>LFIK01003406.1_pt1 | contig 12915 bp, 12 predicted proteins | sample 643401 | NCBI WGS metagenome assembly LFIK01 (sample SAMN03777447, study PRJNA286221) | soda lake metagenome | biome: soda lake; feature: Kulunda steppe; material: water; isolation source: sample T5-Br brine of Lake Tanatar-5 | place: Russia: Kulunda steppe | collected 2010-07 | reverse complement strand
GTGGGCTTTGGTTGTAGCAGATGATTTGAATGTCAGAGTCTTTGTAGCCCAAACTTGACATCCATAAAGGCCGGCTGGGAGTGCAATGTCAGGCTGATAGTCTGCTGCATGCAGAATAGCCTTTAGACATAACCATTACTGAATGGAGAAAGAGAGAGAGAGGCCCCCGGGGTGTGTGTGTGTGTGTGTGAGGGAGAGAGAGAGTGAGAGAGAGAGAGAGAGAGAGAGTCAAGCAGGGCCACAAGTTCCGTGATTGCCAAGTCTGCAAGCCCACTGTGCTTGCACATTTTGTACACTGCCCGCTATCCGCAGCCAGTCCACACAACACACCCTCATGCTCAAAATACCGCGATAGCTGTATTGCTAGTGGTCAACTATTTAGTCAACGACCTCCAACCGGTTGGACACACAGTGCGGCACACTCCTGGCTGCAGCACTTATCTGGCGTGACAACCAAGACCAAAATTCTTAAGAGGCTCTACGCTGTAAGTGCTCAGCAGGCTGTAAATGGTGCCACCCACCCTTAAAGGGAGAGTGTGGAGGCTAATGTTGGTGGTAGCTTGGCGGAGATATTCACAAAGTGCGCTGTGCTTTTGCTTTGCGGCCTCAAGCTGGCTCCTAGGCCTGGTGTCCATGCATTACTTGACTTCCACAAGATGGATATGCCGCTGATTGGATATGAGCTGACTCGGGTTCCGAACCCTGGACAGAGGCTGGCAGGCTGTTGCTGTCGCTGAGAGCCCCCCATCCCCTCTTCACCCTGCCTCACCGGTCGACCTCGCTAAACACGAGCGACACCACGACGATTCGGTCCAGAAAATTTACCCTAAGCAACAAACTTCTGCTGCATTCATCGTGTCCATTTTTCGACACGCACGTTGCCTGCTTTTCGTAGTCCGGTGAAAAAGGATGTAAGCTGTTCATCCTTATCGAAGTGAGCGCAGATATCGGTGCGCAGACTTCTTAATGTGTATCGAGGGTGGGCATTTCTTCTTAGAAGACATTTCTATCACTAGTATAGCGTCCGGACGACTAGCAGTGAGTCTTAGCTTAGCAGGGAAGCAGCAAGGGAATTATTTGTTGATCCTTCAGGGATCTGCCAGTGTAAGCTTTGAGATGCCAGGTGGTCTTTGCTGCCAATCTATCCATTTGGACAAAACAGCCTTCTAGGGAGCCTGCTTCAATGGCTTTCATAGTAAGTATACAAGCGATGTTATGGCGTTCAGTAATTGCACCGGAGATGGTCTGGTATTGACAACCTGATACGCGCAGGGCACTGTCTGAGTGATGACAGAGAGGGCATGGATGACTGGTCGAGGTCTTGAAGCGAACAGCATGCTTCTGATTAAAGAAGGTACCAGTTTAGTAGTGAAAAATGTCAGAGGGGGCTATCTGAGGCCCAAAATGGGTATGGTTTTGGCATGCTCCCAGGGCATGGGCCCATGCGCAATGGGCCGCAGCGTGAACCCTACTTTTCACAGCCAGATGTCCACACCAGATCACCCACTGCACCAAATTACATGATTTTTGGTGTTTTGGTGCTCTTGTAATTAACAAACATCATTGCAAAAGAATTGGAGTGAAAACACCCAGTGGTTGGTAAGATGTGCATTTTGGGTCATTTCCTTAAAAAAATCAGCAAATGGGTGCCAAAATGGGTCAAGAACCGACCCCCTCCAAAGCTGGTTTTCAACATCCAATATCAATTGGCAACATAATAGAAGTATACTGGTGGGGTTTTGGGGGTAAAAGGAGCTCCGATGGGCTCGTGGTGAGGGCGCACGTGCGCTATCTATGCCAAAACAGGCCAAAAACACAGGGCGAACACTCACCCAGGCCACCAGGGTCGTCTTCTTCACCCAAAAATTTTCCAAAAGTTATATGATGCAAATACAATTTACATCAAAAAAGGAGCATGCCCAGACTTTCGGTCAGATTGGCCCCTCTGGAAAAAAGTCAGGAAAAATGTTTTTCTTCATCTTGAAGGACAGATTGAGCATTGTCCGGAATGCATTGCTGATTTTTTGTGGGCAATGGAAAGTAAACCCTGGTGACATGAGTAGTAACCGGTTGTAGGGTTTGCATGGCCAAGCTTATGTTTAGAGTGCATATGTGCCTTCAGAGCATCATGAAGACATGAAAAGTACTGGAGCTTCAGGGTAGGTGGGTCTGAAGGTCTCAGCATTTTTGCTTGAAGGGAAGTGTTCCTTTTAAAGGCAAGCCAGTTTATGTCATGAAACGGGTTACCACCAATGCCGACACGTGCCATCCTGTCTCTGCATGGCTTGCATCAATGTGTGTTGCCTGATACATGGCCACGGCATCTGCGCACTCATTGCCAGCAATGCCAGCGTGGGATTTGACCTTTAAAGGTGCACAGGGTTTGATGAGTTGCGAATAGTTTGTACGAGCATCTTCAAAATATCCCCTTGTACGTGGTGGCGGTGAGTTCAGGGTACAGCAAGTGCTTCCTGATTTGTGGGGAGACGAGAGGCTGCACGTGTACACACGCGTAGACAACGTCATCCACTTCATGAGTAATTCCCAATCCATGACTCTTAGCTGGAACCCATTAGGCCTGCAATATACAATTTAAATAGAAAGCACCAATGAGTAAATCAATAGTGTATTCACTCCCCTTGTATATCTACAGTTCTAGAACTCGCATTGCGAGGAATGCACCGAATCTGGCACATTAAGTTTATGTGTAACTATTTTTGCGTGCACAATATTTATTTCCTCCTCAAAAATTGGCGTGCAGACTTAAATAGACAGAAAAAGTTCATCAGAATTTTTAAAAGGTTTACACGTCACTCACGAGACCTACCCGAGGCACGGCACGATGCCAGTTTCTGACTTCTACAGGCTATCGTACATGTGAGTGCTCCTTGCTGGCACCAAGCCAGGGGGATGGGGAGGCCAGCTGGATTGATAGTAATTTTTTATTGCATTGCAATGAGTCTCAGATGATTGCATGAGATGACAAGGGCACCAGTTTGATTCAGTCATGAGGGCTTGTGCACATGTGAACATGCAAAATCATGTGCACGCACGCACACATACACACAACACAACACCCCCCCCAAGCACAACACACACCACACACGCATGTGCGCGCACGCACACATGCTCGCACGCATTAGCACATGCCCACATGCGTACGTTTTCCCTTCCAACCAAACATGCACTCGCGCACACATGTGTTTGCATCCACCAGGGACGACATCCCAGAAGGTTTCAGACTGCTTTCGGGAGCAGAATTCCTTGAGCACAGGAGTGCCTGCTTAAAAGTGATGTGCCAATGGTGCATTGCAATGCTAAAGGGTTGGTTGTTGTTCTAGGCTGTGAATTATGCTTTGCAAGCTGATGTGAGAATTCAGGGGATAGGCAGCAAGGCTTCCTTCCCTGCCAAGTCTAGCCTGCCTAAAAGCAAAAAATTGCGAGGTGTTGCAGCCAGCACGATGCAAATGCAAAAATGCTGGAAGCGCATCCCACCCTCATTCACATTGACCTAACCCCCGTGCACTTGCCTTAAGTTGCTTTGCAATTTCCACCCACGTGTAATGTTAGGCAAACAGTTTCCTCTATAGTTGTGACTTTTAAAGCCCATTTTCTGCCAACTACCCCTGATTCCTCTGTCCTAGCTTGCAAATCAATCGATTAAGTGTGCTCACGAAGAAGATGACACTAGCATTTTTCCCACAGAGTTACACCCGTCTTCCTTGTTACCTGGTAGGCTCCTGGCAGAACAACAGTAAAAATGGATGTCTGGGTTTCAAGACTGCTACCGTGGATTTGATTTCAATTAGTCTGCCTCTCAAACAAGCAACTATGGTACATTTCGGAATTGCATGCCTACTTATGTGTAGACGGCAAGTGCGATGGCCAGGGGTATGGTGGAAAATACCACAAGATGCCAAGAGCAGAAAAGCAAGACCACATCATGGGCCATGTGAGTTAAACAAGGGGGATTGTTGTAGATTTGAAATATTTAGTGCCAATCATGCTGTAAATGATGATAGCAAAAAGGGGCATGAGTTTTATGGTCCAGGTTAGGGGACTCCACTTAGTGAAGTTGAAGTTACAAATAAAATCTCTGTGCTTGTGCTTGGGAAACAAACTCTATTCATTGCTAGCTCCAAGGTAAATCTTGCAGCAGCGTAGCAATATAGAACGAGGAACTTGATACACACATCGATACAAGAACAGAATACCATCACTGCAAATTGCCTAAAGAGAAATGACCTAATACTCAATAGGATGTCCTGTTTGAGCCCCTTATAGTATGGATGTCCCTTATGCACAGGAATTTCTGATGTTGATCATCATACTTGCTTGCCTGAAAGCTGATTCATGAGGCACCACCTTTTACACAACTTCAATTTGTTTGTGCCTAAACTTATGATGAGCACAACTTTATGTTTGTGGGCATCCTTGTGACCCCTTAGATGCTGAAAAGCAATCACCGCCGAATCACTGGCCAAATTGATAGAAAAAACTGCTATGCAGATTTTAATTGGACGAGACTTGGGGGGACGCGGCCTAGACAGTTTTTCAAAGGCCATCATTACGAAGTACATGGAGCATGCGCAAGGCCTGGACAACAACAACCTGGTCAATAAGTACCTGCAATTTAGTGGTCGCCAGTACAAGCCATTCGTGATGGTCTCTTCCTGCCCAGGCGACCAGTGAGTGGGACAGTTTAACCCAATCACCCAAGACCTGTGAGTGCCTTGGCCTGTGACTTTTACAATCTGATTCATTGCCTCAGGTGCAAGCAAGGGTTTATTGGTGCTGGGAAAGAAAGCAAATCCTCACAAGCATTATTGGTGTGAGTTTTAGGGAATAAATTGGTCCTGTATTAGAAGCACCATGTCCCCAATTCATCCTGTAGGATGTGTGTTGTTGTCAGCGTGATCGTGTTACTTTGTAATTAAGACCTGTGCTATTGGGCCATGAGACTTGTATCTTAATGCTGTTGAGGTCAAAGATTAGTAACCGTGTTGTGATTAAAACATGTGATCGCAACATTTTCAAAGTGGCCAAGGCTGCTTAACTATTGGTCTTGTTGGCCTGCAAAGGCTGGAAATATGAGCAGTTCCAGTGGTTCAGTGCCTGCGTCACATTTAAATATTGGAGTGGATGAGCAGCAACGACCACAAGTCACCCCACAACTTTGAACAATATTCTGCATAGAGCTTCGCCATAAATTTCATGGGTCATGCATCCACTGCTTATTTTCCTTGTCTCATGCTTTGCATGTAAACACTGCAATCTGTTGCCGCTGTCTTCAATTTCATATCCAATGCCTTAAAGCTCTGGCTGGTCTTAGGCTAAAAACTACTGAATGAGCTGAATTGCAAACTTTTTGGCTGGACTTAAAGTGCTCCAAGGTTGTCTTTACCGACGTGCTGGGTGTGTATTGCATACTGTCTTGACGACAGGCATGGAGGAATGCATACACGCGTGGAGGATTTCTGCAAGTCCCAGGGCTGGCGCTTTGCGCCAGTGCAGTTTACTGATGCGAAGAAGGCATCTAATTGGAAATTTCATTGGAAGGTGCAGGTGAGGCCTTCAACGCAGACGAGGGATGCGGTTGAGGTCATCATTTGGATTATTTCATTGGGATAGTTTCATTGGGATAATTTGTTTAATTGCTAGTGTGACTAATGTGCAAACTACCTACCATGCCAGAGATATTCAAAACCTCAATCTGCTTGTTATCTTGTTTTAATTCTGAGCATAGTTATCCAGGCATGTCGAGTGAAATCCTTGCAGCTCGCTAGACACAAACACACTCTTGCATACATACCCTCTATCCATCCATCCATCTATGCATCTCTCTCTCTCTCTCTCTCTCTCTCTCTCTCTCTTACTGTGCGTGCTCACCCCCCTCTGTCTTTCTTTTTCTTTCCCTCACCACACACTTCACACACACATACACATACACTCACACACTAGAAAACTTGTAAGGTTGAGCAAACAGAAGAGCCATAGAGCAAGAAATTGCATTGATTGATCAAAAGCACAAACTGTCCCGCTAAATCTAGGCAAATCTAGGTCATACTTGAATGATAGTGCATATAATCAATCTGATTGCAATTTGGCAAATGATCTGTTATATACAGCAACTGAATGACCTAGGCCTTTCGTTGAACTTGGGCATTGACAGCAGAACAAGAGATGTTGCTCCAGCATGGGCCAAGGGTAGGGATGGGTAAATAGGGTTTAGGAAGAGCCTCGTCGAGCCTTTGTAGAGCCTCTGTAGAGCCTCGTTTCAAGCTATTTTTCGTCTCTTTGGAATTGGATCAGACCGTATTTACCCATCCCTAGCCAAGGGCTTACTGCATTGGGTTATGTGATTCTCAAGCTTATCAGAATCTTTTCCTCCAATTTCAGCAACCATCATATCATACCCCTTATTCCCTGTGCTTTCAAGGCTTGATGGCAATGCATCACTTGAATCGGCACAACTTAGCTCAATATTTGCCCTGTCATGCTATTCTCACAGTACTCTCTGTTTGCTCTTTAAGCAGCCCCATGTCTGAGCTAAACACATGCACCAAGCTTGTAAATTAACAACCGGTGATACTCATTAACATGCAATGTGTTCTTATCTTAGGTTGAAAGATTTGCCAGCGACGTGGTCGCTCAAGGTGCAGCACAGATGCTTGAGGTCAAGATTGATGGCGGAGGCCAAGGCTGCGTCGGAGGCCAGTAGAGCGCTCTCGCAATATGACTCAGTAAGTTCGCCTGGCCAGAGCAGAGGAACCAAGTTCATGCTAAAATAGGGGCCTTGCAGATGATGTGTCTGAAGATTGGTGGCAAAAGAGCAGTAGCTGGACTAGCAGCAGCAAGAGGAGCAGCAGCAGAGCCATCAGCAGCAGTAGTAGTAGAAATAGCGACAGGAGCAGTAGCAATCAGGGCCATGCTCAGTGAGATTTGCCATCTGGCTACTACCATTGGCCAAGGCTGACACTATTTGACCAAGGTAAATTGTTGATTGTTCCCAGGTGGTGGATAGACTGGATTAAGCGGATAGGGCTTGATATCTTCAGCGATCTACATGGCCAATCTCCTAGCAGCCCCTTCTGTCCCAACAACTGTGTCTTTATCCAGATAGGCCAGGTAAGTACGCTTTAAATGTGTTCACTTCATGTCTTCTTGTTTGTATGCATGTATGTGTGTGTTTGTGTGTCTCAGACTTGCTCTTTGCAATCAGCCTTGCTCACTCGTTGACACAATATCAACTTGATAATATGCTTTGTCTGATGAAAGAGTATACTGAGTCTGCTGCTTTGAGTCTGCTGAGCCTGCTGCACGGATGCTTAGAAAAAGGACTCTTTGGACCCTCCAACCTCCCCTCTCCTTACCAATGTCTCAAAATAAGGAAATTGCAGTTTTAAGTTAGCAACATCAACATTCTGCAATCTACCTACATTGACCTGGGCAAGGTAAGGCGTTGACCAACTCTACAGGAGTAACAGGTGGGGCTTAGATCTCTGCCCATGCTTGTTGAGCTGTGAAGAGAAGAAAGAAAAAAAATCATGATTAATTCTTGCTTATTGGGGTTGAGGTGAAATGCTCCATTCTGTGCAATTGATCATGCTTTTTTTGGTCAGGGAAATCTTTACAATATCTTTAATGGTGGAATCCTAAGAGCAAAGGCATGCGTTTTCACGGGGAGTCATTGCAGAGGCAAGGAATATCCTCTTTCTTCTCACTGTCCTGTAGGTATGCACCTCGGACAAGTGCTTCACAGCCTTCACAAAGAGCATTGGCAACAAGCTGGATCCTGTGCGCACCAATGGCTACGACTTTGAGTTGCATACAATTGTGAGTGGTTCTATCTAGTTCATAGTATACCTTGCCTTGCAAAGAATATTTACAAGAAACAACCCGACCCATGACTTGGTAGGTTGCAAAGGGTATTGTTGCAGTAGAATACAGCCATTTTCGCCCCATACATAATCCCATCTGAAACAAGAATAGATAGGGGACTTGAGTCTCCCAATCTTGCTTATTCAAGCCGTCAGGCAACTTGCTTGTATGAATGATTGACCATACCTCCAGCTCAACAGCCCCATGTCAACAGTGTGGGAAAGGCAGCATCATACCAGACTTGCAGCCAAGACAAACATCAGGTTTGATGCAATCCTCGATGTATAACTCAAAACTGGACTTGGCCAGATTTGTTTCCTAGACATTGGAGAATTTATGTTCTCAATACCTGGAAGGTTCGGTGAGAACGCATTTCCTTGGGTGGTAGAGCCTTTGAGCAAAACTGCCCCCCAGGCTCATCCCAGGATGATGAATATTTGCCAGCTTCTATAGTGTCTCCAGTGCTGGTCATGGCACAAGAGTTGTGATTGCGGCACAGATAGAATTCTTGATGCCCCCATGAAGGTGCATGCATGTGTTGGTTGCGGCACAGGTGCTCCAGGGTGACCCTTGCTACTGGGTCTTCATGACTGATTACTTTGAGTGCAAAGGAGGCGAGTGGGCAAGGGACAAAACTGAGTTCTTCACCAGTTCTGGTACCTACTGAGCAAGCAGGCAGAGGATGTGGCCAGAGTGCTCAATTTAATCTTGAAAGGGTTTTCCTGGGAGTTAGATACGACCATTGCTATCTTCGCATACAAAGCACTCGATATTGTATTTATTCAAAAACCAAGCACTGTTGGATCCTAGTTCAGCTTCTGCAGAGTGTCAAATACTTCAAGGCTTGCTTGCACTCCACACATACTTGCATGGGATTGATGGGAAACATTGCCTGGTATACGGATTTTACTGGGCTTGCCACAGAAAGCGGCTGCGTCTTGCTCTTTCATGTTGGCAATCACAGAGCTTTTTAAGCTGTTGGTACACAAGTTGTCTATGAGGATGCTACACTGAAAATCCAATGTCAGTCCATGATGATTCACGTCAGCGTTGTGTGACATTGGCCTTTTCGCGCTCTACACTGAATTTTGCTGGGCATGTAATCAGGTTTGGATCAAACAATGAGTTGTTTGCCAACATGCTTGAAAGGGGTGGTGAAGAATGCCCACTGCAAATCATTTTGAGCCAATTGAGATGAAAACCTGTTCTCCTGGTGGAGGTCTCCCAGGTGCTTGTAGGCGCCCTCTCTCAGTACAGGCCATAGGGGTGAAGCCTGATGGCTCTTTCCCTCTTTGTTTCTTGCTTGCTTGCTTTGCTCTCTGCTCTTCACTTTACTTGAGAGTTCAGGTTATCTTGCTCTTTCAGGTTACTTAAGTGATGGACAATTGGATTTTTTATCTGCAGGGTCTGTGGCGGCTCTTTCATCCTGTTATTTCACCCCCAGGCTATCCATTGCGTTTAAATTGTGTAATGCGTCAATCATTAGACTAACCTTGGAGCTCTGCTTTATCTGATCATTGTATCCTCCTTCTGGCTATGGCTTCTACCTGCCACTATCATTGCTGCTTTGTATCTTCTCTGGTTGAGTCTTTGACCATCCAATCAAAACATGATCGAGTATAATTTCTGTTTAATGGGGTTGTTAAGGATGCGATTAGAAAATATGCCGCTCTTACCACACTTTGCAAGATTGCCATAATTCTGCATTACTAAGAAAAGGTCCAGAGTATCAGAAAGAAAGTTGCAAACTTTCAGGACTTGCATTACTACCACACTGTGCATGTTAGCTATTATAATGAATAATCACACAAAACATGCATTCAACCGCTTATGTAGGGTAAGGCATTTAGCCAGAGTTGCAAACTTGTAAATTTGTAAGGCATGTAGCCAGAGGCTGACTGCTAGGTTTGAGAGCAGTCCTGAAGCCACATGGTCTGATCAAGTCCAGTACATACTGAATTATATAAGGAAAGGATTCTGATCTATCTTTCAATTCACAACCTTCAAGATCAAACTTGTGGGCTGGCTTGCAAACGTGTGAGCGCTCTGGCAGCTGGCTCGTTGAAGTAGCCAGTCAGCGACCCTTGCTCATATTCATCTCTTCAGAGGTCATCCTTTGCCTTGATCTTGCCCTTGGGTGCTTGTGAATTGCCTTCGACCGTCCGTGGGTTTTTCTTTTGAGTTTTGATTCACCAAGAACCTCTGGCTTTTAGACACTACCTTTCTTCCCCTATGAGCGCCTTCATAGTTTTGCTTCAGGTTGCAGGCCTTTAAGGCTTCAGCTAAGCTGCCCTCGTTTGGCGAGTACAGCTATGTGACCTATGTTACCCATCTTTCAATTGACACCGTAGATTTAAAACACACTTGCACATAAATGCCACAAAGTGCGCTTGCAAATATCTCATGTGGATTGATGGGGACCATCTATAAATAGATATTCATGATTAATACATAAATACGAATGTCATACAGAGCCATCCCTCAGTGAGCTTGGCATGCACTGGTGTCAAGTAAAAAAGTCAAACTAGACCTCAACACACATTAAATTGTATGCGACAAAAATCAAAAAATAAAAGTGTTAGTTCACATGGGGCATGTCACGCCAGATTTGTGTCATTGCCAAATCGTTGTCACTGTCCATTTGTGGGAAGTCAGTCAGATGTTTTTGGTTTTTGTGACTAAATCTCATCTCCTTAAAATCATAACCTACTTCCCTGGACACTGGTGCACACCTCTGAGACACTGGCCACCTGGCCAGGGGCATGACATCCCCATGTGACACGAGCCTGATCGGCTCTGAGTGAGGATGAGAGCAGAGGCAGCAGCCTCTGCGGGATATATAAATGGGTGGCAGCAGCATCATATGTTCCAGCGCAGAATAAGCCAGAATGCACATTATAGCATTAAGGTCCTTTGAAGCATGGTTTAAGGCTACTCTGGACGGGCGAGCCGCCTCTCCTCGCTGCAACACCATGGTACACCACTCGAGAAGTGACAGGCATGCTTCTTGCTCAGGACCGGTGCGCAAGCGTCTATTTGCAGTGAGCTGTGTATAAAAAATGGCGTGTGGCTGGGGGGAAAAGGCTCAGCGGGCAGCAGCTCGGAGATGGTTCTGGATGTGAAGTGAGATTTGGGTGAGCAGGACTCAGGTATTTTGACGAAATAATCTTGTGTGCTTGGCGCTGCTGCCCGCTGGCCTGCCCTCAGAGCAGTTGATGAATGTCATTTCTGTTAAACGACTGTGATTCGGCATGACAGGGTTAGTCCGTCAGCCAGATGGATAGACTACTCGGCCTGCTAGGCATTGCCAGCCTGAGATAAATCCATGATATGAAAAGTCTGAAATGAGGAAACGATTAATACAAGGCCAAAACAAAGCACAGAAAGAGCACATGGCTCATTACAGAGCCCTCCTGACCCTCACCAACAACTCTCTTCCCAGTTTTGATGGCGGGGGTTTTCTTGGTGCTTGCAGGAGCTCCAAACCTCTCGCTCAATTAAACCAACAGGGGTATTCTTGTTAGTTCACCCTCCTCATTCCCTATTTAACAGTCAATTCACCAGGGTTGCATGCTTAGGCTACGCTACAGCTTTGCTACCCGGTCTTGCGGACAGTAGCCTTGGGCCAACTTGCTAACTTAAATTAGTCATTTCTACGAACCCTGTTTGCAGTATACAGGCAAAGCCCCTTATTTTGCTTGGGAACGAATACATTTGTAAGCATAGAGCAAGCATAGAGGAAAACACTTCGAAACTTCTCAGATGTGTACAGCTTACGTAAACTCGCCTGTGAACACATGGACTTGGATGCATTGTATTAGCAATGCTAGATTGAATGACAAAGCTCATGTTACACAAAAAGGGCATCAATTGAGGGTATGGGGACTTACATCATAAGTCTGGGCCAGCATGCATGCAGCATTTTCGCATGGGACATGTACATGGATGCCCTTCTGCTGCATGTTTCCCCTCTGCTGCATGATGCCATTTAGCTGTGGAATCGGGAATTTGCAACATAGGACAGAGACAGACTCCCTGGCCTACGCTGCCCAGGGGAAATCTCCTCTCTGCCCAAACAGCAAAGTTGGTTGATCAGTAAACACCTGAATCATTACACCATCTAAGTACTGGTTATTTTGGATAAACATTTGGGAGATGTTGTAATGAATGAGTGGGCAGAAATGCCTGCGTCAGCTGGTCAACGGTTGCGTTGAGGCCTTCGTCGAAGAAGTAGAATGGCCAGCCGTAACGATGAAGGTAGAGCGGAGAGGATTAAGGCGCTGCTGTTGCAGCGGCGTCAAACTTTCGGCCTGGCTCCCCAGGGGGGGGATGAAGCAGCAGCAAGGAAGAACAGCCACGAGGATGCCACGACCAGCCCCAGTAGCAGCAACTCTGCTACTCTCAGCAAGCACGAGAGGATACAGCAGCTGTTAATGCAGCGGAGAATGGCTCAGCATGCGCCAGGTGTGCTCCTGGGTCAAACGCCTAATGCAGTCAATTGACTTGTCTGCATCCTGGATTGCATCATGCTTGCAATTGTGGCACCTAATTGATCCTTTTGTCATGCTCTGTATATGATTATGCAGCTCCAATGCCTGTAGCGGCAACTGACAGCAGTGATGGGGAAAGCGCAGAGGGTGAGCTCCTGTCCCCGGGCAGCAGCATGAGTTCCTTGGGGTTTGAGGTCGACCGAGCGCACACGACCAGCAGCCCAGCAGCAGGCAGGGACCGGCATGGGTCCAGCAACCTGGGGGCTAGCAGTTCTGTGCTGAGGCAGGGGGGGGTGGCACTGGGCATGGACACGATAGAGGAGGAGGCACCTGGGGCACTGCAGGACAGCCCCTTCAAGCGGCCTCCCGCTCAACAGCGGCAGCGGCCCCAGAGCCCTCTGCACCGGAGCTGCGAGGACCTGGTCCAGCAGCAGCTCCACCCACAGGCGCGCACAGCCCGGGCTCTGCTTGAATCCCTGCCCTTGCAGCAGCAGCAGCAGCAGCAGCAGCAGCAGCAGCAGCAGCAGCAGCAGCAGCAGCAGTC
>LFIK01003404.1_pt1 | contig 12918 bp, 10 predicted proteins | sample 643401 | NCBI WGS metagenome assembly LFIK01 (sample SAMN03777447, study PRJNA286221) | soda lake metagenome | biome: soda lake; feature: Kulunda steppe; material: water; isolation source: sample T5-Br brine of Lake Tanatar-5 | place: Russia: Kulunda steppe | collected 2010-07 | reverse complement strand
TAGCCGGGGGGCGAGCCGATCAGGCGCGACACGGAGAATTTCTCCATGTATTCAGACATGTCGATCTGAATAATCGCGTCCTGGTTGCCAAACATTTTGTCCGCCAAAGTCTTTGCCAGGTGAGTTTTGCCCACCCCGGTCGGCCCCATGAACATGAAGGATCCGATGGGACGGCGCGGATCTTTGAGATCGGCCCGCGACCGGCGCAACGCTTTGGCGATAACCACCGTGGCTTCTTCTTGACCGATGACCGTATTCTGCAACTCGGCTTCGATTTGCAGGAGCTTTTCGGCTTCGCGCCGTTCCATCCGCTGAAGGGGAATTCCCGTCCAGGCGGCGACGACCTGCATCATTTCCTCTTCGCCCACCGTGATCGTCTTTTCTTCGCGATGTTTCTTCCAGTTCTCCAGAACCTGCTCCCGCTTCGCTCGAAGCTGTTTCTCCTTGTCCCGGAATTCAGCCGCTTCTTCAAAGTGCTGCTTGCTGATCGCGTCTTCCTTCTTGGCGCAAACGTCGTCGATTTCGGTCGAAAGGTCCTCAATTTCCGGAGGCCGGTTCAAAGAAGCGATCCGGGCGCGAGCCCCGGCTTCGTCGAGAACGTCGATCGCCTTGTCCGGAAGGAAACGTCCGGTGATGTAACGATCCGACAACTTGGCCGCCGATTCGAGGGAATGGTCGGTGAAAACCACTTTGTGGTGTTCCTCGTACTTGCTCCGGATTCCCTTCAGGATCAAAATCGTGTCCTCAACCGAAGGAGCTTCCACCTTCACGCTTTGGAAACGACGGTCGAGGGCGCTGTCCTTTTCGATGTATTTCCGATACTCCGAAAGTGTCGTCGCCCCGATGCACTGCAGTTCCCCGCGGGAAAGGGATGGCTTGAAAATGTTGGACGCGTCCATTGCGCCTTCCGCCGCCCCGGCTCCAACGATGGTGTGTAACTCATCGATAAAGATGATGATGTTCTTGGAGCGTTTGATCTCCTCCATCACGGCTTTGATTCGCTCTTCGAACTGGCCGCGATACTTCGTGCCGGCGACCATCAACGCCAAGTCCAACGTCACAACCCGCTTGTCGGCCAAAATCTCAGGAACCAGACCGGTCGAAATTTCCTGCGCCAGACCTTCCACAATGGCCGTCTTCCCGACACCCGCTTCTCCGATCAAAACCGGGTTGTTCTTGGTCCGACGGCAAAGGATCTGGACCACACGCCGAATCTCGTTTTGGCGGCCGATCACCGGATCGAGCTCACCCCGCCGGGCGAGTTCCGTCAAATCGCGGCCAAAAGCCTTCAAAGCCGGGGTCTTTTGGTCTTTTTTCTCCTCGGCGGCTTGGCCGCGTGCGGCGGCGCCGGCGCCCATCCCCTCTTCCGCCTCGCCGGTGAACTGAGGATCGAGCTCGCTGAGGATCTCGTTGCGGGTGCGTTCGATGTCAACGTCGAGCGCCTTCAACACCCGTGCCGCCACCCCTTCACCTTCCCGGAGAAGTCCGAGCAAAATGTGTTCGGTCCCGACGTAGCTGTGGTTCAAAGCCTTGGCCTCTTTCCCGGCGAGTGCCAAAACCTTTTTGACGCGAGGCGTGTAGGGAATGTTGCCGGTCGGTTTTCCTTCCGGACCGGTTCCGACCTGTTTCTCGACCGCGTTCCGAACGGTGTCGAGGTCCATGCCCATTTTCTGCAATACGCTGACGGCCACACCTTGTCCCAGTTTGATCAAGCCCAAGAGCAAGTGCTCTGTCCCCACATAGTTATGATGGAAACGATCTGCTTCTTTGCGTGCCAGTGCCAGGACCTGCTGGGCCCGTGGTGTAAAATTGTTCATTGGTTCCATGAGTTGTCTGGTTGTGGGTTCTTATTTAGAATTACTTAAAACTGGATCGGGCAGTTTTGCAAACTCGGCCCTTAAGTGAGCCGCCCGGAGAATGTCTCGTTCGACCGCATCCACCTTCTTTCTCTTCGCCGCGTATTGAACGTGCCCCGGCTGACTCTCGATCAAAAGGCGATCGACCAGAGCCCGGTGCTCCTGGGGAAAAACCTCCAAGTCGATTCCCAACCGGATAACGGACAAGAGGTTCATCGCCTCGGAGGAAGCGAGGACGTAGCTGTGACGCAAGCTGCCGAAAGCGCGTCCTATTTTGTCGAGGACTTTGGAAGGCTCGGACTCCATCAATCGCGCCCGCGCATTCATCTCCTGCTCAATCACGGTGTTGAGAACGCTCGAAAGCCGCTTGATGATCGCCTGCTCATTTTCGCCCAAAGTGGTTTGGTTCGAAATCTGGAAAATACTGCCGCTCGCGTCGGATCCCTCCCCGAACAAACCGCGGACCGCGATGCCGAGTTGATTTACCGCCCGGATGACTTTCTCCATCTGGTTCGACAAAGTGAGAGCCGGCAAATGCATCATGGCGGAAGCCCGCATGCCCGTGCCGAGGTTGGTGGGACAGGCGGTCAAGTAGCCGATTTGTGTCGAGAAAGCGTAGGTTAACTGTTCTTCGATCGCGGTGTCGATGGCGTCGATCGCACTCCAGGCCCGCTTGAAATTGAATCCGTTGCGCAGGATCTGAATGCGGAGGTGGTCCTCCTCATTGATCATGATGACACACGATTGATCTTTCGTAACGACCGCTCCGGAACCGCTTTTGCTCGACATCAATTCGCGGCTGATCAGATGGCGCTCGTAAAGAATCTGTTTCTCGATTTCCGAAATGTCCTCGGTCTTGATGACGACCGAATTCTTGGCGGGCTGAAGCTTCGCGATCGCTTCGAGGCAAAGGGAAGCCACCTCCCTCCGAACATCCGGCTTCGCCCAACCCGGGAACGGGTATCCATCCAGATTGCGAGCCAACCGGACCCGGGTGCTCAACACAACCGGGCACTTTGCGTTCGGACTGTGGGTGAGTTCCGCTTTGGAATTGAAAAGTGAGCGAATGGACATCGGTTTATCGCGTGCGGTCTTGCGGCACGCCCTCTTTCAGCTGATTGATTTGATCGCGGATCTTGGCGGCGTCCTCATAACGCTCGCTTTTCACCGCGCTTTGAATCTCCTCTTCCAGGATCTTCAATTGCTCGTCGATCGAGCGGCGTTCGACCGCCTTGACCGGCACCTTGCCCTTATGCGTCGTGCCTTTGTGCATATTCTCCAAGACCGGAGTGAGCAGGGCTGCGAACACCCGGTAACAGTCCGGACAACCAAGGCGGCCGAGCTTGCGAAAATCATTCTGCGTAAATCCACAGGTCGAACACTTGCTCTGGTTCGGTTGTGCCTCAGCCTCGAACGAAGACTTACCCAAGAGGTCGGCGAGACAAAATCCGTTCGGATCCGTCACACCTTTGGCCTGCGCACAGGTCTCGCACAAGTCCACCTTATGAATCTTGTTGTTCAAGATTTGGGTCAGGTGAACCGATGCCAGATTGTCGCAGAGGTTACACTTTAAGGAGTTTGCCATTATATAAAGATATCACTTTCCGGGAAAAATCCCCGCATAGCGACGCATTTCACCAATCATTTCCTTCAATCTCATCATTGAAACCCTCCCTCTCCTTCCACCGCCCACGAACAGTCCCCCGAGACGCTCCCAACGACGCAAAACGTGCCTGAGGCCTTGATCTTCCGTCAGTAATAGATGACCGCCTCACTCAGAGAAAGGTTCCCTCGCTCGCCACCCTTTTATGGAACGCGTCCATAAAGCGAGCGCTGACAGCCCCCGGCTTCCCGTCTCCAATCTCGCGCCCATCGATTTGCACCACCGGGACCACCTCCGCCGCCGTTCCGGTGAGGAAACATTCCTCGGCGATCCAGAGGTCGTAACGGGTCAGATTGGCTTCAACCAGAGGAATGTCAAATTCGGCCGCGATCTCGATGACCACGTCGCGGGTGATCCCTTTGAGCGCTCCGCTGCTCGCCGGGGGCGTGTAAAGCTTGTCTTTGAAAAAGGTGAAAATGTTGTCTCCCGAACATTCCGAAACATACCCTTGCTCGTTAAGCATGATCGCTTCGCTTGCTCCCGACATCGAAGCCTCGACCCGAGCGAAAATGTTATTGAGGTAATTCAACGACTTGATCGCCGGACTCAACGCGGCCGGGCCGCTCCTTCGCGTCGGAACCGTCACCACGGTCAGTCCCCGTTCATAATGCTCGCGGGGATACAACTCGATTTTATCGGCGATAATAAAGATCGAAGGGCGGGCGCAGGAACTGGGGGAAAGTCCGAGGTTGCCAACCCCGCGGGTCACCACCAACCGAATATACCCATCGGACAAACCATTGCGCCGACAGGTCTCGCACACCGCTTCCGCCAGCTCCTCCCGAGTCATGGGAAGCTTGAGCATGATCGCCTTGGCCGAAAACTCCAATCGTTCCAGGTGATCGTCGAGGCGAAAGACGCAGCCTTGGTAGAGGCGGATCCCTTCGAAAACGCCATCTCCATAAAGAACAGCGTGATCAAACACCGAAATCTTCGCGTCCGCCGCCTCCACATACGAGCCATCCAAAAATATCTTCATAAGCAATTAAGCGGACATCCTAGGAAACTATTGGTGGATTTGTCCACCTTGAGAAAGAAAAATCCTCCCGTCCCGGCACGCCCGGATTCGATCACCGGGGAAAGGGCGGTTTCGCATTGCGCCGCCCCGCCGAACCGGCTACCACCCATTCTTGGAATGATTGGTATGGTTTCAAAGGAATATCGCGAATTGTTGACCCGGGCGGGAACGGTGGACCGGCGGGGGGTGGAAGAGCGCGCCGCCCATTTCCAAAGCCGGTCCCTCAAAGGTTCGAGCAAGGTTTGGGGATTACAAACGGCTGTCGCGATGCTGGACCTCACCACCCTTGAAGGTTGCGATACTCCCGGCAAAGTGGCGGCGCTCTGCCAGAAAGCCCGCTTCCCGGACGCTGAGAACGCTCCGGCGATAGCTGCCGTTTGCGTCTACCCGGCCATGGTCCCCCATGCCAAACAGCACTTGCAAGGGTCTTCAGTCAAAGTCGCCTCCGTCGCCACGTCATTCCCCTCCGGACAGACTCCCTTCGATCTTCGGCTGCGGGAAGTCCGCGCCGCTGTCGCCGCCGGAGCGGACGAAATCGACATGGTCATCAACCGCCACTTGTTCTTGACCGGCCAGTTCCGTGCCTTGCAACACGAAATCGAGGCCGTCGTGGAAGCCTGTGGTGAAACGCATCTCAAAGTCATCCTGGAGGTCGGAGAACTGGAGACGTTTGACAACGTTCGACTCGCCTCTTTCCTCGCCATGGAGGCCATTCGCCCGATGGACTTCATCAAAACCAGCACCGGGAAAACGTCGAACAACGCCACGCTCGCCAATACCCAGGTGATGCTGGAGGCCGTGCGTGACTATTACTTGAAAACGGGCAAGCCGATCGGGATCAAGCCGGCCGGTGGCATTCGCACCGCCAAGCAGGCGCTCCATCACCTCGTCGCCGTGAAGGAAACCCTCGGCGACCGTTGGCTCTCCCCGGACCTCTACCGAATCGGCGCCAGCAGTCTCCTCACCGACCTCCTGCGCCAGCTCCACAAAACCAGGACCGGGGCTTACCCCGCCTCGCATCGATTCTCAGAGGCAAGTTAGTCGAACAATTTCCGATACGCGTGACAATACGGAGTGCCGCCGGTTTTCGCGTAGTAGTCCTGGTGATAATTCTCAGCTTTCCAAAAGGTGCCCGCAGCTGTGACCTCCGTTGCCACGTCGTAGCCTTTGCCCTTCAGAATCGCGATCAACTTTTCCGCCGTTTCGCGTTGCGAGTCGTCCAAATAAAAAATGCCGGACCGGTACTGGGTGCCGATGTCCGGTCCCTGACCGTTCACCTGGGTCGGATCGTGCGTCTCGAAAAAGAGGCGGGCCAGCGTTTCATAACTCACTTCCGGCGGGTTGAAAACCACTCTGACCGCTTCGGCGTGCCCCGTTTTTCCGGTACAAACCTCTTCATAGGTCGGGTCTTTTTTGGTTCCTCCGATATAGCCGGATTCCGTCGAAAGAACCCCCTCTTGCTTTTGGAGAAAATATTCGGTTCCCCAGAAACACCCCGAGGCAAAAATGGCGGTGGCGGTCTTCGCCTCCTCCTCCGCCGGACGGAAGCGCATCGAGAGAGAATTCACACAGTGGCGAGTGTCTTTTTCCGTAAGCCGTTCTCCTTGAAAAACATGCCCTAAATGCCCCTGGCAATTCGCGCACACGATTTCGGTACGGCGGCCATCCGCGTCCGGAGTCCGCACCACCGCGCCTTCTATTTCGTCGTCAAAACTCGGCCAACCACACCCGGAATCAAATTTATCGGTCGAACGGTAGAGAGGGGCGTTACATTGCCGGCAGAGATACGTGCCCTCCTCCTTGTGCTCGTTGTATTCGCCGCTAAAAGGCATCTCGGTGCCTTTGTGAATCAAGATTCGCTCCTCCTCGGGAGTCAGTTCATTGTAATCGTTGTTATTCGTGGATTTACTCATAGGACTTTCAGCGGTGCCGATCTGCAGATAGCCGTCGGGTTCGCAAGCTGCCAAAAGAAACGCACCGAGACACACCAGCAAGAGTGCCAACCGTTTTCCGCCCGTCGTGTGCTTCATCGCGCATTCCTTTTCATCATCGAACTTCCTCGCCCATACGATCGCCCATTCTCGCGTAGGTTTCGAGGTAATTCTCGCTATTATCAATCAGGTCCTGATCCAACCGAATCCGCCCTCTTTCAAACAGCAGAATGGTGGAGGAGCCACCGAATTTAAAGTAGCCTTTCTCCGATCCTTTTTCAACCGGCACCGCCGGGGTGTAGCTATTGACCATTCCGCCCACACAGGTCGCTCCGATTTCAGCGAAAAGGACGCGGCCAAACCGGGGCGATTCCAACACACAGTAACTGCGCTTATTTTCAATCAAATAGCCAACGCTTCGACGCAAGGCGATGGGATTGACCGAATAAAGCCACCGTCCGATCTGACGCGTCTCCCCCGGGACCCCGGCACAGGGGAAGTGATATCGATGGTAATCCACGGGACAGAGACGGGAAATCACCGCAGTTCCGGCCGCATAACGTTGGGCCAGTTCCTCATCCCCGAGAAATTTTCGTAAGTCGAATCGCTGCCCCTTCACCACGAACCCACGCAGCTGTGACAGATCCTGGTATCCGAAGTGGCGCGCGTCCGCCGGGAATGTCACCACATGATCTCCTGCCGCGATCGGCCGGCTTTCGGATTTGAGCCTCCGGTAAAAGAATTCGTTGAAGGTCGAAAACGACTCGGGGTCCTCTTCGAACTCCGAGACGTCGACCCCGTATTGCCGAATGAATTTCGGGATGCGTATTTTGCTCGATGGTTTGTCCATCGACTTTCCATACCATCGGGAAAAAAAGGGGCGGCGAACCAGCGCCTTCAGAAAAAGGCGGCCCGGTGCTGTGTCGTAGCACCAACGAAGCCACTTCTCTCCATAGATGATCTCCTCCTCAACCTGGCCGCTGTAGCGGTTGTAAAACTTAATCGGAGCGGAATTCATTCGGAAGAAAAACCCAATACGAAGCGTCTGTGCGAGGCAAGCTCTTCAATGACCGACCTTGAAGTCCCCCATTGTAGCTGCCGCCGTAAGGCGGTGGGGGGGGTGGTCGCCCACGCCCTGATACGGGCGCAGCTACGAGCTGCCCGTCATAGGTCCAGTTTCCCTCCGTGTCAATTCCCCGGGTGCTGCCCCGGATTTTTGCGTCCAAGGTTTCACAAGATGTGAACTAGAACGCGGCCGTCTGCCGTAAAACAAAAGAGCGGCGGAAAAACTCCGCCGCTCGAAAAAATAGACAAACCGGCTTCACCGGAAACGCGAAAGGCGCTTAGTCTTTATCCTTCTCGGAGTCAGCCTTCACTTCGCTGTATTTAACGACCCGCACGGTCTTAACGCCGAGACGTTCCCGGGGGGTGCTGTTCTCCCGGCCATCGGGACGCGTCTCCGCTGTGGCCAATTTATCCAAAACCTCTTCACCCGAAATCAATTTGCCAAAAGCGGTGTATTGATTATCGAGAAAGCCCGCATCGCCATGGACAACGAAGAACTGACTCCCGGCGGAATCCGGGTGCTGGGACCGTGCCATCGAGAGCACTCCGCGGACATGGGGGCGATCGTTAAACTCGGCCTTCACATTGTGTCCCGGACCGCCCGTTCCCGGAGTTCCGCTCGCTCCCTCCTTCGTGTTCGGACAGCCCCCCTGAATCATGAAGTTGGGGATCACCCGGTGAAAGGCGGTTCCGTCGTAAAACTCGTCGCGAGCAAGTTTCTTGAAGTTTTCGACCGTATTCGGGGCCACGTCCGGCCAAAAGGCCACGACCATGTCTCCGAAAACGGTGGTGATGATTGCCACTTCCTCATCGGGAGCGACTTCGTTCGATTTTGTTTCTGTGGATTCTGCCATCACACTGGATGCAATGAGAGAGAGCGCACATGTAAACGTAAAAAAACGGGACAGGAGGTTTTTCTTCATATTTCGAGAGTTTTGAAGTCGAAAGTGAGCAATGGAGAGTTTTGCGTCTAACGCCTCGTTTAACTGAGGCCTTCGATCACACCGATAATCGGGAGGAAGAGTGCAATGACAATCACCCCAACGATCAACGCCAAAATCACGATCATGATCGGCTCGATAATCGAAGTGAGCGCTTCCACCGCGTTGTCAACCTCCTCGTCGTAATTGTCCGCGATCCGGTTCAGCATTTCCGGCAGTTCCCCGGTCTCTTCCCCGACGTCGATCATGCTGGTCACCATCGTCGGAAAGACCTTTGAGGCTTCGAGTGGGGCCGACACGGAATCGCCTTCCTTCACCCGCTCATGGACATTCTCCAAGGCATCCATCAAAATCCGGTTTCCAATCGTATCCCGGGTGATCGTCAGGCATTGAAGGATCGGAACGCCGCTCGAAAGAAGCGTGCCGAAAGTCCGGGTGAAACGGGCAATGGCCGCCTTCTTAAACAAGTCTCCCACCGGCGGCAGGGAGATCATGGCTCGATCCACCGCCCGGGCTCCCACATTCGTCGACTTTAACAGCTTCAGGATGATGAAGACCACGATACAAATCGCAAGGGTCAGGAGAAACTGATCTTTGACAAAAAAACTAATCGCCATCACCCACTGCGTCAACACCGGCAAGGGCGCCCCCTCCAGAAGTTCGTCAAAAATTTCCTGAAACTGTGGAATCACGAAAATCATCAGGAAGGTCAAAATCGCCATGGCGATAAACAAGACGATCACCGGATAAACCATCGCCGATTTGATCTTCCCTTTGATCTTGATCGACTTTTCCATGAACCGGGCGAGACGATTCAAGACCACGTCCAACACCCCGCCGGCCTCCCCCGCCTTAATCATATTGATATAGAGGCGGTTAAATACCTTGGGATGTTGTAGCAATCCGTCGGAAAAGGTGTTCCCGGAGGTGACGTTGTCACACAATTCCTCCAACACGTATTTGAAGGCCGGATTTTTCTCCTGACGGGTAAGAACCTCCAGACTTCGCAATAGCGGAAGTCCGGCTTGGAGCAGCGTCGACATCTGCCGGGTGAAGACACACAAGCCCTTTTGGCTGACGGTCTTCCCGATCGTTACCGGCTTCTTGCGGGTCGTGGAGCCGGAAGAACGGCTCTTGGCCTTGCCTTTGGTCGCTTTACCTTGAGTGGTGAGGTTCGTGACGAACAACCCCATCGATTTGATCTGGGCGGTGGCGTCGTCACTGCTCGAGGCGGAGAGCACTCCGGCTTTCTGCTTTCCGCTTGCGTCAATTGCGGTATAGGAAAATTTGGGCATATATCTTGAACCTTGTTTAGGTGTATTTTATCACCTCTTCAATTGTGCTTGCACCATCGAAAATGGCTCGCAAACCGTCGTCTCGCAGACTGCGCATGCCCTGCTCCAGCGCTCGTTCACGAATCGCCAAAACGGGAGCCCGTTGGCTGATCATGTCACGCAAGGAATCGGTGATCCGGAGCATCTCGTAAATCCCGAGACGGCCTTTGTAACCGGAATCGTTGCATACATCGCAGCCCCGGCCATAATAAAATTGATTGTCCCCGATATCGATCGGGTCGAGACCGAGTTGCGTCACCAGCGCGTTGCTCGGCTCGTAGGCGGTCCGGCACTCCGAACAGATCCGTCTCACCAGGCGCTGACCAAGCACCGCCTCCAGGGATGCGGAAATCAGGAACGGCTCCACCCCCATGTCGATCAAACGCATCAGCGCGCCGGGCGCGTCGTTCGTGTGAAGCGTGCTCATCACCAAGTGACCGGTCAACGCGGCCTGAATTGCGATTTGGGCCGTCTCAAGGTCACGAATCTCCCCCACCATGATCACATCGGGATCCTGACGCAAAAACGAGCGAAGCGCCTTGGCGAAGGTCAACCCTTGCGCCGGATTGACCGGAACCTGCATGATGCCTTCGATTTCGTATTCTACCGGATCCTCCGCGGTAAGGAGTTTCGTCTCAACGTCATTCAGAAGACGCAAACAACTGTAAAGCGTGGTCGTTTTCCCCGATCCGGTCGGTCCGGTGACGATAAAGATCCCGTTGGGACGCTGCACGACGTCGATAATCGTGTCGTGGACATCCGCTGGCATCTTCAAAGCGTCGAGATCGAGGTTTACAACGGATTTATCCAACACCCGCAAAACGACGCTTTCGCCAAACTGGGTCGGCAAAGTCGATACCCGAAGGTCGACCTGACGCCCGGAGATGGTCATCTTAATGCGGCCATCCTGCGGGATGCGTCGCTCCGATATGTTCAGTCCCGAGATTACCTTGATCCGGGAGGTCACCGGCAAGGAAAGACTTTTCGGAGGAGGCGCCATTTCGTAAAGCGCACCGTCGATCCGGTAACGGATCTTAAACTCGTCCTCAAACGGTTCAAAATGAATGTCCGAAGCCTGGTCTTTGATCGCCTGATTCAAAACCAGATTCACAAACCGGATGATCGGCGTTTCGCTCGCCACAGCCTCGAGATCCTTGTCGTCGACATTCTCGCCGTCTCCGTCAAAGGAGAACGAATCGAGCTCCTTCAACAACTCATCCGCCGAGGCGTCATCTTCGCCATAGGTGTCCTTCAGCAGCGTTTCGATCTGTTCCGGATCCGAGACGAAAATATTGACATCCTTGCCGAGAGCGAAGGTCAAATCATCGACGATTTGACTGTTAAAAGGATCGAGGGCGACCAAATTCAACGTCGTCCCATCCTGACCAACAGGGATGACGGCGTACATCCGGGCAATGCTTCCCTGAACCAAGCGGGCTTGCTCCGGCTCCAGTTTCGCCGGCAAACTGACGTATTGGGTTCCCAGATACTCAGCCACAGCTGCGAGCAACGCCTCCCGTTCCATGAGGCCCGCGTCGAGAACCACTTCCGCCAGGGGCAAGCCACTGCGTGCGTGCTCGTCGAAAAGCTCCCTGAGTTGCTCCGTTTCTATGCTCCCCTCTTCCTTGAGGAGGTCGTAAATCGATTGGCTGTGGGCTTCAAACATGGCGGTAAAAAGGGATCAATGGGTCTTCAACTCCGCTCCCAAAGAAACGAGCTTTTCCTTCATCTCCGCCATCGCCTGCGAATGTTCGACGGCATCGTCCGCGGTGATGAGGCTGCGATTATACAAGCTCAGGAGGTGGGCGTCCAAAGTGATCATTCCCAGGTTCGCCCCGGTCTGAATGTCGGATTGAATCCGGTACGTCTTGTTGTCGCGGATCAACGCCCGGATGGAATTTGTCGCCACCATCAGCTCGAAACCGGCGATACGGCCCTTCGGGATCTTGCGACAGAGGACTTGCGAGATTACGGAGATGATCGAAGAGGCGAGCTGGGTCCGGATCTGGTCTTTCATGTTCGCCGGAAAGGCGTCGACGATCCGATCGACCGTTCTCGCCGCCCCGGTGGTGTGAAGCGTTCCAAAAACAAGGTGCCCCGTTTCGGCCGCCGTTACCGCCGCTTCGATCGTTTCCAGGTCTCGCATTTCCCCGACCAGAATCACGTCCGGATCCTGACGAAGGGCGCGTTTGATGGCTTCGGCGAAGGTCGGAACGTCCGTCCCAACTTCCCGCTGCGTTACAATACAGCGTTTGTGTTCGTGGTAATACTCGATCGGATCCTCGATCGTGATAATATGACCTTCGCGGTTCTCATTGATGTAATTCACCATCGACGCGAGCGTCGTGCTCTTGCCGGAACCGGTCGGTCCGGTGACAAGGACCAGTCCCCGTGGCCGGTAGAGCAACTCCTTCACCTTTTCGGGGATCCCGATTTCCCGCAGGCCGAACATTTTTTTCGGAATCTGCCGGAGGACCAGGCCATAATTCCCCTTCGCCTTCAGAATACTGACCCGGAAACGAGCCCGATCCTTGAACGCGAAACCAAAGTCCGTCCCCCCCTGCGTTTTCACCAACTGCTGGTTGTGGTCGGAGGTGATCGCCTGCATCAGAAGCTCGGCGTCATTCGGTGTCAGCTCGGGGCCCTCCACCGGGACCATCCCTCCGTGGATACGCAAAGTTGGCGCCTGCCCTACCTGCAAGTGAAGATCCGAAGCATCTTCATCGCAGACCAGGGTCAAAAGGTCGTTCATTTCATAACTCATAAAAATACAGAGGGAAGGAGATTGAGAGAAGGTTAATCAGCGTCGCCGACAGTTACCGAAACGACTTCAACCGGCGTCGTCAGGCCGCTGGTCACTTTGCGGATTCCATCTTCCCGCAGAGAGCGCATGCCGCCTTCTCTCGCCTTACGGCGAACGGCCGTGGCGGTCGCATTCTCGTAAATCAGGCGTTCGATTTCTTCCGTTACGGTGAAAATTTCAACAATAGTCATCCGACCCCGGTGCCCGGTTCCATGGCAATGACCGCACCCTTCGCCCCGCATGAACGAAGCGGCCGCCACCTGGCTTTCCGTGATATTGAGAGCACGCAACTGGGAGGCGTCCGGAG
>LFIK01003402.1_pt1 | contig 12919 bp, 14 predicted proteins | sample 643401 | NCBI WGS metagenome assembly LFIK01 (sample SAMN03777447, study PRJNA286221) | soda lake metagenome | biome: soda lake; feature: Kulunda steppe; material: water; isolation source: sample T5-Br brine of Lake Tanatar-5 | place: Russia: Kulunda steppe | collected 2010-07 | reverse complement strand
TTTGCCGGTACAGACCTCGCCTGATCTTGCAGCACAGCATAATCAGCTAGCCATTCGATAATCGTGGCCCCGTCCGGCAGCGCCGCCAACTCCTCCGCCACACGCACTTGCTCAGCCCGGCTGTACTGCAAGTTAGTTGCTTGAAACCGGATTCCCAAAAGGCAACACCAACAAACCCAGAAGATGCTAATCCCTCAAGCATTACCCCGCCCACATTTTCAGAATCCAGCAAAGCATATGTGGCCTCGACGGAGGGGAACAGGAAAGGCAGATCGATCAACTGAAGCGCGGGGCTAAAGCTGGATAGTTTAGCCGTGGGGATCGGTGCGGCATGGACTGCGCTAAACTGCATCTGCTGGGCGACTTCTACGTCATCGCCTAGTGCGTTGTTTGGATAGATCTCAACTACAAATTGGCCATTGGTTGAGGCTTCGACCAGTTCTTTGAATTTCAGTGCGCCCATGTGCTGGGCCGAGGTTTCGGGCAAGTCGTGATGAAACTTGATTACTTCAGCAGATGCCGGGGCTGAGATCCCGATCAAAGCGGCAGCAACAATTGCGCTGAATTTGAATAGGCTAGACTTCATCTTCACACTCCTTCTGATGGCACGCTATAGGTGCTGACGCCTCGCTAAGCCAACTTGCATACAATTGCGCGATGGAAAGTGAGCTTTCTATACAGTGAATTGCAGTGCATATATTTTACGCAGCGGAAACAGGCCAATGTTCGCTTTTCAGGCAAACACATAAGCATAGAGCGAGGCGCGATTGAGGTCGCTCGGAGTGATGAAGGCTTTCCGAGGCTTGCGATGCCGTCTGGGAGGGCGGCAACCACTTCATCCGACCAGTCCCCCCGACATGAAGAAGTTGATCGGTCGCCCATTCGAATCTGTAACGGCATGCAGCTTCGTGTTCATGTCTCCTTCAGTGCGGGCGACCAGGCGATCGCACCCCCACTTTTTAAGCCGCAGGCTCGAATCTGTGCGATGTGCCTTGAGAGAAGCAGCGTCGATCATGATTGTCTTTGTTTCGGTTCTCTCCGCAGTCAGACCAGTTATGATTCGAGCGAACACGCCCATGTCGCTCCCACCGTTTCCAACGGTTGTATAAGGTCTTGTGCAGGCCTTATCTCTTGAGCGCATTACACAACCTCAACCCATTGCGATTGACGGAGATTATCCCACTGAGATCACGCCGATCAACAACACGCGGTTTGCCGTGGCTCTTCGGAAGGAAGGGTTTCAGACGTTACATCTGCGCGGCGGTCAGCCAGAGAAAGGTTGCTCATTGATCAGTCTACTTGTGGAGCGTGAATCATGCCGCAAGGCTGAAATCAATAGGTCTTGACTCTAAGGATCAATTGCATAAACGCTGCGGAGGCAGCTAACGTGATAATCCCTATTCTGAGAGTGGTAAAGACTGGGATACCTCAAGTGCAGAATCCCCACAGCAACAGCATGTTCTGGATTCTACCTAAAAAGTAGTATAGTGGTTCGAAGTGATCTTAAATGTAAAAGGTTGGCTCTCCCGCGCGGCTCACAGTTTGTAATAGGTGTTCTGAGAGCGGAGCGCGGTGGGTTGGTTTCAAACGCGGTTCGTTGGCTTCAGCGCCAATATCGGAGGTAGATTATAGTGGACGTTGAAAGAGATACAAAAGCTCTGCGCTTAATTTTTGTTGGATTAGGAATGGCGTTAAAATGTACCGGTAAACTTGAGCATGATAAGATGCGGTTATTAATTTTGGCAGCCGGAGCTTCCTATGAAGACTTTCGATTATTTTTCCCATCCTTTGAGGCGTTCGTTAAGGAAATTGAAAAATTACAGGCTGAAGTTGATGAGGAAAAATATAGTTAATCGGTATGATGTATGATATGATATTCTCTTTTCTAAAGGGAGCACCCAATTGATACAAATTCTGATGTTGCAGTACGGACATGGTCGATATTTAAGGGCTAATTCAGAATTTCTGGAATCCAAGATCAATCGAAACGCGCATTTTGTGTTTGCTTTGGTTAGCAATGAGATGTTCTGCAATGGCTGAGATAGCAAAATGTTACGATGCCGGGGCAGCTATCTGGTGTATTTCTAGCATGACTGCTCAAATTGACAAAAATTTTTTCAACCCAAACTGGCTACGTAAGAACGGATATTATGAAGGTCATTCCGCGGGGCGCTATCAAGCACATTTCCTGCGTTTTGGCGGCCAAGCCATGGTACTGAAACACTACTATCGCGGTGGATTGATGGGTAGGTTCAACAAAGATCTTTATCTGCGCGAACCGGTGAACCACAGTCGAGCCATGAGGGAGTTTCAACTGTTGCTTTGGATGCGCCAACATGGGCTGCCGACGCCAAGTCCAATAGCGGCTCAGTTTGTTCCGGTTGGTTTTTGGTATCGCGCCGATCTGATCATGGAGCGCATCCCCAACGCCTGCACTTTGGCCGACAGGCTGCAGAACATCACATTTTCAAAGCAGGATTGGTTGCGGATTGGTGCGGTCATTGGGGAAATGCACGCGCTGGGCGTTGATCATACGGATCTGAACTGCCGCAATATTTTGGTGGATACGCAGATGAAGGTCTGGCTTATTGACTTTGACAAATGCCGCCGCCGTGCCATAGGGGCGTGGCAACAGCGCAATCTGGCGCGGCTTCGTCGATCATTGGACAAAGAAAAATCACGCCAACCCGGCCTTCACTGGACAGATGAGGCATGGTCGTCCCTTTTGGCGGGCTACGGAGGTTCGCGCGCGTGAACAGCACTTTTTCTTTTCAGATTTTGCGATTTGCGTACCCGTGGCGAATGTCGGGTAGGCCCTTACAGGCGGGAGTGTGGACTTCGAACCGGTGATAGAAGGAACAAAATAATGTCGCACGACATTCCCAAAGTGTGTGTTCTGCCCTATCAGCAGCGCCTTGGTTCGCAGCCATCACGGCTGCGTTTGACAGATCTGCATTGGCCTCTGGGTGTGCCCGAAGGCATAGAGGCGCAGACGTTGGCCGATCTGTCTGCGGATGACCATCTGTTGACACCGCCGCATACAACTCTGTTTTTTCGCCCGTCTTTTGGAACGCGGGCGCGCATTTCGGTCATGCTCCTAGAACCTCGCGCCGTGCATTATAAACACATGGCGCTGATACGCGTGTTTAATCGTCGATTTTACCGCATTCTGACTGCCGACAACTATTTGCTGGCACAATGCCCCAATGCCGCATTTTTCCCTATCGCAGGGTCATGGGTGCCCGACTGGCCGAACATCGACCTTAGAAAATACGCCATGTGCTCGCTGATTGCCTCTGGAAAGACTAAGCAACCGGGCCACAAATTGCGGCATGTTATCGCGGGCTGGTGCCGCGAAACAGGGCAGGATGTCGATATCATGGGGCGGGGCTACAAGCCTTTTGCCGAAAAGTCAGATGGTCTTGCACCGTATCGCTACTCCATCGTGATCGAGAATGCGCGAGAGCAAAACTACTTCACGGAAAAGCTGATTGATGCGCTGTTGTGCAACACAGTGCCGATCTACTGGGGGTGCCCCAATATCGGGGATTTCCTTGATACCGACGCGATGATGATCTGTGACAACATAAGCGATCTGCAGCGTATGATTGGTCAGATGTCCGAGGCGGACTATACTGCGCGACTGCCTGCGTTGCACCGCGCGCGCGCCGTGGCTGCCAGCAAGTATATGGATTTCTACCTCCGGGCGGCGCAGACGGTTCTGGATGAGGCGTGATCAGCGCGTCCGGCGTATCATTCGGTGCCAGTGCAGATTGATCAGGTAGCGCGCCCGGTAGCGTAACGAATGCAGCGCATGTCTGATAGGCCCGCCCGCGTGTCGGCTTTTCGCGCGGCGGCGTGTTGCCGTGATAGAGCCGCTATCGTTACTTTCTTCGCTGAAGGCCAGCGGGGAGGGAGCCACGAGCGCGACCCGCAAGTTCAGGTCCCAGAAATGTTTGTGGTCCTCGTCGATCGGCCGCGAAACTGGCAATGCGCATGTGTGCAGACGCGCTGCCGCGTCGCGCCGGATCGCGTAACCCAGCGTGGTGTTTGGCACTTTGTAAGGCACCGCAATGTCGCGCCCTTGCACAAGCGGCCTCGGGGCCAACAACTTCTGACCGACACGTGCTGAAAACAGCTTGGCGATTTCCCAATCGCCGGAATCTAGGGCAATCGCCTCCAGAACATCGGCCAGATCATCAGCGGCGGCGAAATCATCTTCCAGAATGACGCCGCCCGGCGCATCGCTGGCCGCAATTTTTTCCCATAGCGCGACATGGCTCAGATAGCAGCCGATCTCCGGGCCGATCATCGGGTGGCGCGCGCGCCTGATATTGGCGGCAGGGTCATAGACACGCGCCAGTTCATCCGGCGACAATGCGCGACCGTCTACAGCTTCGAACCGCGTGAAAGGAATGTCCAGCCGTTCAAGTTCATACGCGGCGCGCGCCATGCGCGTGGTGTTGCCCGCCATGTTGATCACAAAGACGGGCCAGATCATTGCGCGGGCTCCAGCCAGTGTTGCCAGCCGGGTGCAGTTGCGTCCAGCGCGGCGGTCAATGTTTTATGCGGAAAGGCGGGGCCGAGGGCCAAATCACGCGCAACGGCCAGCCGTTCCTTGCTGTCGAGCGTCGCACGCATTCGCCGAAGCAGGCCGGGTTGCAGCGTCTTTCGTGCCTCCTCCAGGCCCCATAGCGCGCCGGCGTGTAGCCGCGCCTGCCTGCGTGCATAGCGCGAGCCGGGATTGGCTTCGAGGTCGTAATTCGCAAAACCCCCGCCCGATTTCAGGAATTTCAGGTGCCAGTAGAACCAGCCCGCGAAATGCCGTGGAAAATCTCCCCGCGCGAACCGCTCAAACCGCGGGTCATGAGTGAAGCGCGTCTTCTGGGTGACTCGGAAATAGCCGATATCGCCCTTGCCGGACACAGGCGCTGCGGCAGGAACCTGCAACTGCCCAGCCGTGTCGCGCACGAGATTAAGCCCGGAAAAACAGTGCATGACCCCGCTATCAGCGCGCCCTGACCGGATATCGGCCACCATGCGCGACACGGCATCAGGGATGGCAAGATGGTCATCATCCAGTTTGACGGCCCATTGATGGCGCGTCGTGGCCAGTGCGAAGTTGGAATAGGTGACCATCGAGGCCGGCGCATCGCCGGGGGTATTGGCATGGCCCGCGCTGCCCGGTGGCGACACGGTCGGCAGATAGTGAAACACCCGCAGCTTGGGGCCAAATTCCGCCGTCAACCGCGCCAGAATATCAGCGGTCGCGTCTGTGCACTGGTTATGGACCGCGACGATTTCATCATAAAACGCGATATGCGTGCGGATCGAGGCTTCCAGATAATCCGCCCCATTGCGGATCCGCATGAAGGCCGAAACCCCAGGCAGCCGATCTGCTGGCGCAAGCATGTCTGGGCTGAAATGAAAGGTCTCTACGGTCTTGGTCATGGGGTGAAGTGGTCCTCGAGTCGCGGGGTCAGTGCTAGCGGTGGGGCGCGGTCGGGTCAACAGGGCTCTTGCGACGCGGCCCCTTGCTCTGTCAGGTCGCTGACCCTTATAAAGTGGGCAGCTCGGGTGACACGAAAGACAAACCATGCGGATTTCCCTAAAGCACTGGCTGCGCCAGCGCCGCGAACCTTGGTCAAAACTCTTCTACACTGCCTTTCGCCAATGGCGCGCCGACCGGATGGAACCGATCCGCATGCAGTTTGACGGCCTTGGGCCTGACTCTATAGTTTTCGATGTGGGTGGATTTCAGGGAAACTGGGCCGCTGACATTCACGCCCGCTATGGGGCCAAGATACATGTGTTCGAGCCGCATCCCGTCTTTGCGGCGGAAATGCGTGCCCGCTTTGGCGGAAATGACGCCATCTTAATCCACGACTTTGCCCTTGGCCGCAGCGAAGGCACACTGACTCTGTCGGATGACGGCGACGCCTCATCCAGCTTCCGTAAGGCCAAACGGACGGTCACAGGCCGGATCGAGCCTGTCGCAGAGTTTTTCGCGAGGTCCGACAATCCGCGCATTGATCTTATGAAGGTCAATATCGAAGGCGGCGAGTATGATCTTCTTCCTGCGCTTGCGGAGGCCGGGATCATGCCGTGCATCGGCATCTTGCAGGTTCAGTTCCATCTGTTCACCGAAGATGACATTCAGCGTCGCGAGGCGATCAGGGCAGTATTGGCCGAAACTCATGACTGTGACTGGAGTTATGATTTTGTCTGGGAGCAGTGGAGGTTGCGGCGGAAGGAAACGGCCGAGTGATCACGCGCAAGCAACACGCAGTTCGGCAAGCGATCCGCGTGTTTGCTTGCCACTAATGAGTCCTATCCCAAGCATGTTCTGCGGACTAGAACCGTGCTAAGCGATCTCGCCGCGCTGCGCGATTGCTGCAAATCAAAAACTAACATTTCGGAAAAACTGATCAACGTATCCGGCAAAAGCGATTACCGGAGTTTCCACCGCAGCGCCGATATGGCACAGATCAGCCGTAGACATGCTGCCGATAACGGCTTTTTTCAGTATCGCTTTGATTAGGCTGCGTTGCTATGGAGACGCCTTAGATGCGACAGAAATGGCGTGGGGCAAATGTTGATAACCAAGGCCCTTTCGGCTTTCTCGATGCAGCAGCGCCGATATAGTGCCACATGCGAGAGTTGATGGGCTAGTAGTTCGGGGCATTGCGCCCAGTGAGGGGACGAATGATCATAGTGCGGATAAAAGGCGGCCTCGGGAACCAGATGTTCCAATATGCGCTTGGCAGGTCACTGTCGCTGAAAACCGGTCTTCCGCTGGTTCTGGACAAGCGCCATTACCTTCGCACCCGCGAGCACGGGTATGCACTGGACAAGTTCCGACTGGCAGATACACCCATTGACGTGGCAAACCTGCCACCTGCGCCACGTGAACAGCCAGTCGCGCATTGGCTTTGGCGCTTGCTGCGTCGCCAGCCGCAATTGCAGCGTGAAGCGGGCGCTGCTTTCGATCCAGCCATTGCTGCGATATCTGGGCCTGCATGGATCGAGGGGTATTTCCAGTCCGAGCGGTATTTTGCGGATCATGTGGCCACGATCCGCGCAGAATTGTCCCTTGCCGCGCCGCCTGATCCTGAAAATGCCCGCTTGCTGGCCGAGATCGAAGCAGAACCGCGCGCAGTATCGCTGCATGTGCGGCGCGGTGATTATGTGCGCAACGCCCAGTTCGCCGCGCGTCATGGCTCCTGCACGCCCGATTACTATGCTCGCGCGCTGGGTCATGTCGCGCAAGCTATGGGGGCAGCGCCGGTGATCTACGCTTTTTCCGATGATCCCGATTGGGTGCGCGACCATCTCGATTTGCCCGCAGAAATCCGGATTCCCGGCCATAATGACGCCGCGCGCAACACCGAGGACTTGCGCCTGATGAGCGCGTGTCGGCACCATATCGTTGCCAATTCCTCGTTTTCATGGTGGGGGGCATGGCTCAACCCGCGTGCAGACAAGATTGTGGCAGCACCCGCGCGCTGGTATGCTGATCCTGCCTATGTCAATCCCGATATCTGGGCGGATGGATGGGTGCGGATCGAGGGGTAAGCGTGTGGTTGGTGCGGTCTTTCATAAAGCGCTTAATGTCTGGCAATCAGGTTGTGTTCTGCGACAGGGGCAGCGATGCGCCTTGAGCTGAAGAATACCCGCAACCTGCCAGCACTGATCCAGGTATGGCTTGCATTGAGCGCGGTTTTCGCCGTGATCCTCGTCTGGGGTGCGCGTTTGTTATATGTCCGCAAGGGCGCGGCGCCAGAAAGGTTCAGCGAGCGACTGGGGCATGCGTCAGTTGCGCGCCCGTCCGGGCGGCTGATCTGGGTCCATGCGGGGTCGGTTGGCGAAGTCACGTCCATCGCAAAACTGGCGCGGAGGTTATCTGACAAGGGCAGCACCGCTGTGTTGGTCACAACCACCACAGCGACGGGCGCTTTGACTGTGGCAAGATTGGTGCCGGGGGCCGTGCATCAGTTCTTGCCCGTGGACACGCCAGCGGCAGTGCAGCGTTTCCTTGACCATTGGCGCCCGGATGCGGCTTTGTTTGTGGAAGCAGACCTCTGGCCACGGATGATCCTGTCGCTAGAGGCGCGAGATTGCCCGATGGCCTTGCTGAATGCGCGGGCGTCGCGCAGTCGCACAAGGTTTCCTGCGGCCTATGCGGCACTGCTGGCCCCGATGCAGCTGATTACAGTGCAGGACGCCGCACTGGTTGATGAATTCTTCGCACTTGGTCTGGACCCGTCGCGCATTCATTCGCTGGGAAACCTAAAAGCCGATATTGATGTTCCTGCCGTTGATGAGGAATTGCGTGCCTGCCTCTCCGAAGCGGGACAGGTGCGGGGCATATGGGCGGCCGTATCCACACATGTTGGAGAAGAAACGCTTTTGCTTGACGCTCATGCTGGTCTTGCAAGCAATCCGCTGCTGATCCTGGTCCCGCGTCACCCAGAGCGCGGTGATACTCTGGCCAAAGAACTCGCGCAGCGTGGGGTGAAATTTTCGCGACACAGCAGGAACGAGAGGCCAGATACCACGACAGCGGTCCATTTGGTGGATGTGCTTGGCGAGACCGGAACCGTATATGCCGCAGCCGGGCTTGCATTTGTCGGAGGCTCATTGAGTGCAGGGCGCGGTGGGCACACGCCCTATGAGCCTATCGCCTTGGGCTGCGCAATCCTGTCAGGGCCTTATGTGCAGAATTTCTCTGCGGCCTATGCGACGCTGCAAGCCGCTGGAGCCGCAGAGCGCATAACGAATACGGCCGCGCTTGGCCTCTCCATTTCGGCGCTTCTTGCAGATGATGCGATGCGCAGCGCGATGCAGATCGCTGCATGTAGGGCGCATGCGTCTCAGCAAGGTGCCACGGAACGTGCGGTGGATGCTTTGATCGCCGTTTTGCCAAAGAAGCTTGATCCGCCCCGCCAAGCGTGAGCACGGGCCTGTTGCTTATAGGCTTCGTTGATGGCATAGACCTCTGGTCCAAAATTTCGTAAAGTCCGAGGGGGTGTTCTTGTGGTGATGTTTGGATGTGGGCTAATGTTTCAAGATCGGCATGTCTTGCGCCACACCTGTTTACTGGATGGATGAAGGATAGGAAAAAGACGTGACAAAACGCGCGCTAATCACAGGGATCACAGGGCAGGACGGCTCTTATCTTGCAGAACTGTTGATCGCAAAGGGCTATGAAGTCCATGGTATCAAACGCCGCGCGTCGCTGTTCAATACGCAGCGGATCGATCACATCTTTCAAGATCCGCATAGCAATCATCCCCAGCTCAAGCTGCATTATGGAGATCTGACCGATAGCTCCAACCTGACCCGTATATTGTCTGAAGTGGAGCCGCACGAGGTCTATAATCTGGGTGCGCAATCGCATGTTGCGGTCAGTTTCGAAGCTCCGGAATACACAGCTGATGTCGATGCGATTGGCGCGCTTCGTTTGCTCGAGGCGATACGTTTTCTGGGGCTGGAGAAGAAAACCCGATATTACCAAGCGTCCACATCAGAGCTTTATGGTCTGGTGCAAGAGACACCGCAAAGCGAAACAACGCCCTTCTATCCGCGCAGTCCCTATGCCGTGGCAAAGATGTATGCGTATTGGATTACCGTCAATTACCGAGAAGCTTACGGCATTTACGCTTGCAACGGAATTCTGTTCAACCATGAAAGCCCGCGTCGTGGTGAGACCTTCGTGACCCGCAAGATCACGCGTGGGCTTGCAAATATCGCACAGGGGCTGGACCCGTGCCTGTATCTGGGAAATCTGGACGCATTGCGGGACTGGGGGCACGCAAAAGATTATGTGCGCATGCAGTGGATGATGCTGCAGCAGGATGAGCCCGAAGATTTTGTAATAGCAACGGGCGTGCAATATTCGGTGCGCGATTTCATCACATGGTCCGCAAAAGCTCTGGGTCTGACGCTGGAATTTTCAGGCACTGGCGTGGACGAAATCGCGACTGTGGTAAAGATTGACGGAGATAACGCACCCGCCCTGTCGCCCAGTGACGTGATTATCCGCATTGATCCACGCTATTATCGGCCGGCTGAAGTGGAAACCCTGTTGGGTGATCCAAGCAAGGCACGCAAGAAACTTGGCTGGGTGCCGGAAATCACTGCGCAAGAGATGTGTTCCGAGATGGTGGCACATGACCTAAAGACAGCCAAGCGTTCCCGATTGCTGACCGATCATGGATACGAGTCCCCCGTCGTGCGGGAAGGATAAGGCCATGTCTCGCAAGCTTTTCCTGACAGGTGGTTCCGGAATGGTGGGGCGCAGTCTCAGAGAACATCCTTCGGCGGCGATGTGGGACATTCTGGCGCCCACCAGCCTTGAACTTGATTTGATGGACAGTGCTGCAGTTGCGGACTATCTCGCAACTCAGCAACCAGATCTGGTAATCCATGCCGCGGGCAAGGTCGGTGGGATCGCTGCGAATATGGTAGAGCCGGTCGCTTTTCTGGACCGCAACGTGATGATCGGACGCAATGTCATCATGGCAGCCCGTCAGGTGGGCGTTAAACGTCTGATTAATTTGGCCTCGACTTGCATCTATCCGCGCGCCGCCCCAGGTCCGCTCTCTGAGGAGACGATCCTGAAGGGCGAGTTGGAGCCAACGAATGAAGGTTATGCTTTGGCAAAGATTGTCGCCTTGCGGCTTTGCCAGTATATCCGGCGTGAAACGCCAGAATTTCACTACAAGACGCTAATTCCCTGCAATCTTTATGGCCCACATGATAAGTTCGATGCGCAAAACTCCCATCTGCTGCCCGCGATCATCCACAAGATGTATCAGGCGGCGCTGACCAATAGCGATGAGGTCGAAATTTGGGGCGACGGAACTGCGCGGCGTGAATTTATGTATGCGCCGGATCTGGCAGACGCCGTGTTCCGTGCCGCAGATCAAGTCGAAACCCTGCCAGAGTTGATGAATGTGGGCCTCGGGCACGATCATACAATAAACGAATATTACCAAACAGTGGCCCGCGTCATTGGCTGGAACGGCAGTTTTGTCCATGACCTTACAAAGCCTGTAGGGATGACCCAGAAGCTTTCGAACATTTCGCTTCAGTTGGAATGGGGCTGGCAGCCCGCAACCCCGTTGCAAGTGGGGATCGAAAGAACCTATCATTTCTATCTGGAGGCTATGAAGACATGAGCGCGCGATTTCCCCTTGCGACCTCGTCGTGGGACAGTGATGAATATGATGCTCTGCAGCGCGTGATCGCGTCTGACATGTTTTCGATGGGCGCTGAAGTTGCGGCATTCGAGACCCAGTTTGCAGCGTATTTCGGGTCAAAATATGCAGTCATGGTCAATTCCGGGTCATCGGCCAATCTGTTGATGACCGGCGCTATGTTTTATACCCAGAATCCTGAGTTGCGCCTGTCACCGGGGGACGAGGTCATCGTGCCGGCGGTCAGCTGGTCAACGACTTATTACCCCCTCGCACAATACGGGCTGGTGCAGAAATTCGTTGATATCGACCGCGAGACACTAAATTATGATCTAGACGCGCTGGCGGATGCGATCAGTGACAAGACGCGTGCGATCATGGTCGTCAATTTGCTGGGCAACCCCAATGATTTTGACCGGATAAAGCAGATCATCGGCGACCGGAAAATCGTGCTTTTGGAAGACAATTGCGAGAGCATGGGGGCAACATTCGGCGGTAAATACGCTGGTACTTTTGCGCATGCCGGTAGTTTTTCATGCTTTTTTTCGCATCATATTTCCACCATGGAAGGTGGAGTTGTTGTCACGGATGACGAAGAGCTTTATCATATAATGCTTTCTATGCGCGCACATGGCTGGACGCGCAATCTGCCCAAGCAGAACCGGGTGACTGGGACGAAAGGCGACGATCTCTTTGACGAAAGCTTTAATTTCGTCTTGCCGGGTTATAATCTGCGTCCGCTGGAAATGTCGGGTGCCTTAGGCCGTGAACAGTTGAAGAAGTTGCCCGACCTTGTGGCCGGAAGACGCGCTAATGCTTCAGTTTTCACAGAATCCTTGATGAACCACCCGCTGTTTTCGCTCCAAAAGGAGATCGGACAAAGTAGCTGGTTCGGATTTTCACTGCTACTGCGCCCCGAAACAAGTCTTACTCGCTCGGACTTCGTATTACGTCTTGAGCAGGAAGGCTTTGAATGTAGACCGATAGTCGGGGGTAATTTCGCGAAAAACCCAGTTATGCGGCATATCCCGCATGTTATCCACGGCACACTTTCGAACGCTGAGTACGTTGATAAACGGGGATTGTTTGTCGGAAATCATCACTACCCTATACACACGGCCGCAGAGGTTTTGGTTGCACTGCGTTTTTAGTTGATTGGGGAATTTCCGGGGGACTGCGACAAGCCTCTTTCTCCACATGCCGCAACATGACAGGTTGCTCTCCGCCGAGGCTGTGTAAAAATCCAGATTTATTCTATGCTTACCCATGGCTTGGAGGGTTCGGATGGTGGGTTTCATTGAGGGTGTCAGCCGTGATCAGACGACGCTTTTTCCTGAGCGATTGGATGACTGGATCGGGGAAGATCATCTTGTTCGCGTGGTGGATATGTTCGTTGACCAGCTTGATCGTATTCATCCGGCGTGAGCCGTCTAGACTTTACGCTTTTCCTCTTGAGCCATGATGCGCTCAAAGACGTCTGGTTCACACTGTTCATAACGCAAGAACTCTGCGATCCCGCCATCCCATGTCCGAATATCAGCGATGCGCGCCCTCAAACACATGGATCACGCGCGGGCGCCCGGCGCCATCACGTGCACGCACTGTGTATTCCACATCATGGTTGAACGGATCCTTGCGGATCGCGCGGTAGCCCACAGGCATGCCGTCGGCGTCCGTATAGACGCCGTTGATCAGCCGCGCGGTGTTCGAGGTCTTGC
>LFIK01003401.1_pt1 | contig 12927 bp, 9 predicted proteins | sample 643401 | NCBI WGS metagenome assembly LFIK01 (sample SAMN03777447, study PRJNA286221) | soda lake metagenome | biome: soda lake; feature: Kulunda steppe; material: water; isolation source: sample T5-Br brine of Lake Tanatar-5 | place: Russia: Kulunda steppe | collected 2010-07 | reverse complement strand
TGTGATACTTCTCCATCTTGAAATCGGGGATGCCGTAGCGCAGGAGCCCGCCGGGCTTCGCCTCGCGCTCGAAGACATGCACCTCGTGGCCGACCCGGGCGAGCTGCTGCGCGGCGGCGAGGCCGGCGGGGCCGGAGCCGATCACCGCGACGCGCTTGCCGGTGAGCCGCTCGGGCGGCTCGGGCTTGATCCAGCCCATGTCCCAGGCCTTGTCGGCGATGGCCTGCTCGATCGTCTTGATGGCGACGGGCGCATTTTCGAGATTGAGCGTGCAGGCCTCCTCGCAGGGGGCGGGGCAGATGCGGCCGGTGAATTCCGGAAAATTGTTGGTGGAATGCAGATCGCGCGCCGCCGTCTCCCAATCGCCCTGATAGACGAGGTCGTTCCAGTCCGGGATCTGGTTATGCACCGGGCAGCCCGTCGGCCCGTGGCAGAACGGGATGCCGCAATCCATGCAGCGCGCGGCCTGCTTCTTCAGATCGCTCTCGTCCGGCGGCAGGGTGAATTCGCGAAAATGCCGGATACGGTCGCCAGCAAGCTGATACTTCTGCTCCTGACGATCATATTCGAGAAAGCCCGTGACCTTGCCCATGGGTTTCGTCCCCTGTCGATCCTTGTGACCGGCTCGGACCGGTCAATATACAATTAGTGCCGAGTAGTCCCTGCCGGAAGGCTACGGGCAGCCCGTCACCCTGCAAAAACGCACCCTCACTCCGCCGCCGCCGGCATGCGCGCGCGCTCCATCTCGCGCAGGGCCCGGCGGTATTCGACCGGCATCACCTTCACGAATTTGGTGCGATAGGCTTCCCAGTCGTCGAGGATCGCCTTGGCGCGGGTCGAGCCGGTATAGTTGAGGTGGTTGGTGATGAGCTGACGCAGGCGCTCCTCGTCCTTGCCCGACATGTCGGCCATGACGTCGATGCGGCCCTTGGTCTCCAGATCACCCCCATGGTGATGCAGCGAGACCATCAGATCCTCTTCCGCCTCGACGGGTTCGAGATCGACCATGGAGAGGTTGCAGCGCTTGCCGAAATCACCCGCTTCGTCGAGCACATAGGCGATACCGCCCGACATGCCAGCCGCGAAATTGCGCCCGGTCTGGCCGATTACCACGACGACGCCGCCGGTCATGTATTCGCAGCCGTGATCGCCGGTGCCCTCGACCACCGCGACCGCGCCGGAATTGCGCACGGCGAAGCGTTCGCCGGCCACGCCGCGGAAATAGCACTCGCCCGCGATGGCGCCGTAGAGCACGGTATTGCCGACGATAATGGCGTTCTCCGCAGGGACCTTGCTCTCCTGAGGCGGGCGGATGATCAGCTTGCCGCCGGAGAGCCCCTTGCCGACATAGTCGTTCGCCTCGCCCTCGAGATCGAGGGTGACGCCGGCGGCGAGCCAGGCGCCGAAGCTCTGGCCGGCCGTGCCCTTCAGCTTCACCGTGACGGTGTCGTCGGGCAGACCCTCATGGCCGTAGCGCTTGGCGATCTCGCCGGAGAGCATGGCGCCGACGGTGCGGTCGGTATTGCCGATCGCGGCCTCGATCAGAACCGGCTCCTCGCGCTCGATCGCCGCAGCCGATTGCGCGATCAGCTGGCGATCCAGCACCGCGTCGATCGGGTGCACCTGGTGCTCGGTGTGACGCGTCGCGACATCCGAAGGCACCTCCGGGCGCGTGAAGATGCGGCTGAAATCGAGCCCCTTCGCCTTCCAGTGCTCAACCGCCTCGCGCTTCTCGATCAGATCGGAGCGTCCGATCAGTTCGTCGAGCGTCGCATAACCCATCTGCGCCATCAGCTCGCGCACTTCCTCCGCGATGAAGAAGAAGTAATTGATCACGTGCTCGGGCAGGCCCTTGAAGCGCTTGCGCAGGACGGGATCCTGCGTGGCGACGCCGACGGGGCAGGTGTTGAGATGGCATTTGCGCATCATGATGCAGCCCGCCGCGATCAGCGGCGCGGTGGAGAAGCCGAACTCGTCGGCGCCCAGCAGCGCGCCGATCAGCACGTCGCGCCCGGTGCGCAAGCCGCCATCGACCTGGAGCACCACGCGCCCGCGCAGATGGTTGAGCACGAGCGTCTGATGCGTCTCCGCGAGCCCCATTTCCCAGGGCGAGCCGGCATGTTTGAGCGAGGTCAGCGGCGAGGCGCCGGTGCCGCCCTCGAAGCCGGAAATCGTGATGTGATCGGCCCGCGCCTTGGCGACACCCGCCGCGACCGTGCCCACACCGACCTCCGAGACGAGCTTGACGGATACGTCCGCCGCCGGATTGACGTTCTTCAGATCGAAGATCAGCTGGGCGAGATCCTCGATGGAATAGATGTCGTGGTGCGGCGGCGGCGAGATCAGGCCGACGCCGGGGGTCGAATGGCGCAGCTTGGCGATCACCGCATCGACCTTGTGGCCGGGCAGCTGGCCGCCCTCGCCGGGCTTGGCGCCCTGCGCGACCTTGATCTGCATCTGGTCGGAATTGACCAGATATTCCGTCGTCACGCCGAAGCGCCCGGAGGCGATCTGCTTGATCGCTGAACGCTTGGAGCGCCCATTGGCAAGCGGCTTGAAGCGCCCGGCATCCTCGCCGCCCTCACCGGTATTGGAGCGCGCGCCGATCTCGTTCATGGCGAGCGCGAGCGTCTCGTGCGCTTCCTTGGAGATCGCGCCGAGCGACATGGCGCCGGTGGCGAAGCGGCGCACGATCTCGACCGCCGGCTCCACCTCGTCGAGCGCAAGCGGCTCGCGCCCCAGATCCTCCGCCTGCTTCAAGCGGAACAGCCCACGGATCGTGGAGAAGGCGTTCTCCTGCTCGTTCACCAGCCGCGCATATTCGCGGTAGCGGTCATCCGCCTTGAGGCGCACCGCGTGCTGGAGCGTGGCGACGGTGTCGGGCGTCCAGGCATGGGACTCACCGCGCAAGCGATAGGCGTATTCGCCGCCGACCCCGAGCGCGTCGCGGTAGATCGGCGAGGTGCCGAAAGCCTCGTCATGGCGCGTGAGCGCCTCACGGGCGATCTCGGCGATGCCGACACCCTCGATCATCGTGGCGGTGCCGAAGAAATACTTGTCGATCAGCTCGGATTTCAGCCCGACCGCATCGAAGATCTGCGCGCCGCAATAGGATTGATAGGTCGAGATCCCCATCTTCGACATGATCTTGAGGATGCCCTTGTCGACCGCCTTGATATAGCGGTGGATGACCTCTTCCTCGTCGATCTCGGCGGGCAGCTCGTCCTTCATGGCGAGCAGCGTGTCGAAGGCGAGATAGGGGTTGATCGCCTCGGCGCCGTAGCCGGCGAGGCAGGCGAAATGGTGCACTTCACGCGGCTCGCCGCTCTCAAGCACGAGCCCCACGGAGGTGCGCAGGCCGCGCCGGATCAGATAGGAATGCACCGCCGCCGTCGCGAGCAGCGCCGGGATCGGCAGGCGATCAGGGCCGACCTGGCGATCGGAGAGGATGATGATGTTGTAGCCGCCGCGCACCGCCGCCTCGGCGCGATCGCACAGCCGCTCGACGGCGCCCTCCATGCCCGCCGCGCCCTGCTCGACCGGATAGGTGATGTCGAGGGTCTTGGTGTCGAAGCGATCCTCGAAATGGCCGATACAGCGGATCTTCTCGAGATCCTCGTTGGTCAGGATCGGCTGGCGCACTTCGAGGCGCTTGCGCCGGGAAGTGCCCTCGAGATCCAGAATGTTCGGACGCGGCCCGATGAAGGAGACGAGGCTCATCACGAGCTCCTCGCGGATCGGATCGATCGGCGGGTTCGTGACCTGGGCGAAATTCTGCTTGAAATAGGTGTAGAGCAGCTTCGCCTTGTCGGACAGAGCCGAGATCGGCGTGTCGGTGCCCATCGAGCCCACCGCCTCCTGGCCGGTGACCGCCATGGGTTCCATCAGCAGCTTGAGATCTTCCTGCGTGTAGCCGAAGACCTGCTGGCGATCGAGCAGGGAGACGTCGGTGCGGCTGGCGCGCGCCTGGACGGGGCGCAGATCCTCGAGCTTGATCTGTGTGCGACCGAGCCATTCGCGATAGGGCAACGCCGTGGCGAGCTGGTTCTTGATCTCCTCGTCGGAGACGATGCGCCCCTCTTCCAGGTCGATGAGCAGCATCCGGCCCGGCTGCAGCCGCCATTTGGCGACGATCTTCTCCTCCGGGATCGGCAACACGCCGGCTTCCGAGCCGAGCACGACGAGATCGTCATCGGTGACGATGTAGCGCGCCGGGCGCAGGCCGTTACGGTCGAGCGTGGCGCCGATCTGGCGGCCATCGGTGAAGCAGACCGCCGCCGGCCCGTCCCACGGCTCCATCAGCGCCGCGTGATATTCGTAGAAGACACGCCGGTCCTCATCCATGAGCGGATTGCCCGCCCAGGCCTCGGGGATCAGCATCATCATGGCATGGGCGAGCGAATAGCCGCCACGCACCAGGAATTCGAGGGCATTGTCGAAACAGGCGGTGTCCGACTGGCCTTCATAGGAGATCGGCCAGAGCTTGGAGATATCGTTTCCGAACAGTTCCGAATCGACGCTGGCCTGACGCGCCGCCATCCAGTTGACGTTGCCGCGCAGCGTGTTGATCTCGCCGTTATGCGCGACCATGCGGTAGGGATGCGCCAGCTGCCAGCTCGGGAAGGTGTTGGTGGCGAAGCGCTGGTGCACCAGCGCGATGGCGCTCTCGAAGCGCGGATCGGCCAGATCCTGGAAATAGGAGCCGAGCTGGGTGACGAGCACCATGCCCTTGTAGACGATGGTGCGGGAGGACAGGCTCACCGGGTAATAGCCGGCGGTGCGCGGATCTTCGAGATCGTAGACGGTGTTGGAGATCACCTTGCGGGCGAGGAACAGGCGGCGCTCGAAGGCGGCCTCGTCCTCTTCCTTGGCCTTGCCGATGAAGACCTGCCGATGCAGCGGCTCGTTCGCCTTCACATTCTCCGACAGGTCCGAATTATCGACCGGAACCTCGCGCCAGCCGAGCAGGGTGAGGCCCTCATCCGCGACGACCTTCTCGACGATCTCGACGACCTTGGCATAGCCCTCCTCGTCGCGGGGCATGAAGAGTTGCGCGACGCCGTATTCACCGGGCTCGGGCAGCCAGATACCGAGCTTGGCGCATTCAGCTGCGAAGAAGCGGTGCGGGATCTGCACCAGCATGCCACAGCCGTCACCCATCTTCGGATCAGCACCGACGGCGCCGCGATGGTCGATATTGCGCAGGATGTCGAGGCCCTGCTGCACGACGGCGTGGCTTTTATCGTTCTTCATATGGGCGACGAAGCCGACGCCGCAGGAATCGCGCTCGTTCGCGGGATCGTAGAGGCCCTGCTTGCCGGGCAAGCCGGAAACCGTCATCCGGCGTGGCGGGGTCGCCAATGTCTTCGCGACATGCGCGACTCCGGCGGCATCAGTCTGTGTGTTGCGATCGCCACCCGGCATCTGATCCGTCATGATCCTGCTCATCATCGATCCTCGTTCTTCCGGCCTGCTCCGATAGAGCCGGCGCTTCTGGCGCGCCTCGGGTGGCGGTGCCGTCGCCCGGCCCTTCCGGGGCCGTGGCCGCATCGCTCGGTTTTCTTGGAGGCTCGGTCGCGCCGTTTCCGGGACACCCGCGCCTCGCGCGGGCCGTCCGACTTTACAGGCCCACGCGCATCCGACCCGACCGCGTCGTGCGGGCGACCGGTTTATGATCTCGTTTGGACGCGCTGCGCGTCATCACGATACCTTTCGAGATCGCATGCGTATCCGACCGCAACTGGCCGACCGCCAAGATGGGACAGCAATGCTGTCCTAACACGCGGCGGAAGGTGCCAGATTTTCATCCCCGACACAAGCGCGTTTTTCATAGCACTTTGTACGATCATTTCGCCCGACTGGGAAGCGCGCGCAATAATGCGACAAATTGCATCGCCGGGCCGAAAGTCTCCGATAGACGGGCTGACCGGACAGGATCAGCCGCCTTTCGCGCGCTCGGCGCGCGGGGCGGGTGCTTCGGCGGCCGCGCCCTCGAAAACCTGGTCGTCATCGCTTGCGACCATGCGCGCGACGGGTTCGCCCGAACGCGCCTCTGCGGGTTTCGGCTCTGCGGATTTCGGCTTGCGCGCCGAGGCGAGCTGATCCGGCGCGCGCATCAGGCGGCGCAGGGTGCCCATCAGGGGATCGTCGAGCCCGCGATTATGGCCTCCCCGCCCCGTGCGGGCGTCGAGATGATCGATCAACGCCTCCAGCGCCGCGTTGTGTACCGGGGCATCGAAGGGTTTCGGGCGACGCCCGAGTGCGATGTCGCGGGGCTCGCAACTCTCGTCCTCAGCCAGTTCAGGCCCGAACCAGAGCGGAGCGCGAAAACGCGCGCCCTCCTGCTCGTCATCGATATACACCGTGATGAAGGCGGCGAGCATCGGGGCGACGAAGCGCGTCACCTCGAGCGTGAGTCCGGCCGAGCCGTGGAACGGAATCCGCTCGTAGATCGCCTTGCCGGCGCAGACATCGAGCAGGATCTCGCCCTGGGCGCGCGAAACCTCGCTGCGCTCCTCCTCGTATTCCCCGCCCGCATCGCGATCCTGCAGCACAAGCGTGCAGCCCTCCCCTTCCAGGCGCACGAAGGAGCGACGATCCGACTGATCCGGAAAGTGACCCTCGACCACAGGGCTGGAAGGATGCTCTCGTCCGATCAGGCGCGCAAAGCCGGGAGCAAGATGGAAACGGCGGGACGTGGTCATATGACGGAAACCTCTGCAATCGAACCTGGACAATCAAACCGGGAGCGAAACCCGGCTTCACGCGACACTCGGCGTCGCGCACCGGAGACGGGCGCAGACCGGTGCAGCGGGACAATGTCGAGAAAGCGGCAAGGTTCGAGACGGATTTCCGCAAAACGGGATTGCTTTGGACAAACCATCAATCATCGCAAAAATCGCTTGCCGGTCATGGGATACAGCGAATCAGACGACGGATCGTTCCGCCCGCACGACGCGCCCTGCGGCAGCGCCGCGCCTTGACCTGGCTACCCCGGTTAAAACCGGCCATGATCGGCAATGGATCACCATTGCCGGGACCATGATGGAAATCGGGAACCCACAGACCCCGGCCATCGGCCTGCGACTTTCTAAGGCCGACTCAGCAAAGCGTGCGTGATGGCATCGATCGCGTGATCGCTCCGAAAAAGCCATGGGCAGATCAGGCGCGGGGAGACAGCCCCTCGGGAGCCGACACGGTATCCTGCGAATCCTCGGCGGGGAGATCGTCGTCGCGCTCCCCCTTGATCAGACGCAGAACTTCCACCGCGACCGCCCAGGGCACGGGCTGGGCCAGACGCAGGAAGGCGTTGCCATCGCCCAGATCCTCGACATGAATCTCGGGATAGGCGGAATCCGCATCCGCGGAATCGGCATGGCGCGCGATTCTCGGTACGGGTGCGATCAGATCATCGGTCTCGAGGCCGAGAACCTTGCTGAGCGCCTCGACATGCGTCATGCGCCGCGGGAGGCTGCGTCCCTTGGCATAGGACCAGACGCTGACATCGCTGATGCGCGCGCCGGAAGGTAAATGCTCCTGCGCCCTGCGGGCCGTCTCCTTATAGGTCAGGCCGCTGCGCTTGATGGCGCTCCACAACCGCTCGGCGAACACGTCCTTGTCGATCGTCAAGGTGCGCTCCTTGACGGATTTCGCAGCATTTGCTGCGGAAATGGACCGGCGCTGCATCATCAATCCCCTCGATTATGACAATACCGCAGCCCCGGAAAAGACGAGGCCTGCTCTTGAAAAACCATGCCGCGGACAAAACCCGACCGCCGTGACAATTCCGGACCGAATGGACCGTATTTCTCTGTCCGGATCAGCAGAGGATGACTGCCGCGAATCGATCCGGTGTTATTGAAGTATTGTAGTATCCATTAACTTTAACAAAAAGTGAACCGGCAATTGAAAGCTGCAAATGCACAATCCTTGCAAGAAAGTGTGCAAGTGACACTTGCAGCACATCCCGTTCCCCTTCAGAATAAGGCAATCTTCAATTACATTATTTCTGATCATACACCCATTAAACCCGCATCACAAACGACCCACTCCGCCCTGCACCAAGACACGACAATCGCCCGAACAGGCATGCTGCCCGCCCGCTCGATTGCGTGACCAGCGCCCGGGTGACCGAAGAGTCCGGCTGGCCCCGATATCAACAAATTTATCTGGCATATCTCTATATTATGCGAACACATCTGTAAATAGATTTCCGTCGGAATCCCGACCTGTGGGCTTTATATCACAAGGAGAATGGCGACGACCCCACCCAGAAACGCATAGATCACTGCCGGCACCAGCGTCGCGCGCAACACGTCGCCCTCGCGCCCGCGCAGGCCGACCGTCGCGCCGCCGGCGATGATGTTGTGCGGACAGGCCATGTTGCCGACCGCCGCCCCGAAGGACTGTGCCGCGAGCATGACCACGGGCGAGAGCTCGAGGCTGCGCGCGCTCGCCGTCTGGAATTCGCTGAGCAGGATGTTGGACGCCGTTGCCGAGCCGGTCACGAAGGTCCCCAGCGCCCCCACCCCCGCCGAGAAGAGCGGCCAGGCGCGTCCGGCCCCGGCTGCGGTCTCGGCGAGCGTATCGATCATCTGCGCATGCACCATCAGCCGGGAGATCGCGAGCATGGCCAGGAGCGCGATCACGACCGGGGCGAGCCGCATCGCCGCCGCTCCCGCCGCCTGCGCCACCGCCGCGACGCCGCGCCGCTGCCAGATCGCGCCGATCACGAAACCCGTCATCAGCATCGTGCCCGGATGGTAGAGATATTCGAACCGCCCGAAAAAGCCGCCCGGCAGGCTCCAGGCGAGGCTGTGCGCGCGCAGCATCTCCGTCACCGGCGGGATCATGCGGCTGACGAGGATCAGCCCGACGATCACGAGATAGGGCGCGGCGGCATTGAGCAAGGCCGCGAGTCCTGGACGCTCAGCCGGGGCTGCGCCCTCCCCCGCCGCCTCGTCCATCGCTTCATCCCGGCGCTCCAGCCGCAAGCGCCGCACGGCGAAGACGAAGACGAGCGCGCCGATCACCGAACCGGCGAAGGTCGGCAATTCCGGCCCGACCGCCCAGGCGATCAGCGCGGCCGGCACCAGGAAGCAGAAGGCGGCGAGCGCGGCGATGGCGCTGTCGCGCGCGACGAAGCGCCCGTCATCCGCGACGCGCATCAGGATCACCACCAGCACCGCGCCGACGAGGAGATGCATCAACCCGGTCCATTGCGCGATCGCCTGCGCCGATTCCCCGGTGAGATCCGCCTGCGCCACGATCGGCGTCCCCACCGCCCCGAAGGAGACCCCCGCCGCATGGCCGATCAGCGCCAGCGTCACCGCCTTGAGCGGGGTGAATCCGAGGCTCACGAGCAAGGGGGCAGCCAACGCCACTGGCGTGCCGAACCCCGCCGCGCCCTCCATGAAAAGAGCGAAGAACCAGGCGATCAGGAGAACCTGCACCCGCCTATCCGTCGAGACCGAGGCGAGCCCGGCGCGGATCACGTCGAAAGCGCCGGAGCGTTTCTGGAGTTCATAGACGCACAGGGCCGGAAAGATGATCCACAGGATCGTCGCCGCCGTGAACCCCGCCTCCGCGAAGGCGAAGGCGCCGGCGCGCCAGCGCCCGATCTCCCCGGCCACCACATCACCGTAGCCGAAGCCGAGATAAGCCACCGCGAGCGCCACCACGAGCCCGGCCAGACCCGCCCGCGCCGCAGACCAGCGCAATCCGAGCATCAGGGCGATGATCAGCGCCAGCGGCGCGGCGGCGAGCAGGGCGGGCATACGGGGACGCGACTCCGGTGATCAGGCATCCGGTCTGTGCAACGCACAAAGCCTTACACCCGATCCACCGGCCCCGCCTCGGGATTCATCCGGATATGCCCCGGCGTCAGCGCTTCCACCAGCGCAGGACATGCGCCGTGCGGATTTCGAGAACATCCGGATGGCGCGAAAGCCTTGCACGCAGCCGCTCCGCATCCTCGGCATTCACGGCCTGCGCGATGACGACCATGTCGCGATCACCGGTAACCGACCAGCATTGCACCAGCTCGGGCCAGGCCTTGATCGGTTTGAGCCGCAAGCCGAAAGCCCTGGGGATATGGGCCTCTCGTGATCGCGCCATCCATCTGCGGGGCCTAGGGATCACGCAGGCTTATGAAATCAGAAATTGTTTATGCGGTTGACATGCAAAATTAAAATTGTTTCACTCTCGCCGCCCTCTCCGACACCCGAACGGAAAAAATGCAAGGAAATTTTGATAAACTTGGTTGAGCGCTCATGCATAGACTGGAAGACTGGCTGAATTTTCATGAAATTGACCCTGTCAAACTCAAAGATATATTGATATCCTTCCAAAAGGGCGCCTCGAGGACACCGCATTTATGGATCAATACAGAAAATGCGGATTCCACGCCGATCACGAACTTCAATTTTCCGGAAGTCGGAGATGCATTGCACGGCGCGATTCAGCCGGCATTCGGTGCGTTTCTCGATCTGCAGACAGACCTCTCCGCCATAGACGTCCGCATCGTGCATGATGCAGCGGGAAACGCGCCCTACACCCGTGACCGTGGCGCGGATGCGGCACCCGAAATCGTTCTGCGCGCATGCGAATCACCTGAGGACCTTCTGATCCTCGCGCATGAGGCGGCCCATGCGGCGCAGCTCATTCTGTCGCGCGGGAGCTTCATGCCGCCCATGGCCCGGGAAGTCTGTGCGTTTCTGGGCGAGATCGCCTTGATCGAATGGGCGCGAAAGCACAATCCAGCCTTGTTTCCCGCGCTTTTCGATGTCTGGCTGAAGCATGACGACGCCTATTGCGGTGCGGATCTGGTCGCGCTGGCGACGGCTTTGGAGGATCTCCGGACGCCTTACAATTACCGGATGAACTATCCCGTCGCCCGTGCCCGCGCCGTGCAGCTATTCGAGACTGCGCGGCCTGCAACCCTGGCCGCGATCTTCAGCGCAGGGGAGCGTGCCATGACGCATCTGGCGCCGGACGCGCTCCTGCGCGCGAGTGCACTCCCGCCCCTCCCCGCCGGCGATCCGGACAACCGGGCGATTGACGCCTATCGCGCACTCGGCGTCACGGCCCTTCTCGACTTCCTCGCGGAGAACACGCATGCGCGGGAGCCGATCGCTGCGGCCTATGAGGCCATGCTCGGTCACCTTCAGACCGGCACGCTGCATGTCGCGATCGACGATACGCGCCGCCCCGTCGGCTATGCCTGCTGGCGCGAACAGGATTGCGGCTCTGTGGAGATTGCCAGACGGGTCGCGCCTTTCGACGGGGATCGACTGGATCTGGCCCTGCAGTCACGCCTCGGCACGCGCGCCGGCTCTGCGCAGCGATCCGATAACCGGTAAGGAGGAAGGCAATGCATGCGATCGATCTGCACGCCTCCGTCGGCTATGCCGTCGAGCTGCTCGCCCGCTCCGATTATCACAACCGCTTTCCGATCGGCGATTATCTCGCCGTCGAGGTGCTGCCCCCGCTTCGCAGCCGCCAGGCGCGGTTTTACGTCACGCCGGAGGGTATTCCCACGGCGATGGTGACCTGGGCCTGGCTCTCCGAGGCAGTCGAGGGCGAGGTCCACGCGACCGGACGAGCACTGGCAGCGCATGAATGGCGCTGCGGTGATCGCCTGTTCTTCAACGACTGGGTGACCCCCTACGACAATATCCGCGAGGTCCTGCACGACATGACGCGCCGGGTCTTTCCCGGAGAAATCGCCACCAGCCTGCGCCGCAACCCGGACGGATCGGTGCGTCGCATCAACCGTTGGACGGGGGTCGACCTGCGACGGTCGCGCGACGGGGCTGCGGCGTGAGGGTGCCCGTGGGGACTATTCCCGGCAGACGATGCCGGATCGTGTTTCGTGCCCCGCCTTCGGGCGGGGGCGAAAGCGGGTGAAGGGGTGATCGAGACCCCTCCACCCGATGAAGCCGCCGGGCGGGAAAGCCCGGCAGACCGCAACGCGGGCACGCTATCAGGAGCGGTCCGCAAGCAAAAGGTAAACACACGATGCTCAACGAAATCACGCAGGCCCGCAAGGATCTCCGCGCTCCGGTGAGCTTCGGGGGGAGTGGCGACAGTGGGAGCGGTAGCGGGGGGCAAGCTCATGACCCGCATGACCCGAATATCCAGGGGATCGGGTACGATGTGTGGGACATGCCCCAGACTTCAGGAAGCCAGAACATCCAGACCCAGATGGTGCAGGGGGCCGTGGTCGGTGCGACTGGTGGCGCAGTTATGGGTCCGAAGAGTGCAGCGATCGGAGGCGTTACCGGTGCGACGGCCGGCGCGATGAATGCGTTTGGAGAGAATGTCGGCTGGTGGTGACCGTCTCGGCGGTCGGAAGATAAGGAGGCCAAACTCATGTGGCGCTATATCATCGACAGCCTTTGGGTGATCCCCGCTACGGCGACAGGCTATCTCGTGGCTGGCATCTTTTTCGGCTATCGCTGGAACGACTGGACGCTGATCCTGATGATGCATTGCATTCTGACATGGATCAGCATCTCGTTCGGCCCGCCCTTCTATAGGCGCTGGTTTACGCACAAGAGGTAGTCAGGGGGCCTCCTTATAATTGAACCGGGTGAAGGGGTGATCGAGACCCCTCCACCCGGTGAAGCCGCAGTTGGCAGCGGGCCTGACTGGAGCGGTGCCTGTCAGAACTTCATTGCTGCAACCAATGTCGCAGCCCTCGGGACGGTGACCTTTGCGGGTACGCCAGTGAGCAAAGGTTTTGCTGTTGCTGGAATGGCAAGCGTCGCCGCAGTCGGCGTGACCTGTGCCGCAGCCATGCTGGACTTAAACAGTTGGCGGTGGATCTTTGGAGGTCGACTATTGATTTCATTGGCTTTTTTGCCGTTCCGTGTTGCCCTGAGATAAATTCCTGGTGCCACGTCAGGCGCTGAATATGTTTTTGAG
>LFIK01003399.1_pt1 | contig 12929 bp, 9 predicted proteins | sample 643401 | NCBI WGS metagenome assembly LFIK01 (sample SAMN03777447, study PRJNA286221) | soda lake metagenome | biome: soda lake; feature: Kulunda steppe; material: water; isolation source: sample T5-Br brine of Lake Tanatar-5 | place: Russia: Kulunda steppe | collected 2010-07 | reverse complement strand
TGCTCAGCCTCAAGGGCCTCGACAATGCGAGCTACTACCGGCTGGGCGCCAAGGGCGAGAATATCGACGACACGGGCTGCGGCAACACGCTCAACCTCGACCATCCGATGGTGCTGCGGCTGGTGCTGGACAGCTTGCGGCTCTGGGTGCAGGAATATGGCGTGGACGGGTTCCGCTTCGATCTGGCCGCGACACTGGGGCGCGTCGGCAACAACGGCTTTGACGCCAACGCCCCGTTTCTGGCCGCAATCCGGCAGGACCCGGTGCTGCGCGGCGTGAAACTGATCGCTGAGCCATGGGATATCGGCCCTGGCGGCTACCAGTTGGGCGCCTTCCCGCATCCGTTTGCCGAGTGGAATGACAAGTTTCGCGACGGCGCGCGGCAGTTCTGGCGCGGCGATGGCGGGGCCGCGCCCGATCTGGCCGCGCGCATGACCGGGTCGGCGGCGCAATTCGACCATTCGGGCCGCGCGGCGACCAGTTCGGTGAATTTCCTGACCGCGCATGACGGGTTCACGCTGATGGATGTGGTGAGCTACGCCCAGAAACAGAACCACGCCAATGGCGAAGACAATCGCGACGGGCATGACAATGACTACAGCGCCAATCATGGCGTCGAGGGGCCGACCGACGACCCCGCCATCACCGCCGCCCGCGCGCAGACCCGGCGCAACCTGATGGCCACGCTTTTGCTGTCGCAAGGCGTGCCGATGCTGCTGGCCGGTGATGAGATCGGCAACAGCCAGGGCGGCAACAACAACGCCTATTGTCAGGACGGCCCCATCGGTTGGGTGGACTGGTCGGACCCGGACACGGATTTCCTCGCCTTCACACAGCGCATGATCGCGTTTCGCAAGGCCCACCCCATCCTGCGCCAGCCCCGCTTCCTGCACAGCCGGGTCCGCGAGGAGGACGCGTTCATCGACCTCTTCTGGTGGCACCCCGCAGGCCGCCCGATGGAGCCACAGGACTGGGAGGACCCCGATCTGCGCGTGGTCTGCGTGGAAAAACGCACCGCACATGGCACTCCGCCGTGGGACGCGTTGGAGACGGCGCTGTTTCTGGTCTTCAATGCCGGTGCGGCGCTGGACGTGACGCTGCCCGAGGCACCCGAGGGGCTGGTCTGGACCCGCGCGCTGGACACCCAGTCAGACGATGGCGCGCCGGATGCGAACGCCCCACCGAACGGCGGCCCGGCGAGTGTAGCGGCGCAATCGGTCGTGGCCTTCGTGCTGGAAAGCCTCGGATGAGCGAGGACGCCATGACCCCGCATCTGGATGCGCTGTGCGAGCGTCTGGGCATTGTCTGGCGCTACCATGACGGCGCGGGACGGTTCGTCGAGGCGCCGCCCGAGACACGCGCGGCGCTCGCGCGCGCAATGGGCTACCCCGCCGACACCGAGGACGCGGCCGCGCATCAAATCGCCACGCTGCGCGCACGCCCACCCCATCGCGCCCTAATCGTGACCGAGGGCACCGTGGCGGATCTGCCGCCCGGGGCCGCGCTTCATCTCGAAGGCGGCGCCGTGGGCGACCCTCTGGGCCCTGTGCCGCGCGGACTGCACCGGGTCGTGGTGGACGGGCGCGCGGCACCGCTCATCAGCGCGCCCGCGCGGCTGGATCTGCCGCCGCGCGGCTGGGGGATGACCGCACCGCTTTACGGGCTGTGGGAAGGGCAGCCCGCGGGGCTTGGCGGCTTCCGCCTGCTAGGCGAGTTCGCTGCGTCACTCGGACGGCTTGGCGCGGATTTTCTGGGGATTAATCCCATCCATGCGGGCTTTCCCGGCGACGCGGGCGCGGTCAGCCCCTATTCGCCCTCGCACCGCGCGCGGCTCGATATCCGGCACGTGGCAGTCGAAGGCGCCACGCGCGCCCCGGGAGCCCTGATCGACCACGCAACCGAGATCCCCGCGCAGATGGCGGCGCTGCGCGCGGCCTTCGCGCGGTTTGACACCGACCCGGAGTTCGACCGATGGCGCGCGGCGGAAGGCCCGGCGCTCAAGGCCTTTGCCACCCATCAGGCCCTTTCGGAGGAGTTCGGCCCGCGCTGGCCGGATTGGCCGACAGCGTTCCACGACCCGAACGCGCCCGAGGTGCACAGCTTCGCCGCGGAGAACCCCGAGGCCGTGCGCTTCCACGCCTGGGCGCAATGGATGGCGCAGGTGCAGCTCGACCGCGCCCAAGCGCAGGCGCGCGATGCAGGGATGCGGTTCGGCCTCTATCTGGATCTCGCGGTCGGAACCCATCCCGACGGGGCCGAGACATGGGCCGACCCCGACCTTTATGCGCGCGGGGTCAGCCTCGGCGCGCCGCCCGATGCCTTCGCGCCCGAGGGGCAAAGCTGGGGGCTGGCGCCGCTCGACCCGCAAGCGCTGCTCGCGCGCAATCTCGAGCCCTTCGCCGCCATCCTGCGCGCGCAGTTCCGCCAATGCGGGCTGCTCAGGATCGACCATATCCTCGGCTTCGCGCGCGCTTTCTGGGTGCCGCCCGGCCTGCCCGGCGCCTATGTGACCATGCCGCGCGACGCGCTGCTGGCGGTGGCGCGGCTGGAGGCAGCACGCGCCGGGGCCTATATCGTCGGCGAAGATCTGGGCGTCATCCCCGCAGGCTTGCGCGCGGAGTTGGAAGCGAGTGGCGTGCTGGGCTGCCGAGTGATGATGTTCGAGGTCGAGAATGGGCATCTGCGCCCGCCCGGCGACTGGCCAGAGGCCACGCTGGCGAGCTTTTCCACCCATGACCTGCCAACCTATCGCGGCTGGCAGTCGGCGCGCGAGATCGACTGGTGGGAGCAGATCGGCAACCTTCACCCAGAGGATGCGAAGACCCACCGCGCCCGCCGCCGCACGGATCGGGCGGCGCTCGAGGTCGGGATCGGGGGCTCCGACGCGGCCGCCATGCACCGCACGCTCGCTGCAACACCCGCGCGGCTGGTGGCAGTGCAGGCCGAAGACGTGCTGGACTGTGTCGAGCAGGCCAATCTGCCGGGCACGATCACCACGCATCCCAACTGGCGCCGCCGCCTGCCCGTGGCAGTGGGAAGCCTCGCAGATGATCCGAGGGTGAAGGACACGGCGCGCCTCATGGCCGAGGCCGGGCGCGGTGCTCAGCGCTGACGCGTGTAGAGCACCGCCATGCTGTCATGCAGCGTGAGCGGCCCGCCCAGATAATCCGACCCGATCGAGGGCGTGCGCAGCGCGACATGCCAGCCGTCCCCTTCCAGCCCCGTAATGGGTAGCGCCAGAGGGTCGATCTCCATCAATGGCTTGCCTTCGAGATGCGCGATCATGAAGACCTGCTCGCCATCCGGGCCATGGCGCAGGCAGCGGAAGGCCACCGTGCCATCCGTCGGCGTGTGATAGTCGAACACGTCATTCGGCCCATGATTGTCACGTAGCCACGGCCGTGCGGCACGGAATTCGCGCAGGCCCAGCATGTAGCTGGTATGCGCATCGCCCAGACGGTCGGTATAATTTGCGACATTGCAATAATCATGCATGTCATCCATCCAGGCCCGCGCGACCTGCTTCAGCGCGCGCGCATCATAGGGCGCAGGCCCGTCCAGCGGCGGATCGACGGCATTCAGAAGCGTCGACATCACATCGAGGTCGTAATCGGTGGCCTCGACCAGCGCGGGCAGCATGACGAAGAACCGCTCCAGCGCCTCGCGATCCTCAAACCCGAGCTCTTTCATGCGACGGAAGTTGCCCGATTCGGAGTAGGTATAGGCATCGACCTGCCAGTTGAGCGAAATCGCCTCTTCGGCCACGACCTTGACGCCATATTGATCATCCTGATTGCGGATGAACCCCCAGCTTGCCCGCGCCATCGCGTTGAGGAAATCCATCGGCACACCCGGGAAGGCCACATAGGTCAGCATCTGCGCCGCCGGGTGGTCATAGGCCTTGTCGAGGATTTCCATCCGCGTATCGCCCAGCCGCGTGTTGATGTTCAGCTTGGGGTTGATCTGCGTTCCCCGGCGCAAGGTGTCGTGATTGGCGCAGCCCGAGATCCAGTTGGACCCGACGCGCAAAATCTCCTGAATGCGCCAGAATTTGGACAGCCAGAAGGTATACAGAAACGGCGTGTTATGCGCGAAGGTCAGCGGCCCCCATTGGAACACGTCATCATCGCGCTGGTTCTCGATCACGGCGCGGTAGTCGGAACTCAGTTCCCAATCCTCATCCGGCCAGGGGCGGCCATCCTCGAACACGAACCAGGGGCGGTATTTTCGGCCCGCGACCTCCTGCACCACATCGGCCATTTCCTGCAGGTATTCATCGTCATGGCGCAGCATCTGGGCATCGGCATCCCACCATTTGAAATCCTGCGCCCCATCCACGCGCACCCCGTCCGCGCCGTAATTCACCTTGCGCCGCTGCATTTCCAGCAGGATCGCGCGGACCACCGGATTGCGGTAATTCAGGTTCTGGCCGTACATGTTGGGGCCAGCGAAAAAGTGATGGCTCAAGCCGCGCAGCCCCTGATTGTCACTATGGCCGAAGACCACATCGAGGATGAGCTTCTTCGGCGCGCCGGGGAAATTGTGGAGCGCTGCGGCCAGATCGACCAACTCATCAGGGCGGTCGGATTCCAGCAGTGACGGGTTGATCGCGGCCATGCCGGTGATGACCACATCATAGCCCCAGTTGGTGGTGTCAGGGCGGCGAATATCGACCGCCAGCCGGTCGCCCTGGTCCTCGAGTTCGGTCCAGAAATCGGGACCCGCCTCGTAAACCGTCGTCGGCTCGACCGGCAAAAGCTGCACCGCGTCATAGCCCAGGAAGATGCGATCCGCCGGTTCCAGCTCCGCCCCGTGCTGCACCCGCTCGGCCAACGTGTTGATATGGCGGGTCAGCCCGGCAAGGCTCATGCTGGCGGTGGCGGTCGGAACATGGATCTGCAGGATATTCGTGGGCGGGCCGAATTTATGCACCTCGCCCTCTGGCAACGCGGCGAAATAGGCCTTGTCCGCGCGCGCGTCCTGCATCGCGACCACATCGTAATATTCGGCCGGAGCGAAAGGGCCGAAGGGCAGCGAGGCCGAGAGCGGATCGAAGATCCGATGCCATGTGTTCTCGGCATCGCGCCAGACCAGCGAGTAGAAGCTGCCGACCTGCTCGCGCGTGCCCGGTCGCATACCGTTGATCGCCGTCAGGCACCACGCATCGATCCGCGTCACCGGAACCAGCGTGCGGCGGAAGATCAGGCTCTGTCGCGACCGTGACAGCGCCACTTCGCCCTCGGCGTCCAGAACCTCGATGAAGATATCCCCCTCCGAGACGCGATTTTCCAGCAGCTCTGGCGCCCAGAACATGACTTCGCAGACATCCCTGTTGCGATGAGCGCCCAGCCTGCGGGCGATGAGGCGTGCGATCTCGAAAGAGGATTGACCGTTATGCAAGATTGCATTGGTCCAGCCCTCGAGAGCGGCGGTCGCCTCGGCGTTCTGAAAGACGCTTGCCGTGGTTGCGGTGTCATCCATGAGCTGCGCTCCTGTCTCAATTCATGGCTGCGCGCGGGTTGTGGTCCTGGCGCGCGGGTCGGTGCCTATGCAGTGGCAGATGCTCCGGCGGCATCCTGTGTAAGCGAATTCGTTTGACTGGCCAAATCCGAACCATGCCGAAACTCGGGATAGCCGATTTGCGCCTGCAAGCTGCCACATTGCATGCCGCATTGAAATCAAACAATCTTTTATGCGGGTTGCGTGCCGGGGCGTTAGCGCAACGCGCCCACCGCAAGAAAGGCGAATGGGCAGGATGGCAGCATTCGGCGGCCAATCGCTTCCGCTCGTCCACGATAAGGTCACGCCAATGAAAGCGCCAGCCACGCGGCAAGCGCTATCAGCAGGGTGGTCGCTGCGATGGTCAGCAGAAATGCCAGAGCAGGCCGCGTCATCTTCCCTCACACAAGATCGAAAATCTCGCTGTCGATATGCCGCGCCGAGACACCAAGGTCGCGCAGCGTCGCTTGGGCCGCGTCCACCATGGGGCCCGGCCCGCACAGCATGTGCGGCCAGTCGCGGCTTTCGGGCGGCAGATGGCGCTCCAGCAGCGCGCGGTCGATCAGCCCGCTTTCGCCCTGCCAGCCCTCGGGCGGGTCCTCGAGCACATGCACCAGGGTCATCTCGATTGTGTCGCGCATCGCTTCGAGTTCCGCGCGAAAGGCTATGTCGTCCTCGCCCCGGTTGGCATAGATCACGACCACCGGGCGCGGGTCGGCGCGGGCCTGCAGCGCGTGCAGATTGGACAGGATTGGCGTGATCCCGACCCCGCCCGCGATCATCACGAAGCCCCCGGCCTGCGGCGCGCGGTCCACCGAGAAGGCGCCGAAAGGCCCGTGGATATAGGCCCGCGCGCCGGGGCGGGTCTGCACCAGCCTTTCGGTGTCATCGCCCACGGGCTTGATCGAGAATGCCAGGTTCGGTCCCTTGTCGGGTGCGGTCGAGATTGTGAACGGGTGTTCCTTCAACGAAAATGGCGAACGGTCGATGGCCAGCCACGCGAACTGACCCGCCTTCCAGTTGCTGAGCGGTCGACCTTCGGGGGCGATTTCCAGCGTATGAACGCCGCCGCCCTCATCCCGATTGGCGACCACGCGCCAGGGGTTGCGCGACTGCCGCCACGGCACGCAGAGCCGCGTCCAGACCAGCAGCAGCACCCAGCCCAGCGTTACCCCCAACCAGAGTGCGCGCTTCGCCGGGTCGTCGGTAAATCGGCCCACCCCAAGAATATGCCCCACTGCGGCAGTCAGCGCGACGACCGCCAGAACCAGATGCAGGGCACGCCAGTGATCGTAGGAAATGCGCAGCGGCTTGCGGAATTGCGACGTTATCACCAGAGCGAGAAAGCAGCCGAGAGAGACGCGCCCCGCGGTCAGTTCCCAGTCGGCCTGCAGCGGGTTGAGAACGCCCAGCGCGGGCTGGTGCCAGATATAGAAGATGGCGAAATGCGCCAGCATCAGGATCACTGCGGCCCAACTCAGATAACGGTGGAACAGATAGACGATATCGGCCCCGAACGGATGCGTGAGCCAGCGCAGGCGCCCGGTCAGCGCGAACTGCATAACCGCCAGCGCCATCGCCCCGAAGCCAAGCCCGACCGAGAAATCCCACGCAAAGCTGATCGAGGGCGGGCGCTCGCCCGACATGAGCACGATGAAGGGAAGCGCCAGCGCCGCAGCCCCAAGCACGATAAGCAGGGTCGCATGCAGCCTGACCAGCGGCGGACGGTCAAGCGGAGCCGGTGAGGCGGTGTGATCGTCTTTCATCGCTCCCACCCTAGTGCGCGCCTTCGGGCTTTGCCAGTGCGAGGGGGCATGCGTCGGTCTATCTACAGAAACACGGGCGCAACCCTTGCCAAGGGAGGGTGGCAGCAATAGCATCCTGTCAATGTCACTGACTGACACGTCCTTGCGCGCGGACCCCTATTGCGGTCCTGCGCCTTTGCCCGAAACATTGCTTGGCGCCTGGAATTCCGACCCGGTGCTGCTGACCCTGATGGGGTTTGCAGGTGCGCTTGGGGCGTGGCGGCTGCGCCAGCCTGTCGACGCGCGGCGCGTGGGGGCCTTTGGGGTCGCCTCTGGCGCTGCGGTGCTGGCCTTTCTCTCACCGCTTTGCGCGCTGACCGTGGCGCTCTTTGCCGCGCGGGGGCTGCACCATTTGTTGCTGATCTTCGCACTCGCGCCGGCCCTGGCTTTGGCGTTTCCGCTGCGCCGGGTCCCGCGCGCCGGGGCGCTGGTAGGGCTGTCGCTGGCGCTGTGGGCGTGGCATGTGCCGGCGATCTACGCTGCCGCCTGGGATCACGCTTGGCTTTACTGGACGATGCAGGCGGCGCTGATCCTGCCCGGCTGGGCATTCTGGAGCGCGCTTCTGCACGGCCCGCGTGACCTGGGGGCGCGGTTGGGTGCCGGGTTGCAACTTGGCGTTCTGGCCGGGCAGATGGGGCTGATCGGAGCCATCCTGACCTTCGCGCCTGCCATCCTTTACCCCGAGCATCTGGCGTTTACCAAAGCCTTCGGCCTGAGCCCGCTCAGCGATCAGCAGCTTGCCGGTCTGATCATGTGGGTGCCGGGCATGGTGCCCGCCGCACTCGCCGCTGGCTGGATGCTGCGGTCGGCATGGGTGCAAGCAGCGGAAGGCAACCGCGCGTGATCGCGCTGATCAAGGCGCTGCACCTCGCCACGCTGGCGCTGTGGTGCGCAGGGCTGATCGCGCTGCCGGTGGTCATGCAGATCTACGGGCGCACACCGAAAGTTCACACGCAGGCGGGCTTCGCCGAGTTCCGCTTGCTCAGCCACCGCGCCTACACGCTGGTGATTACCCCCGCGGCAGTGATCACCATCACCGCGGGCTCGCTGTTGTTCGTGCTGGAGGGGTTGCGCGATCCGTGGATGCTGGCCAAGCTGGGCGCGGTCGCCGGAATGGTGCTGATCCATGCCTGGCTCGGCCATCTGATCAGCCTGACCGGCGAGGGCGCCGGGCGCTACCGCATCCCGTCGCCTATCCCGGCGCTAGTGGGCGCGCTTGGCTTCATGGGCCTGACATTGTGGCTTGTGCTCGCCAAACCCGAGCTTGCGCCGCTGACAGACCAGCTGCCCGACTGGTTGCTTCACCCGCGCGGTCGAGAATTGCCATCTGATCTGGTGCCGATCTGATAGTCGAAGACGAGTTTGCCGCCATGCCACCCTGTCACAACCGTCATCGCCGCCGCGAGCACAGAGAGAGCCAGCCCCAGCGGCAGCACGGCCTCTTCGGGCTGGCCCACGCGCAACAGCCAGTTGGCGCCGAGGATCGACAGCAGCATCACGGCGAGGACGAAATGCGTCCAGCTGGCCGAGCGGTTGCGGATGCCCGGCACGATCAGCAACTCCACCGTGCCTGTAACCCCGGCGATGACGCCCATCAGCAGCGCGCCGAAACTGGCCCAGGCGGCGGCCTCGGGCCAAAAGGCATTGCCTGTCCACCAGTAAAGCAGATCGGCGCCCAGCACGCACATGGTCAGCGCCACCGGGAACGCGACCAGCATGGCATGCAGCGGATGCCCGGCAATGGCGACGCGGCTTTCGGTCTCCAGCAGCGCGCGGTTCTCCTCGATCGGGTCGGACAGGTCGGGGGTGTCGTCTTGGGTGCTCATCAACGCCTCCTGTATCCATCATTTCGGGCGTCTGCCGCCTGGGTCAAGCGCTTTGCGATGCGCGGCGCACTTGTTCTGATGCTGCCGCTGGTGCTGGCCGGGTGTGACAGCCCGCTCTCGACGCTGACGCCCGCTGGGCCGGCCGCGCGCGATATCGCTGGGCTGTGGTGGGTCATGCTGGGCGGTGCGGCCGTGCTGACGCTGCTGGTGCTGGTGCTGCTGGCGATGGCGTTCGGCCCGCCGCGACAGGTGCGCGCACGGGTCTGGACTCACTGGCTGGGGTTGGGGCTGTCGTTCCCAGTGCTGGGCGCGATGCTAGCCGCCGGGCTGTGGGTTGGCGAGCGGGTGCTGCCGCGTGACGACGGCGCGCTGCAGATCAAGGTCCATGCCGTGCAATGGTTCTGGGAGTTCACCGCCCCCAGCCCCGACGGCCCTGTGACCACCCGCGACCGGCTGATCCTGCCTGCGGGGGAACCTGTCGACCTGATCATTACCTCCTCCGATGTGATCCATTCCTTCTGGGTGCCGCAACTCGGCGGCAAGATGGACGCGATCCCGGGACGCGAGAACCGGTTGCGGCTGCAGGCCGATGCGCCGGGCCGCCTTGCGGGCCAATGCGCCGAGTTCTGTGGCGTGGGCCATGCCGTGATGCGCTTCGAGGTCGAAGTGGTGGAGGCGGGCGACTGGGAGGAGGCACTGCGCGACGCCGCCAATGACGGAGACGCCGAGGATGACTGACAGCACCGCCCCCGGCCAGCAGGTGGCCACCCCCGCCGACGCGCGCGACGACACGCTGACCATCGCCCCCAACCCGCCTCGGCGTGCGCTGGGGCTGCACCGCAGGCTGTCGCGCGTCTGGGCCAATGATCCGGGCTGGTGGGGACATGTGACGGCGGTCAATCACACCACGCTTGGGCTGCGCTTCATGGGCACGGCGCTGGTGTTCTTTCTTGTCGGCGGCGTGCTGGCGATGCTGATCCGCGCCCAACTCGCCACCCATGACGGCGCCTTCCTCGATACCGAACTCTACAACCAGATCTTCACGATGCATGGCAGCATCATGATGTTCCTCTTCGCCATCCCGATGCTTGAGGGGCTGGCCATCTACCTGCTGCCCAAGCTTCTGGGCACGCGCGACATGGCCTTTCCGCGCCTGACGGCGCTGGGCTACTGGTGCTACCTGTTCGGCGGGCTGATCATGCTGACAGCGCTGCTGTTCGGCGTCGCCCCGCGCGATGGGTGGTTCATGTACACGCCCCTGTCCGGGGCCACCTACAGCCCGGGCATCAATGCCGATGTCTGGCTGCTGGGCGTGACCTTTGTGGAAATCTCGGCACTGTGTGCTGCCGTCGAGATCACCGTCACCATCCTTCGCCAGCGCGCACCTGGCATGAAACTGACCGAGATGCCGCTCTTTGCCTGGTACATGCTGGGCACATCGGTGATGATGCTGGTGGGCTTTCCGCCGCTCATCCTGGCCTCGGTGCTGCTGGAGATCGAACGTGCCTTCGACTGGCCCTTCTTCGCGGTGGCGCGCGGGGGCGATCCGCTCTTGTGGCAGCACCTGTTCTGGCTGTTCGGCCACCCCGAGGTCTATATCATCTTCCTGCCCGCCGCAGGCGTGCTGTCTACGCTGATCCCGGTGCTGTGCCGCACCCAGATCATGGGCTATGGGGCGATCGTCGCCTCGGTCCTGGCGCTGGTGTTCCTGTCCTTCGGGCTGTGGGTGCACCACATGTTCACGGTGGGCATCCCGCACATGGCGCTGGCCTTCTTCTCGGCGGCCTCGCTCTTGGTGGCGGTGCCGACCGTGGTGCAGGTCTTCGCCTGGATCGGGACGATGTGGCAGGGACGGCCGCAACTGGTGCTGCCGATGTATCACATCCTGGGCTTCTTCCTGACCTTCGTGATGGGCGGGCTGACCGGGGTGATGCTGGCGGTGGTGCCGTTCAACTGGCAGGCGCATGACACGGCGTTTGTCACCGCGCATCTGCACTATGTGCTGATCGGCGGCTTCGTCTTTCCGATGATGGCCGCAGCGGTGTGGTGGATGCCGCAGATCACCGGGCGCGAGCGCGTGCGCGGGCTGGGAGAGGCCGCGTTCTGGGTGATCCTGATCGGGTTCCACGGCACCTTCTTCATCATGCATCTGACCGGGCTTCTGGGCATGCCGCGCCGAATCGATGTCTACCCCGACAACCCCGAATGGGTGTGGCTGAACCTGACCTCGTCGATCTTCGGCTTCGTCATGACCATCGGCTTCGGTCTTTTCGTGCTGGACATGGCCTTGCAGGCATTCATGGGGCAGAAGCAGCGCCGCGACCCGTGGCGTGCCCCGACACTCGACTGGGCGATGCCACTGCCCGCGCCGCCCTACACCTTCGCGTCGATCCCGGCGCCGCAGCACCTCGACCTGCCGGCGCGCGAGGTGATCACCATCCTCGCGCGCGGCGAGGGGCTTTTGCCCGGCGCCCCGCGCGACCGGCGCGAGTTGCTGACCACCAGCCTCGGCACGGCACGGCCCGATCACGTGGCGCTGTTGCCGGGCAACACCGCCCTGCCGTTGGGGCTGGCGTCGGCCATCGGCGGCTTTGTCCTGCTGATGCTGGCCGGGCTTTATGCGCTGACCCTGCTGCCGCTGGTGCTGGTCGCGATGCTGATCTGGCGCTGGGGGCGCGGCATGGTGCGCCCGGTCGATGACGCACCCATCGAGGTCGCGCCCGGCCTGTCTCTGCCGTTGCAGGGCTGGCGGCGGCGTACACTGGGCTGGACCGGCAGCGTCTGCCTGCTGGTGGCAAACGGCACGCTCTTTGCCTCGCTGGTCTTCGGCATCGGCTTTCTGGCGCTGGTCGCATCGGAATGGCCGGGGCCCGAGGCGCGTGTGACCAGCGCGGCGTTGCCATGGGTCGCGATCGCGGCGCTGATGCCGGTCCTCGGCGCGCTGGCGCAGCGCCGCTCCGATGCCCTGCAGCGTCGCGGGGGCGATGGCAGCGCTGCGGCGGGCCTGGGCGTGGTGGCCAACAGCGTCGCAGTAGCTGCGCTGGCGGTTCTTGCGCTGGGGCATATGGACGACCCCACACAGCACGCGCGCGATGCGCTGCGCGGGGTGCTGGCGGGGTATGTGGCGCTGCACGCGTTGATCGGGGCCGGGATGGCGGGATTTGCCATGGACCAGTTCCGCCGGGCCGAGATCACGGCCCGACATGCCGGGCTGCTGCCTGTCTGGCGATTGTGGCAGGACTATGCTGCCGTCACCGCGCTTGTCGCCGCGCTACTGGCGGTCGGGCTGGGGATGAGCGCATGAGGTGGCTGGCGCTGTCTCTCGTCGGGCCGGGCATCTGGGCGGCGGGCTTCGTGCTGGTCTATGCGCTGCACGGTGTGGGCTGCGCGCGCGGCTGGCCCGCCATGGGGCTTGCGGGCGCTCTCGATCTGCACGCGGGCGCGCTCTGGGCCGGGTGGCTGGTGGCGCTGGGCGCCGGAGCGCTGCTTCTGCTGCGCCTCCCCCGCGCGAAAGCCGAGGCCGGGCTGCCCGTTTGGCTGCCGCGCGTGGGCGCATGGATCGGGTTGGCCGCGACGGCCTTCACCTTGCTGCCTGTGGCGCTGGCGACCAGTTGCTGAGCCGCGCGGCCTTCAACAGCCAAACCGTCTCACGCACCGAGGGCCTCAGCTGCGCAACCCGAATTCCGGATGCCGCAGGGCTGTGACGATCCCGCGCAGCTCGGCCAGCCCCTTCAGCCGCCCGATGCGCGGGTATCCGGGCTGCCCGTCGCGGGTCAGATCGTCGAGGATGTCCTGCCCG
>LFIK01003397.1_pt1 | contig 12930 bp, 9 predicted proteins | sample 643401 | NCBI WGS metagenome assembly LFIK01 (sample SAMN03777447, study PRJNA286221) | soda lake metagenome | biome: soda lake; feature: Kulunda steppe; material: water; isolation source: sample T5-Br brine of Lake Tanatar-5 | place: Russia: Kulunda steppe | collected 2010-07 | reverse complement strand
ACACAATCCCCGACCAGCAACCCATCTCACCCCACGACCCGACGACCTACCCCATCACCAGCCGCCGGCGCCCAGCCGCCCCTCCAACCCACCGATGACCCCCATTGCGCACCAGCCACCTAGAAGGTCGCAGATGAGACTGGCGGACGTACCTGCTCCGCCAGTTAGCGCGGACCGTGGTCCTTGGCTGCGAGCCGAAGAGGAGAGAGGTTGGCTCACGACGACCGTGAGAGACCGTCAGCGCCGATCCACGGGTCTTCTGGCTCGTCAGCCGATAATCGGCGCCAGGACAGTGGAGGCCGCACATGCGTCGCACCGTCCGGTTCCTGGTGGGGGCCGCCCCGGCCGTATTGCTCCGGACGTCGGGGCGCAGTCGGCCCTAGGCGGTACGCAGCCGGCATGTCCGCGTCGCCCGTGAGCCCTTCGATGATGGCTCGGTACGCGACGCTGAAACGTTGTCGCGTGTGCGTCGCTCTCGCGAAGTGCCAGGCGCTTGCGGCCATCTCCTCGAGCCGAGATGTTGACTGTCCGCTGACCTCCTGCACTGCCCTACGGATCGATCCCACCGATGCTGTCGGCAGGATGGTCCCGATGTCGGGTCCGAAGAGGACGCCGCACTCGGCGGTCACGATAGGGATCAGGCCAGCGTGGAGTCCGTTGATCGTGACTCCCGAGAGTGACTCCGATGCGCTGGGGTAGACCATCCCGACAGTGCGCCGGAGAACCTCCTCGAAGGATGGTGTGTGGAGATCGACCCAACCCAGGGTGGTGATGTTCGGTGTCTCGTACAGTTCTCGGTGGAAGGCCTGCTTGAAGTCAGGCTCGTCATCGAGTGGCCCGCATACCGTCAGGTGGTGATCGGGCATGCTGGCGAACGCCTCGAGTGTCAGATCCAGTCCCTTCAGGACCAGGCCTCCGCTCCCGATCCACAGGAAGTTCTTCCTGATTTGGTCGAAGTCTTTCGTGGCCGGCGATGGGAACTCACGCACGGGGGTCCCGGGAACCTGGTACAGGGGTTTTCCTGCATACGCCCACGTTCGTGCGCTGTGCTCGCCGCCGTAGAGGACCGCGAGGTCCGCGTGCTCGATGATCTGATTGCTGCGCCTCTCCACCCTTCGAGGCTGCAGGGCGATCCCCCTTCGCTGCTGTAGGTCGAGTAATCGGGAGAACTCCGCAGCGTTCTGGAACAGCATGTGCGACGTTTCGATGTGGTGGATCTTCTTGCAGTCATCACCGAGGACTGATGTAAGTCGTTGCATGTTGTTGCGGGTGTCGACGAGGAAGTCGTACGGCCGCTTCGGCGTGAACAGGAAGTTCCGGAAGTTGATGACGTCGACATCGAACCCCAGGTCGAGGAATGTGCGCACGATCTCGCGGCACTCCCAGAGGTTCGCGTGATACGTCGGCAGTCGACCGTCGGCCCGCGAGAACGCCTCGGTCATGTACGAGATCAGTGCCGCACCTCGTCGTGCACGGTGAGGTGGTGAGAAGGAAAGGACACGCAGCGCGGGTTGGATGACGCTGGCCCGGGTGCGGATCCAGGGTTCATGTCGGCGGACCGTATCCTCCATGCCTCTCGCGATGCTCATATCGGGGTCCCCTGGAAGGTCGCACTGCGCCGCCCCGGGGCCAACAGCCAGCCCAGCAGGCGGAAGTCGCTTTCAAGTCTTCTTTCGGGTCTTGAGGTGCCGGTTAGGTGAGCGGTGGGTGAGGGGAGCGGGGAGAAGAGGGGGCCACCTGACAGCCGCTACCCCTGACAGCGCGGCAGTCAGTTCTTCGTCATCTCACGAAAGGATGCGCTGCGATGCAGCAGTTCATCGAACGTACCGACATCCTCGATCCTGCCGGCACGTAGGTAGACGATCCGATCGTGCTGCTGCACAGTAGTCAGACGGTGGGCGATGGTGACGATCGTATGGTCGTCGCTGAGTTCGTCGAGCGCCGCTACCAGGGAAGCCTCCGTCAGGTTGTCGAGCGCTGAGGTGCCCTCATCGAAGAACAACACCTTCGGGCGCCCGTACAGGGCTCGAGCGATCGCGATGCGCTGACGCTGACCTCCTGAGACGCGGGTTCCTCGCTCGCCGACCAGGGTCTCGAGGCCGGCAGGCAGCTCAGCTACGAAGTCCTCGAGCTGGGCCAACTGCACGGTTTCCGTGACGAGGTCGTCATCGATCTCCGCGTCAGGAAGCCCGATGGCGATGTTGCGACGGAGGGTGTCGTCGAGCAAGAAGACCTGTTGAGAGACCATCCCGAGGTTCCTCTGCCACGCAGTCTCGTTCCCGGCGACATCGACCCCGTCGATCGTCACACGTCCTGTGGTCGGTGCAGAGAGCCCAACGATCAGGTCCACGAGCGTGCTCTTGCCGGCACCGGTGACGCCGACGATGCCGACTGACTCACCGGCGCGGATAACCAGGTTGAGGTCGTGCAGCGTCGGCTCCTCCGTACCGGGGTAGGTGAAGGTGACACTGTCAAGCACGATCGCCTCATCGAACGGTAATGCTTCACACGACGCGGACTGGGACAGCAGCGGTAGCCGCAGATCGGCCTGCACGTCGGTCAGCGCTGCCTGCCCATAGCGGATGTTGTTGACGGCGTTCACCAGCGCGTAGAGCGCTGGCATGATGCGCAACGCGGCGTAGGCGAAGAGACCTACGACCGCGAGCGACCCTGGACCGTCACCGGTCATGACGACGATGAAGGCCGCCACAAGGCCCACGGTAACGACCTCGATCGCGACCGGCGGGACGGCGTTGAGTAACGTCCGCAGATAGTGCGTGCGCGCGATGGCCCGCTGCGACTCGCGGAAATCGCGAACGAACTGGTTCTGGCGTCCGAGGACGGTGATGTCTCGGTACCCGTGCAGGCTCTGCTGCAGGAGTTGGATGCTCCGCCCGGTCTCTTGCTGGCCGATGGTTCCAAGTTCACGGATCTGCGGTTGGATCGCCCGCAGGATGAGGAGCACCAGGGGCACGAGCGCGACAGCGGCCAACGCGGTCGCGACGGGCGCTGTGGCCACCAAGACGACGAGGAGCGCGAGGAGGATGGCAGCTTGCGTGATGAAACCCACCGCTGGGAGTATGACGTCGTGGAGGATCTGGCCGACTGAGTCGTTCGCATTGCGAATGAGTTGGGCAGAGTTGCGCTGAAGATGGAACGAGTACGGCAAGTACAGGTAGCGACGCAGCAGCCGTGTAGAGAGGTCCACCTTGGCCGCGTGGGCGACACGCGCCTGAAAGTAGGCCTGAAAGAGTACGGCTGCTCCGCGTAGCACGAAGAATCCGGCGACGCTCAGTGCAGTCACCACTACGAGTCGTTCGTTGGACAGGCCTGGGGCGAGCCCTCGTAGGTCTCCGATCATCGGCAGTTCGATCGCCGCGCCGGGGTCCGTGGCCAGTCCGACGAGCACATACACCAGCAGCGCCCCCACGGCCTCCAGCGCACTGACTGCGAGCGCGAGGATCAGCACGGCCGCCCACCTCCAACGGGTCCCGGGGGCGATGAGACCGCTGTAGAGATCGAGCCTTTTCGGCATGTCGGGACACCACTGATCGAGGAGACGGCGGCCGCCGGCAAAGGTGTGTCGCGGCGACGCTGGACACTATCGGTTCGCCGTCGATCCGTGCTCCCAGCACGGTGTGCTGGGGGTGGCACTAGAGTCATGGCTGGAAGGAACCGGGCGTGTAGACCGTTTCTGGTGCGCGCACTGTCGCCCCGGGAAGCAGTGGGGAGCCCTCATGAGCAACGCCCGCGGCCGATCAACGCCAGCGGTTTCCGTCATACTGCCGGTGTACAACGCCGCTCGTTTCTTGCAGGAAGCCCTTCGCAGTTTGCAGGACCAGACCTTCGAAGACTTCGAGGTGCTCGCCGTCGATGATGGATCGACCGACCTGTCACGCGACATCCTGCTGCAGTTCGCAGGTGAGGATGAGCGCTTCCAAGTACTGGTGCAAGAGAACCGCGGCGCTGCTGCAGCACGAAATCTCGCTATTCATGCGGCGCGGGCTCCGTTGCTTGCACTCGCCGATGCGGATGATGTGTCGTTGCCTGCTCGGTTCCACTTGCAGACCGCACGGTTCGCAGCGGACCCTGATCTAGCGGTGCTGGGTACGGGCGCGGGAGTGATCGATGAGGATGGGGCGCTCTGCGCATTGTCGCTGCTGCCGCCCGCGCACGAGGCGATCGAGGACGCCCTCCTACGGGGCCACAGTCTCTATAACCCCTCCGTCATGCTGCGTACGGCGGCAGTCAGGGCAGTCGGTGCGTACCGCTCGCACCTGAGATACGGCGAGGATTACGACCTGTTCCTTCGGATGCTCCCCGCTCGGTTCGCGAATCTCGACCGGGCGTTGGTCCTGTACCGGCTGCACTCGACACAGACGACGCAACGTTCGATGGTGAACACGGCCTTCGCCGCGCGCGTCATCCTCGAGTCCCGACGCTCCGAGAGCAGCAGTCGACCCGACCCCATCGACAGTTGGTCCGGGACGCCGGAGATGCCGATCGTCTGCGCGGTCAGCCGTTCCGAAGGCGCTGAGTTGCAACTCTGCGCTGACCTGTTGTCAGTTATCCGGCGCGGGTCGGGCGCCGATGACCCTGTCGATCTGAGTGACAAGCTTGCGCATCGAGCGATGCAGCTGGCTGCGGAAGGGTTCGATGCAGGTGACTTGCAGCACCCGGATCGCGTGGTGAGCGTGGGTCTGCAGCTGTGGAAGGGAGGATCGCGGTGGGCGGCGACCCTCTACCTGCTCCGTTTGGTGCAGAACGCCCCTGCGGTGACGCTGAGAAGCTTCGCTGGCAATCTACGCAGGCCACTCCTACGGGGCCCGTCGACAGAGAGGCACGAGAAGGGCATCGGTTAGCCCGGAGCCGACGCTTTGCCCGGCACCGAGGTTGTGTTTGGTTCCGTGGAAGATGTGGGTCCTCCACCGTAGGCCTGTGTGTCGGCAGGCGCTTCACCCGGTATCGACGGCACCGAAGCAACGTGTCCGCCAGCGCGGTAGCCTTCGGGCGCATGTGTTGCGACTGAAAGCTAGACCTCTGACCGGAACGGAACACAAGCAAATCGACTGGGGCGCGCAGGCGAGATGCGTCGCCCCCGGGGAACTCTGCGCCGAAAGCCCGAGGGTCACCCTACGAAGCCCCGCCCAAGCGATTCGCTCCGGCGACGTGGCCTCAACACCCAAAGCTTGCTCTGACCTGCTGCCGCGGAGACGGCATGGTTTGCTGTATCACACCGTGTCGTCGAATCGCGAGTGGGTCCGTGCAGGTGAGACTTGGATCGCGCACCTGCGCTCCGCCTCGCGACGGGCCGGACGGTGAGTCGCTCAGAACCGGCCGTGTCGGTCATTTTGCCGGTCTACAACGCTGAGTCCTCCGTCGCAGGTGCACTCGCCATGGCGCTACAGCAGGACCGCGGCGACCTCGAGGTGATCGCGGTCGATGACGCGTCCACGGATCTCTCACCGTTGCTGCTCCGGCGCTACGCGCAACGCGACTCCCGAGTCCGTCTGCTGACCCAGGACCGCAACCTCGGCGTGGTCCCGGCACGCAACCGCGCCATCGCGCAGGCCCGGGGCGAGTGGTTGGCCTTCCTCGATGCTGACGATGCCTGGCTCCCCCAGAAGCTGCGCCTGCAGTTGCGGTTCGCCGATGCCCTTGCCCCGGAAGGGACCCGGCGCCTTGGCATCGGTACTCGCGCCGCGTACTTCGGCCGTCGCGGTGGCCCGATCGGCACTATCGGCACCGTCGGCGATGTGACGGACTCACTGCACGAGGCTGGCCCACTGCCCTTCTGTTTGTCCTCCCTGCTCGTACGACGGGCGGCGGTGGTCGATGCGGGCGGGTTCGACCCCACCTTCAACCGCATCGGAGGTCAGGACTACGATCTGATGGTCCGACTGGCACGCGACGGCGTAGAGTTCCACGCCATGCCTGAACGACTCACGTGGTACCGGCTGCACCAAGGCTCCATCTCGGCCCAGTATCACGGCCAGCAGTTGTGGACGTCCCGTTTCATCGCCGACCGCACCCGGTCCCTCGACAACAACGAGCCACTCCCCGAGCTGGCGGCGTACCTCGTCGAAGACCCCTCCGGCGTCGACGACGAGGTGCAGGTGAAGCTCCGCGAGGCAGCCATCGAACTGCTGGACGGTTCCCCGGTGCGCAGCGTGCGACTGGTGGTGAGCGCACTGGCCCGAAACCCCTCCTATGTTGCCGGGAAGCTCTCGAATCGGCTGCTCCCTACCCCAAGGGGGCGCGGATTCGGTTCGAAGCTCGGGCTCCGGTGATGGATCATGCAGGCGTCAGTGACAGTCCGTCTGGTACCGCGACCGACGTCCAGGGTCGCATGTCCCAGCTGACGAAAAAGTGTCACCGGGCGCGGTGACCGACGAGCGTGGGGTCGAACATCGTTGGCAGCTAGCCGACCGCAAGGTCCGTCTGGGCCTGTCCGCTGCGGGTGCGAAACGTCACGGCCGCAAGACCATCACCCTGCGCCAGATCGTCCGGAGGATGTCCCGGTTGTCGTTGAACTTGTGTCTGCGGCGCGTATGACACCGCCGGCGGCCGGGAGTGGGGCGGCAAGCCCACCCCGGCAGTCACCTATGGGTTCTCCAAGGACTCGCCTTCTCACTGCGTCGCCTCTTAGTCGGGTGTTGCAAACAGTCCAGGTTGGTCGGCTTCGACCTGGATACGGAGGCCTTCTCGCTTGTCTCGGCGTACGTATACGGCGTTGAGTTCACCGCGTTGGACCCGATGCAACACGGTCTGTCGTGCGACGCCGAGGATGGTGGCGGCCTGATCGAGTCCGACCCAGCCCTCGGGGGCGTCCTCGGCGACTTTGGCGCGGAGCTGGTCGTTGAGACGGATCCGCCAGGGCGCGCCGTCGGCGGGTGCGACATCGGGGGAGAACACGTCGATGTCGTAGGAGGCTCGCAGGTTGCTGACCCGGTGTGCGGTGAACCGCAGGCCGGTGGCGGTGGTGCGATGTTGACGGTTGAGGAGCCAAGTTGCGGCGACGTTGCGTGTGCCGTGGACGCGAGATCGCGGAGAAGGGTAGGCGACCGAGGCCTCTGCGGCACACCCGTGTCGTTGATGGTGCCGGCCCGTGCATTGACCCAACCCATGTGCGGTGGTAACCGCTCGGGACGTCGACCGGAACTTTGCGGGTACTGAACGGACGCTGACACCGTACCTACGCTCGTCGCGTGCCTGTCGCCTGCTCATAGATGGTGCGCATCTCGCGTGCCTTAGCGGACCATCGTTGGGTTTCCGCGTAGGCCAGGGCGCCCTCGCTCAGCCTGTATCGCAGCTCTGGTTGATGGGCGAACTCTTCGATCGCTCGAGCTAGAGCCTCCGCGGTCCCCTCCGCGTCGGTGACCGGGACCCGCACCCCGCGGTCATCCCCCACCAGGATGCTGGCACCGCTGTGGTCCAGGGTGAGCACCGGGAGCCCCACCGCCATGGCCTCGAGCAGTTGCGCACCTGTGGAGTCGCGCAGGCTGGTGAAGAGCAGGACGTCGTTGTCGCGGTAGAGCTCAAGGACCTCCTCGAGGGGACGATGCCCGGCAGCGGTAACCACTGCGGCGAGCTCCGGGTCCGACAGTTGTTCGGCGAGGTAGGCCTCCTGTGGGCCTCCGCCGAGGATCGTCAGGTGGACGGGCACGTGCTGTGCCACACGACGCACTGCTTCGAGCGCGAGGGGAAGCCCCTTGCGCGGCATCAGCCGTCCCACCCACAGCAGCCGCAGGAGGTCGTCGTCACGTGCGGTCCTCGATGGTGCGCCGGTCTCGTGCAGCCCGAGTTCGCTGTGGTAGCGGACGTGATCCGAACCCAACCGCCGCACGAGTGTGCCGGTCTCATCGTTGTTGACCAGGACCACCGCGGAACGGCCAACCGCAGCGCGGGCGAAGGGATCGAACGGGAGGAGGCGACGGGTCACGAAGGTACGTACGGCTTCAGTAGACCACCGGCCCACGTAGTAAGGGCGCAGGGACCTCGGTGCGGTCTGGCCACCACCGACGGGCCCGAAGACCAGGGGTGGGTCCAAGCGTCCGAGCCATGTTCCGAGCTGGAGGGAGCCCCAGGTCAGATGGTGAATGACGTCGATGTGCTCGTTCTTGAGCAACCTCCGGGCCGACCGGTATGCGGCGAACTGCCAGGCGAGGTAGCGGGCGTAGACGCCGATCTGCCCGTGCACGACATCGACGAAGCGCGGTACTGGCACGTAGTGCGCACGGAGGCGGTCGTCGGTTCGCCACGCGATCTCACGGTCGATCTCAGCACGCAGGGAGGGCTGCGTTAGTATCGTCACCTCCAGGCCTTCGTCAGCGAGTGCGACGCTCCAGTTCCACCCGTTGCCGACCTCCGAGCCACGGCCTGGTCCGCAGGAGTAGGCCGATACCAGGACGTGCATGTGATCTCCTCCTCGACTTCATCGTTGCTTCCGAGCCATCGCACTCACTGCACCGCGGCGTACACCGACTCCAGACGCTCGAGCGCCCGTTGGTGGGTGTAACGCTGCTCGTACACCCGGCGCGTGAGCTGACCTGCGCACTGGACGAAATCGTCGTCGCCGAGTCGGGCCAGGGCGTCCCGTAGGGCGACCGGATCGCCCGGGGCGAAGAGCAGCTCGTCAGCATGCGGCGCGAACAGAGCGGACATCACGCCTAGGTCGGACAGCACCACCGGCAGCCCTGCGGCAGCCGCCTCCAGTGCGACGAGCCCCTGGCCCTCGTACCACAGCGATGGGAAGACCAGCGCGCGCGCTCGCAGCAGGAGCGCACGGACCTCGTCCGCTGGTAGCTGCCCGTGGAAACGAACGCGCGGCGGTGCCATCGCACGCAGCTGAGGTTCCTGCGGCCCGCTGCCCACAACAACGAGCTCCAGCCCGTGGTCCTCCGGATGCCATGCCTCGAGTAGTAGCGAGATGCCCTTCTCGGGCGCTAGACGACCGAGGTAGACGACCTCGCGTGCCGTTGCCACGTCGCGGGAGCGAGGTCCGGGATCCGGTACGGAGTTCGACTTGACCTCGATGCGGTCCGCCGGGAGTCCACCTTCGATGAAACGGTCTCGGCCGAACTGGCTCAGTGCCAAGAACCGGTCAACGTGCCGGTGCCAGGTCCCCGTGCGCTGGTGCAGCTCGATGGTGCTCGCCGCCACCATCGACATGGGGCGGGAGTCGCGGTAGCACGCATGCCGGACAGCGTGCCAGGGCCGGTCACCAACGCAGTCGGTGCAGACACCCCCATCACGGAACAGTGTGGCGGCCGCGCAGATCAGTCGGTAGTTGTGGAGCGTCAGCACCGTCGGGATCCGTTGTCGGTGCAGAGTGGAGAAGATGGCAGGGCTGAGGGCGAACCAGGTGTTGTGCACGTGCACGACGTCCGGTCGGGTTTCAGCAACGACGCGGTTGAGCCGGTCTGCCGCTGCTGCGTTCCACGCAGCAACAGCGACGGCCGGCGCGGCGCCCGCTCCAGAGGGGTTGTGCGCCATGAAGCGCGCGACCTGGTGGCCGGCGCGGGTGAGTAGCTGTCGCTCCGTGTCCACCACCACATCCTCACCACCGTGCTGCCTGTAGCGGGTGTGTACCTGCAGGACCCGCAGCGGTGAGGTTGATCCAGGGGCAGTGGCGGCCCGCGCGTGGTGAGGTTCGAGACTCACGTACGCCACCGGGTACGAAGTAAGCCACGCAGGTAGGGACTGCCGGCGTACAGCGGCCAGAGCGGCCCGGCCCAGCGTCGCGCGAAGGTCACCCACTCTCGCGGTGGTAGGCCGCCCTTGACTGCAGTCGCCCTTCGCCGGTACTCGGCGATGGAGGTCGCCGGCGCGGACGGTTCGTTCCGGGCGCAGGTTCCGATGGTGCCTTCCACGATCCAGACCTCGCACCCAGCGCGACGGGCTCTGTGGCCATAGTCGAAGTCGCCCATCCCGTGCGTGAAGGCTGCTGCGAGGTTGCCTATCCGATCAACGACACCACGGGGCACGAGGACGCAGTTGCCATTCATCGTCTCCGCAGGCCGCGGGTAGCACGCTGGCGGCACCATCTCGTAGCTCAGGCGTCGCAGTCGATCCGGACGCGTTACACCGCCGTAGGTCGCCTCGCCGCTCGCTGGGTCGCGGGTGCTACCGACGGCAACCACCGGCGCGCCTTGAGCCGCCTCCAGAGCGCTGTGAGCAGCCAGCAAGCGCTCGATGGCATCGGCGTCGAGCACGACGTCATCATTGAGCCAGAGGTAGTGATCTGGGTCGCTGGGGTAGGCGTGGGCCAAGGCGACTCGCATCCCGCCGTTCCAGAACAGTTCGGGACCTCGCTCGACGACCGTGACGGCGGGAAAGCGTTGACGGACGAGCGAAACGGTCCCGTCGGAACTGCCAGCGTCGACGAGCACCACCCCCACATCGAGCTTGGCGCTGGTCGTGGATGCGTAGAGCGCTTCCAGGCACGCGAGGGTGCTTGTCGCGCGGTTGTGTGAGGTCATCAGTGCACTGACGCGTGGATGGCTCATCTCAGAAGCCTCCCCCGACGGTCATGGCGCTGCTCTCGTAGTGGCGCACTACCACGATGGCAGTGCTGTCGATCATGCCTTCTCTACCCCGAGCGGCGAGGCCTCTGTGCACCTGCCGTTTCCCTGGCTCTTATCTCAGTCAGGCCTCAATCAGCGTAGCGCTGCAAGGGACGTTGCGAGATGGGAAGTCGTTCATTCCGGGCAGTGGGGGAAGACCGGTCCGCACGCGGCGCGGGAGTGGAGTCACGGCCAGCCAGGAAGGCACAGCCGACTCCGAGCAGCATGGCCTGCATCCGGTCGGGGCTGTAGGTGATGAAGTACAGCAGGTTGACCCCGATGACCGTGCTCAGCGCGTGGTGAGAGAGGAGCGCTGGCGTGGTGGCATCGCTGGTATCAGCGCCTTCGTTCCAACGGCGGCCGGCCAGAGCCATGCCATAGATAGATAGCGTTAACAGTAGTCCGACGACGCCGAGCCGGAGATAGGTCTCCACGTAATAGTTGTGTGGCGAGACGTCGACCACCAGGCCGTCGAAACGGCGCTCCCAGCCGCCGCCCGGTGGCTGTCCGAGCAAGGTCTCCGTCAGCGTCTCCGGACCCAGGTCCCGCATGAGAGCTTCCCAGCCGGCGACCCGCCACTCGAAGGTGTTGGTCCTCGTCGCGGAATCGGCCAGTTGCTCCGACACTGCCTGGTCAGTGTCGTCGAACAGCGTGAGGCTGACGGCTGCGAACAACACGAGTCCTGCGGCTATCGACGCCATCAGCCTTGGAGTGAGGGCACGTTCACGCAAGAGCAGGTAGCCCAAGCCCACCAGGACGACGACCCAGACGGTCCTGTGTTGGAGGAGCACGACGAACACCAGCATGAGCGGCGTGAGGTACTTCCACAGTCCGACCGCTCGCTCACGCAGCGCCGGGACCCCCATCATCGCGGCCTGACCGATGACCAGAGCAGACGCCGACGGCAGCACCCGAAGGGTCCCACCTCCACCGAAGAAGCCACCCGTCAACCCCGCGGCGTTCGCCGCCCAGCGCAGCAACGCCAGACCGCACAGGCCTAGAGCGGCGTAGACCCACATGCGACCGATGCGCTCGCGGAGCGTCCGGTCGGGCTCCATGGTCGAGAAATAGAGCACGATGGCGACGAAGGCCAGGTAGCGGCGGCTCTCGTTGAGCGTAGAGGCAGCACCGTAGTCGCCGACTCCTTGGAGGACGGCCCAAGCCACGACGGCAGCCAGTCCGATCATCAGTCGCTGTGCTGTGGTCAGCACCTGAGCCCGCAACAGCCGAGCGGTGGCTGCCGCGGCCAACACTGCGAACAGCAGGTCGTTCGGGATCACGTTGAACCCGCCGGCTGTGAAGCCCATCTCGAAGACGTCGGTCTCTTGCAGAAGGAACAGGCCGACCACCACAGCTGCCCCGACGTCGGTGCTCCGGATCGTGGTCTCCGTGAGGAATACACCGACGATCAGCGCGGCGAGTAGCACGCTCACGGCGAGCAGGTCCACCGCAACACCCCTTGTCGACGGATGTCCAGGGCCCCGGTCAGGACACCTCGCCTCAGCCTACGGCCTTGTGCCACGCGTCGCTGCTCTTCCCGTGAGCGTGCGCTGCGCTGAGCTGAGCTGCTTTCAGTCGGCTCAAGGCCCCCCGGACGGTGCGGTTGTGATCTGTTGTGTGGCGAAATGCGGCTCTCCTGTCGTTCCCGCGGGCGGTCTCCCGCCCCGGGCGTCGACAAGCTTCTCCGGGCCCGATCGCTGATCAGGGTTCACCAACCCTGCGACACGCCACGCGAATGCGTTCGTCGCTGTCGCCTGTCGTCGAGTTGGTTCGTCAGATTTTGATGACCTTCGAGCAAGGCCACGCCGACCGCCAGTACGGCCCAAACAGCGCTGACTGGAGCCCACCGGCGGCCCCTGGGGCGCGACTACTCGATGGGCACTACTGACAGTCGAGCGGACGGGGCGGATCGCGTTGACGGTGGCGGGGTGTCGTCCTGCCACGTGGAGAACTTAAGCCAAACGGGTGCATCCGGACTCCGGTTGGCGCAGGGCGCCCGGCCATGTCGAGGGTCACGGGCAACTGTCAAGCGGGTCGTACGCGGGACCGATTGCAAGGAGGACCAACCCCTGGCTAACCGGCCACCTCGAGACAAGGCCCTGCTCATGCCTCCCAGACCAGCGCTCGCTCCCGGACCGTCTGCAGCCCCACTCCCCATGCGTCGGATGCTCGCACTCGTGATCATCCTGGCCCTGACCGCGGCACTGCTGCCTCCACCGACGTCTGCCGACGCCGCCCCGGAGTCGTTCCGGTATTTCCAGTTCAATCCGGTGCAGGTGCGTTCGGCGGGTGATGGGGTGCAGTTGTCGGAGTTGGCGTTGTTGCGGGATGGGAAGGTGTTGGCGGCGCAGTCGGTGGCGGAGTT
>LFIK01003359.1_pt1 | contig 12930 bp, 10 predicted proteins | sample 643401 | NCBI WGS metagenome assembly LFIK01 (sample SAMN03777447, study PRJNA286221) | soda lake metagenome | biome: soda lake; feature: Kulunda steppe; material: water; isolation source: sample T5-Br brine of Lake Tanatar-5 | place: Russia: Kulunda steppe | collected 2010-07 | reverse complement strand
GCGTTCCTGGGATCGGCGCTGCTGATGCTGAATACCGAAGGACAGACCGATATGATCGGCGCGGCCATCACCATCGTTCTCTTGGCTTGGTGCTGGTTCAAGGCAAGCCGCCGAAACACCGAAGGATCCGCCGCGAGCTGATCCCGAATAACAAATGCCGCCCTTCCCAGCGGTATCCTAAACGGAGAGAAGTGCATCATGAGTCGCTACGCAGTCGGCATCGATATCGGCGGGACCTTTACGGACATCGTCCTGCTGGGCCTGACCGAACCCTTGACCGTTCCGCACAAGGAGTTGACGACTCATGACGACCCGTCCGAAGCCGTCATGCGCGGTGTGGATGTGGTGCTCAACCGGGCCGGTGTCGGCCCCGGCGATGTGGAACGGATCGTCCATGCCACGACCCTGTTCACCAACGCGCTGATCGAACGCCAGGGCGCACCGACCGGTCTGATCACGACCGCCGGGTTTTCCGATACGCTGGAGATGGGGCGCGAGAACAAATACGACCTCTATGATGTGCGGGTCCGGCGGCCGCCCCCGATCGTCGCCCGTGACCGGCGTATGGGCGTACCCGAGCGCATCGCCGCCGACGGCACGGTTCTGAAAGCCCTCGACGAAAACGCCTTGATCAAGGCCATCGACACCCTGGCCGCCGACGGCGTGACCTCGGTCGCCGTGGCGTTCCTTCATTCCTATGTGAATCCGGCCCACGAACAGGCCGCACGGAAGCTCATCGAGACGCGTCTGGGCGACCGGATGATGGTCACCCTCTCCAGCGAGGTTGCCCCGGAAATCCGCGAATTCGAACGAACCTCGACGACCGTGGTCAACGGCTATATCAAGCCGATCGCCCAGCGCTACCTCGACGCCATGGCCGACCGGTTCGCCAAGCGCGGCATTAAGGCGCCCTTGCATCTGATGCTGTCCAATGGCGGTCTCAGTCACATCGACGAAGCCAAGCGGGTTCCGGTTCAGTTGCTGGAATCCGGTCCGGCGGCGGGCGCCTTGTCGGTCGCCCATTTCGGCGCACCGGACAGCAACGGCGACCTCATGGCCTTCGACATGGGCGGCACCACCGCCAAACTGTGCCTGATCGAAAACCATGAGCCGTCAACGGCGTTCCGGTTCGAAGCCGCCCGGCAAGACCGGTTCGCGGCCGGCAGCGGGCTGCCGATCATGATTTCAACCGTCGAACTGATCGAGATCGGCGCCGGCGGCGGCAGCATCGCCCGCGCCGACGATTTGGGTCTGCTGAAGGTCGGCCCGTCCAGCGCGGGGTCGATGCCGGGCCCGGCAGCTTATGCACGGGGCGGGACGCAGCCGACGGTGACCGACGCCGATTTCGTACTCGGCTATCTCGACCCGGAACGGTTCGCCGACGGCACAGTGCCGATCGACGTCGAAGCGGCCAAATCCGCGCTGACCCGTCTGGCCGGCGATCTGGACATCGACATGATGAAGGCCGCCTGGGGGATCTATGACATCGTCAACGAGAACATGGCCGGTGCGGCGCGTGTTCATTTCGCCGAACGCGGCCGGGACCCGGATGAATTCGCCCTGATGGCAACCGGCGGCGCCGGTCCGGTTCATGCCTATTACGTCGCCCGCAAGCTGAACATGACGCGCCTGATTTCCCCCGCATCGGCCGGTGTGGCATCGGCCCTGGGCCTGCTTGTCGCCCCCGCGCGGGCCGATCGTATGATGACCGTGTCGTTGAACACCGCTGATCTGGATCTGGCGGTTCTGGAACGGCATTTCGCCGAGTTGGAAGCCGATGCGCGCCAGGTGATCGACGAGACAAGACTAAGCTCCAAACGGATGAGCTATCATCGGTTTGCCGATGGCCGGTTCGTGGGCCAGGGCTTCAATCTGACCGTCGCGCTGCCCGAAGGCCCCTATGACACCGGCGACGCCAAGGCGATGATCGATCGGCTGATTGCCGCCTTTACGTCCGTCTACAAAGAGAAATTCGGCCATACCCCGCCGAACATTCCGGTCGAGTTCATCAATATCCGGGTGTCGGTTCAGGCGTTTCAGGACGATGTCCCCCAAGACGTCAAAACATCGGGCGGACGCGATGCCACATCGGCAAAACGCGGCGTACGCAAAGCCTATTTCCCCGAAAGCGGCGGCTTCGTCGACGCCGATGTCTATGACTGGACCCGGCTTCGGCCCGGCATGGCGTTTTCAGGCCCGGCCCTGATCGAAGACCCCGGCGCCACCCTGGTGGTGGGCCCGGATGGCCAAGGAACCGTCGGCGCGACGGGGAATATTCTGATCGATATGGCCGCCGATTCCGGCCGCCGCCGCAAGAGCAGCGCCACTGCCGCCGCCCCATCCGTCTGACGCTAGTTTGGATCGCACCATGACTCAGGATAAAGCCTTCTTCGACCCCGTCTCGCTCGAGATTTTCTGGACCCGCCTGATCTCGATCGTCGATGAAGCGGCCAAGACGATCGTGCGCACGGCATTCTCGACCCTGTCGAACGAGGCCAACGACTTCGCCTGCGTTCTGACCGACCGGCGCGGCTATTCGATGGCGCAGAACTCGTCGTCGATTCCGTCCTTCATCGCGACCCTGCCGGCGACCGTACGTCACTTCATCGACGCCTATGGTGAGAAGGGTATCGAGCCCGGCGATGTCTTCATCACCAACGATCCCTGGCTGGCCACCGGCCACCTCAACGATATCACGGTCATCATGCCGATCTTTCGGCATGATCGCCTGGTCGCCTTTGCCGCCACCACGTCGCATGTGCCGGATATCGGCGGCAAGGTCCGCTCGGTGGTCCCGCGCGAGGTGTTCGAGGAAGGCTTTCACATTCCGCTGATGAAGCTCATGCGGCGGGGCAAAACCGATCAGAGTTTGCTCGACCTGCTGCAAGCCAATGTCAGAACGCCGACCCAGACGACCGGCGATGTCTGGGCGCAGGTCAGCGCGTTGACATTGATGCAGCGCCGCCTCGTCCAGTTGATGACCGATTGGGACCTGGACGACCTGACAGAACCGGCGGAAGAGCTGTTCGACCGCACCGAAAAGGCGATGCGCGCTGCGATCGACAAGCTGCCCGACGGCGACTATCCGTACGAGTTCCAAACCGACGGCCTGGACGAACCGTTTACCTTCAAGGTGACCGTGCGGGTGAGGGGCTCATCCATCGACTGCGACTATACGGGCACCGCTCCGGTCCAGCCACGGGCGATCAACACCGTTATGGCCTATACCTATGCAATGAGCGCCTATGCGGTGAAATGCGCCTTGCTGCCCCACCAGCCGAACAACGAGGGCATGTTCCGACCGGTGACGGTCACGGCGCCGCCGAATTGCTGCTTGAACCCGCAATACCCGGCAGCGGTCGGCGGCCGCGTCAATACCGGCCACTATGTTCCCATTCTGGTTTTCGGCGCGCTGCAAGAGGTATGCCCCGACACGGTCATGGCCGGGCCCGGATCGCCGTTGTGGAACATGACACAAACCGGCGTCGACGATTCCGGCAAGCCCTATGCCACGGTTTTGTTCCTGAACGGTGGTATGGGCGCGACCGCCGGAGCCGACGGCGAGAACACCCAATGCTGGCCAAGCAACCTGTCCTCGACACCCATCGAAATTGTCGAGCGCAACAGCCCGTTTCTTGTCCTTTACCGGCAATTTGCACCGGATTCCGGCGGCGCCGGCCAGTATCGCGGTGGCCTCGGGCAGGAAATGCTCCTGGAAAGCCGATCGGCGACACCGATCTCCGTGACCTTCCTGGCCGAGCGCACACGATTTGGGGCGCCTGGGTTCAATGGCGGCGAGCCTGGTGCTGTCGGCGCCGTGGCCGTCAATGGAACCTCCGTCAACAACAGAGAACAGCATTTCCTGGCAACGGGCGATACGGTTCTGATGCGCACGCCGGGCGGCGGCGGCTATGGATCGGTGTCAAAACGCGATCCGGACGCTGCCGAATTGGACCGCAAGCTGGGCTATATGACGCGATAAAGTCTTCAATTGGCAGAAAATGACAACAGAAAGGACAACATCATTTAGGACGATTGGGAATAACGATATGGATTGACCACAGAAACACAGGGATTTTCTGACGGCCGTCATTTATATGATTGACCGGTAGGATGCCGTTTTCCAAATCATCTGATAAATTTATTATTGACCTACATTTTTTTATTTCGTAATAAGATATATACGATGCAAATTCATGTATCGCCTGGAATTTGGGAGGCTGAATTGATATCCAACAAGCTCAAGACTTTACTGGCATCGGCGGTTGCGCCGATGGTTTTTGCCGCCGCTCCGGCTGTCGCCGATGACTACCCGACCCGGGATATAACCATCATCGTGGCGTATTCTGCCGGCGGCGGCACCGACGTGATGGCGCGGGCCATGGTGCCGTTCATGGAAGAATATCTGGGCGGCAACGTTAATATCACCGTCGAAAACCGGCCCGGCGCCGGCGGCGAAATCGGCTTTACCGCCATCGCCACGGCCGAGCCCGACGGCTACACCATCGGCATGCTGAACAGCCCGGCCTTTCTGACACCGATGATCCAGCGCAGCCCGGAATACGACCTCGACAGCTTTCAGTTGATCGCCAATGTCGTGACCGATGCCGCGTCGATCGTCGTGCGCGAAGACAGCGAATTCGCGACACTGGATGATTTCGTCGACTACGCGCGTGAAAACCCCCACGCCTTGACCGTCGGCAACTCGGCCATCGGCGGCGCGCTGCACACCAGCCTGCTGCGGTTCCTGGCCATGGAAGACGGTGTCGAAGTAACCCACGTGCCGTTCCAGGGCGCAGCGCCTGACCGGACCGCCCTGCTCGGCGGTCATACAGCGGCCAGCGTCATGGGCCTTGGCGAAGCGGGCGAGTATCACAACGAGGGCTCGCTGAGAATCCTCGGCACCATGGCGCCCGAACGGTGGAGCGTCGTCGACGATGTTCCGACCTTCCGCGAGTTGGGCTATAACATCGTGTCGGCGTCCGACCGCGGCATTGCTGCGCCGGCCGGCATTCCCGACGATGTGCTGGCGGCCTTGGCCGAAGCGGTCGAGAACACTGTGAACGATCCGGAATTCCAGGAAGTGGCCATCAACCAATTGCTGCCGCTGAACTATATGGGTCCGGAGGACTATCGGGCCCATATCGAAGAGACATATGCTGATATGCAGCAGCTCTGGGAAGCCAATCCCTGGGCCGATTGAGCCAGAAGTGCCGACCCGTGCCATGGCACAATGACGGTGGCGCCCGCCCGGTATTGCCGGGCGGGCGCGCCGACGTATTACGAAGAAGGATGATGCCCCGATGATCGAGATCGCGCCCCGGCTGAAACGGATCAAGCCCTCGCCCAGTTCGACCGCCAGCGCTTTGGCCCGGAAACTGCGCGAAGAAGGGCGCGACATCGTCGCCCTGACCGCGGGCGAACCCGATTTCGACACGCCCGCCCATATCATCGAGGCGGCGCACAAAGCCATGCGCGATGGCCAGACCCGCTACACCGATACAGGCGGCACCCCGGCGCTCAAGGATGCGATCCGGGAAAAATTCAAGCGCGAGAACGCGTTGACCTATGACCGATCCCAGGTCATGGCCGGAACCGGCGGCAAACAGGTCATCTTCAATGCGCTGATGGCGACGGTTGATTCCGGCGACGAGGTCATCATCCCAGCCCCTTATTGGGTCTCATATCCCGATATCGTTTTGATGGCCGATGGCGTGCCGGTGCCGCTTGAATGCACCCGTCAGGACAGTTTCAAACTGACGCCCGACAAGCTGGCCGCCGCGATCACGCCGCGCACCAAGTGGCTGATACTGAACTCGCCATCGAACCCGACGGGCGCCTGTTATACGGCGGACGAGCTTAAGGCCCTGGCCGCGATCCTCAGCGACCACCCCCAAATTGGCGTTCTGACCGACGACATGTACGAGCATCTGCGCTATGGCGACGAGGCCTTCGCGACCATGGCTCAGGCCGCGCCGGAGATGGCCGACCGCGTTCTGACCGTCAACGGCCTGTCGAAAGCCTATGCGATGACCGGTTGGCGCCTTGGCTATGCCGGCGGCCCGGCGCCGCTGATCGCGGCCATGACCAAGCTGCAATCGCAAAGCACGTCCAACCCGTCGGCGATCACACAGGCCGCCGCCGTCGCCGCCCTGTCCGGGCCGCAGGATCACTTGGCGGCATGGATGACGCACTATCGCGAACGCCGGGATTTCGTCGTTGATGCGATCAACAAGATCAGCCACCTGTCCTGCAACGTCCCGGACGGCGCGTTCTATTCCTATATCGCCTGCGACGGCGCGATCGGCCGCCGAACACCTGACGGCAAGACGCTGGAAACCGACGAGGACGTCTGCAAATATCTGATCGAAAGCGTCGGCGTCGCCACCGTTCACGGGGCCGCCTATGGCCTGTCGCCCTATTTCCGGATTTCCTTTGCAACCGACATGGCGACATTGAAAGACGCCTGCGCCCGCATGGGCAAGGCCATGGATGCACTGGGTACTTAGTAACAAGACGCGAACGGGGTTCCTTTCGTTGACAATGCAGTGGGCATGTACCACCGTATGCAGCCATGCGCGCCGCGCACAATAAAAGCCGTCAGCCGACGGGCCAACAGGAAGGTTTCCTCTTATGACTCAGAATTTCCGTGCCATCACGGCCCTTGCACTCGGCGGGGTGCTGTTCGCCACCGCAGTTAATGCTCAAACGTTGCGACTGGCCACCACACCATCAGCCCCGCATCCCTGGATCGACGCCGCCGAGAAGTTCAAGGAAGAGGTCGAGGCCAACACCAACTACACGGTCGAAATCTTTACTGGCGGCCAACTTGGCAACGATCCGACCGTGGTGGACGAGATGCGCATCGGCACGGTCGATTTCATGATCGGCGGGGTGCAGAACGTGGCCTCCTTCGTGAGCGATTTCGAGTTCTTCCAGCTCAATTACCTCTGGGGTGATTTCGATACCTTCCAGGCGGCGACCGAGCCCGACAGCGCGGTTTTCCAACACATGGCGGAAGCGGTCGAAGATGCCGATGTGGGCATGAGGCTGGTCGCCTTGATGGGCGGCGGGATCAGGAACCTTTCCAGTAGCCACGCGCCGGTGACCAGCCCGTCGGATCTTGAAGGGGTGCGCATGAGGGTAACCGGTTCGCGCCTCGATGCCGACACCTGGGGCGCGCTGGGCGCGATCACCACCTCGGTGCCTTGGACCGAAGTCTACACCGCGCTGCAGACCGGCGTCGTCTCGGCCTTTGAGAGCACGATCAGCGGCATGTATGGCGCCCGGCATTATGAGGTCGCCAGTTATCACTCGCAGACCGAGCATCAGTTTATGATGAGCCAGATGTCCATCGCGACATCGACCTGGAACCGCATGTCCGAAGAGGACCAGCAGGCAATCCAGGACGCAGCCACCATCGCTGGCCGTTATGGTACCGAGGTCGGCGCGCGCAACGACATCGAGCTGCTGGAGGCGCTGCAGGAACGGGGCGTGCAGGTTATCGAGGTCGATAAGACTCCGTTCATCGAGGCTACCGCCCATCTGCATGACGAAAATGCCGAACGACTGGGCATGACCGATCTGCTGCAGACTGTCCGCGACATGCATTAACGACACCTAAGGGAAACCGGCGCGTCGGGTCTCGGCGTGCCGGGTCTTGTTTGTCCGGGGGTGGCGCATGCGCAGGATCAACGATCTGATCGAATGGGTGTTCATCAACACCGCGGCGCTCCTTTTTGCCGTGTTCATCGGTTCGATCATCTGGCAGGTCGCCGCCCGCAGCATCTTTTCCTGGTCGGTGCGCTGGACCGACGAGGTGGCGCTTATGTGCTTCGTCTGGTCGGTCTTTCTGGGCGCTGCCGTGGCGCTCCGACGGGGAGCCCATTACGTGGTGGACATCCTTTCGCCGGAACGCGTGCTGGCTTCGAACCTGCTAAAGCTGTTCGGTAGCCTTGCCTGCCTCCCGATCATCTGGATCCTGATCACCCATGGCCAGATCTACGCCGACATGGGCTGGCGCCGCGCCTCGTTGGCGCTGGAAATGCCGCTGTTCTGGATCTTCCTCGCCATCCCGGTGTCTGGCGTGGCCATGGCGATCTTCTCGGTCGAGGTGATCTGGGACGACATCCGGCGATTGATTTCCGGCACCCCGCCGCCCAAGCATCAGGACGATATCTAGGCGATGCCACCGGTCCTTACGCTGATCCTGACTTTCCTGCTGTTCGTGGCGCTCCGCGTGCCGATCGCCTTTGCAATCGGCCTCGCCTCGGTCATCACTATCCTGCAGCTCGGCCTGCCCTTCACCTCGGTGGTGGCGCAGATGTATTCGAGCATCGATTCCTTTCCGCTGCTGGCGGTGCCGTTCTTCCTGCTGCTGGGTCGGCTGATGAACGACGGCGGCATCACCGACCGGCTGCTGCGGTTCGCCGATGCTACCGTCGGCCACATCCGCGGCGGGCTGGGGCATGTCAACGTCATGGTTTCCATGATGTTCGCAAGCCTTTCGGGCTCGGGCGCAGCGGATACGGCCAGCGTCGGCGCGGTGATGATCCCGGCCATGAAGAAGGGCGGCTACCCTGCGCCCTTCGCCGTGGCGCTGACCGCGGCGTCCTCTGTGCTGGGCGGGATCATCCCGCCATCGATCCTGATGGTGATCTATGGCGCCTTCGGCAATGTCTCCATCGGGGCGTTGTTTCTGGGCGGCATCGTGCCGGGGCTGATGATCGGTATGGTGCAGATGGGCTATACGTATCATGTCGCCCGGCGCATTGGGCTGAAGCCGGAGGGGGCATTCGCGTTCCGCCGCATGGCAGTGACGGGGCTGGCAGCCTCGCCACCGGCGGTGCTGCCGATTCTGGTGCTGGGCGGGATCACCACCGGCGTGTTCACCGCTACTGAGGCCGCCGCCATCGCCGTAGCCATCGGGCTGGTGCTGGCCATGATTGTTTACCGCAGCATCTCGCCGCTGGGCCTGCCACGGATATTGGCCGACACCGTCGTCGCCTTTTCCCTGCCGATGTTTGCGGTGGCCATGGCTGGGATCATGGGCTGGCTGATCGCCTATATGGGCGTTGCGAGCGACGTGGCGCGCTTTATCACGTCCGTTACCGACACCCGCATCGGGTTGATGCTGATGGTGGCGGGGTGCCTTCTGATCGTGGGCACGGTGCTGAGCCCGGTGACGGCGGTGATCATCTTCCTGCCGATCATCCAGCAGATCGCCCGCATGGGCGGCATCGACGAGGTCCATATGGGGCTGATCTGCGTGCTCACGCTAACATTAGGCCTAGTGACGCCGCCCTATGGCATCTGTCTGCTGATCGCCACGCAGATCGGCAATGTCACCACCCCGCAGGCATTCCGGGCAATCCTGCCGCTGATCGGGCTGGTCGTGCTGATCATCGTGGCCGGGATCGTGTTTCCCGGCCTTTTCCTCGGCCTGCCCTGGCTGCTGATGCCCGAGGCATTTCCCGGTCGGTGATGCCTCAGGCGCTGCGCAGATGCCCGCGCCGCGCCGCATCCTGCAGCGACTGCAACGTCATCCCCTCCAGCCCCAGCGCCTGCAGGAACGGGTTCTCGGCGCGGAAGTCGCGGCCGTAAATGGCCGAGAAGCTGTCGATTCCGGCGGTGTGCAGCCGTGCCGGCCGGCCCGTCAGCACGCCCAGCAACTCGATGGGCAGTAGGCCGAACGGCACATCCTCGGTCACGTAGCGGCTGTCGGCGGTGGCGGGGCCGTTGTGGCCCATTCCGGCGGGCTCCATTGCCGCGAACATCCCGGACACTGTGTCGGCGACCGGAATCTGGTAGGACAGGTTGAGATGCTCGAACAGAGTCCGGACCGTCAACCCCAACGCATTCGCGATGGCCAACCGCTCGGCATCCAGCGCTTCGAGAAACCGCCCCACGCCAGGCGAAACGTTGAGGTTCTGCGACCAAGTCTCGCCCCGCTCCATCCGGGTGAAGTTGCAGAGAGCGATCCCGAGATGGTTCTGAGGGTTGAGGTTGCTTAGCGTGATCGCCAAGAGCCCGTCGGACAGGTGGAAGCGCGGCCCGAACAGCCGCTCGCACAGCGCCAGCATGGCGTCGGTGTCGGCTTCCGGCAGGCAGCACATGTCGATGCGCGAGCGCAGACTTACCACATGCACTTGGCCTGGGCCTGGGCCGGGGCCTGGGCCGGAGCTGCGCGCTGTAATGGTGGTGGTGCTCCACGCCACGATCGGCGCGCTGACGCCGCGCTGGGCCAGCAGTTCGCCTAGGTAGAGCGGCCCAAACGAGGACTGCGAACTGACGATCACGGGCTGACCGTCGCGAATGTGCGGTGCGAGCGCGTCCATTACCGGCTTGTGGCCATAGCCTGGGACGGCGATCAGCAGAACATCGGCCCGGGCCGCGAGATCGGCGGCCTTTGTCGCTACACCGGGTCGGAAACTGCCGGCGATGGCGCCGGTCGACTCCAGCCCCGCCTCTGCAGCGACCCTAGCTGCGGATCCGCCCGTCGGCGACCACAGCACCGCTGCATGGCCTGCCTGCATCGCCAGCGCGGCCGTGCCGAAGGCCACCGGCCCGGCCCCCGCGATCCCGATCGTCAATGCCCCGTCCGCTCCGCCCAAACCGTCCATTCCGCCGTCCTCTCCTTGCCGCATTTCCCAATTGCCGGATCACAAAAAGGTCGGCCAGTGATTCCAAATCAGTCACCGGCCGCTTATTCTTCTTTCATTCAGGCTACCATTTTCCGCATACTGTCGTGCTCACTTGTCCTAACAGCAAGTTTCACCTGAATCCATCAATTGGTTAGGGGAGAGCTTCAATTGGCCGCCACACCACCCAACACGCGGTCGCGGAGGGCCCGTTGCGATTGAAGCGCCCGAAGCTGTCGAGGCGTTCCTTTATCCCTCGGGTATCCTTCGGGTGCGGGGGACGTCTTTTCGTGCTATGACTGAGTTTATATTAGATAAATCGATTGAAAGAGGGATCGTTTATGTCGGTTGGCTGGATCGTTGCACTTATATTGGTGATCGTTACTACCGTGTTCTATGGCTGGTATGTCGCGTTGATCCGGCGCCGCAATCAAGCGCAGGAGGCCCTTTCGTCCGTCGACGTTCATCTGCGAAAGCGTCACGACCTCGTGCCCAACGTTCTGCAACTGGCTCGCCGTTTCATGGAGCATGAGAAAGAGCTGTTGGAGTCCGTAACGGCCTTACGCAATCAGGCCCAGGCGCCCTATAACAAGGCCGATGCCGACGATGTCGCCAAACATCTCAATGCCGAACGGGGGCTTCAGGGGGCGATGCGCCAATTGTTCGCCGTATCGGAATCGTACCCCGACCTGAGATCGGCGGAGACAATTCAAGAAGCCCAGAAGACCTATCGCGATGTTGAAGGCAATATCGCGGCGGCGCGTCGTTTCTATAACGCGGCCGTAACGCGGCTGAATACGGCGATGCAGATATTTCCCGGCAACCTGATCGCCGGTGCGGTCATGATCAAACCGATGCCATTCTTTGAACTGGACGACGAAGCCGCCCGCGCACCGATTAGCGCCGCCGATCACCTTTGATCGCGCCCGATCCTAGAAATCAAAGCGGCATGCTCGGCCGCCACCTCTCGGGAGATGTGCCGTGACCGTCGATGACGACCCCCTTGGGCCAGAAGTTCGTGCCGACCTCGAAAAACGCATTTCAGGATTGGAATCCGAGCGCAGCGAATTGTTCACCCAATTGGCCATCGCCGTTGGCGTTGCTGTTGCCGTCGTGCTCGTCCTGATTCTCAGCATGAGAATGTTTGGGTGGAGCAACAACGGCCTATGGCTGATAACGATATTTGGAATAATGGGCGCCGGCTTCTATGCCTATCTTAGGGTGCACGGACTGCGCCAGCGCGGCAAGAACGATCTGATGACGCGGATCAGCGCCGCCATGGGATTCGACTATAGTCTGCATGGAAACAGCTTTCCGATTGCGCCATTTTCCAAGTTGGGGCTGCTACCCAAGCATGACCGCCGCAAACTCTACGATAATTTGTCCGGTACCACAGCCGGTGGCAAACAATTGGACGTCGTGGATGCGCGTTTGCAGGTTGCCAAACATTCGAGCGGCGGCGGCAAGAACGGGCGCAGCAAAACAACCTACGTTACCATCTTTCAGGGTTTATTGCTGAGGATAGGCAGTGAGATGGATTTTTCCGGGCAGGTATTGGTGCTACGTGATGCAGGCCTGATCGGAAATGCCATTAAAGGATGGCGGCAGACCAACGAAACGGTATTTCTTGAGAGCGAGAGGTTCAATAGTACCTTCACCGTCTATGCCGACGATCAAGTCACTGCCCGTCGACTTCTGACCCCGAAGATTATGGAGCGCTGCCTCGATCTGGCGGAACGGACGCACGGCACGCCGCAAATCGCGTTCACCCAGGGGCAAGTCCTAATCGCACTTCATCGCAATCGTGAGAGTTTCGAGTTGCCGCAGATATGGCAACAGTGGGACGCAAAGGCTTTTGAAAACATGCTCGACGATCTGCGCTATACGCTTCAGGCAGCAACCTTCATGGGGCGGGAGATCGGACGCGAAAGGCTCACAGCCTAAAGAAGCGATACTTGCCGACTGGTCTTCCACGTCTTTGAACAACCAGCGTGCGGACGACTTGCGTGCGCCTGGGCTGCCGAAAATGGTGCTGATGGAGGGACTCGAACCCCCGACCCACGCATTACGAATGCGTTGCTCTACCAACTGAGCTACATCAGCGAACCGAGGGGGTCTATAGCACCCCTCATTAGTCCGATCAACACTCTCATCGCCTTAATTCACGCTCGATCGGATGCAACATCAGGCGCGGGCCGAAATTCTATCGGCGGGTGTAATGTCGAGGGTCTCGGCGGTGTCATCATCGGGCTCGTCATCGCTGCGCACGGTCAGGCGCATGACCTTGATG
>LFIK01003396.1_pt1 | contig 12931 bp, 23 predicted proteins | sample 643401 | NCBI WGS metagenome assembly LFIK01 (sample SAMN03777447, study PRJNA286221) | soda lake metagenome | biome: soda lake; feature: Kulunda steppe; material: water; isolation source: sample T5-Br brine of Lake Tanatar-5 | place: Russia: Kulunda steppe | collected 2010-07 | reverse complement strand
GGGGGGGGGGGGGGGGGGGCAGGTGCCTCAGACACAGGCCTGACCGCCCAAAAGCCTGCAGAGGAGGCGCACAGAAGCATGAACACCATGCAGTGCGCCAGCTTCTGCATTGTCTGAATGCCTCACAGGCGGCTTCTTCATCACCCACTGCGGCTCCCCCGCCAGACTGATACAACACCCCAGCCCCCAGACAACTCACTTGCGGATGTCGAAGAAATAGTTCTCCACGCGCTTCTGGGCAGTGTCCAGCGCATCGGTCAGCATCTGGCTCTCCATGGGGAGGTCCTCAACCCTGGCATGTCAGGCAGGTATTGCATGGGTGCTTGCCGACCCAAGCATGCAGGCATGAAGGCTGCAACGGGGGGTGTGGCTCACAGCTGAGCAGGAGTGCCTGAACAGCTGACTGCGCTGTTCCTTTACATGTGCAGCGCAGGCAGCAACCATGCCCACAGGCATGCAAGCATGGCCTGCGTTCCAGGAAATGCGGAGCACCAGGTGGGAGACACGCAGCACAGACAAGGGCACACCAGTCCCTCACCGGAAGGCCAGCATGAGGTTCTTGATCCTGTCCCCGCCAAACACACGGAAGAGCGCGTCCTCCAAAGACAGGAAGAACCTGCGAGGGTGGAGGCAAAGCCGCAGCACACATACACACACACACACACACACGCGCGCGTTGGGACACTTGAGGACCTCTGCTGCTCTGAAGAGTCGGGCACGCACACATCGCCCTCACCCACTCATACGCGTGCCAGCCAACACCCTCCGCAGCACCCAAGGCGCGGCAGACAGCGGGCCGCTGTGGTGGCGCTGAGTGCACCTTTCGCGACACAGGGGAGCCTCTGACGCGCCAAGGCGCTCAACCACCCTGCAGTAGGTGGGACCATGCCATGCTTTGTGCTTTTCTGTTAGGTGCCACTGTGCCCTCCTCCCACCCTGCCCTGCAACCCAGCCATGGCCAGGGCCTCATCGGTTGTTTTGCAGCACTTGCCCCAGGGCAGCGAGGCAGTGCGGCGCGCGCCCCAGCGCAGCGCATGCCCCTGCACACCTTGTGGAACCAGGGTCCCCTTGGCGACCCGAGCGGCCACGCAGCTGGTTGTCGATGCGGCGTGACTCGTGGCGCTCCGTGCCCACCTGCGCGCAGCGGCGCAAGGGTGCAGGCAGCCAGCAAAGTCGCACAGGATCCTCTCTGCGTGCTGGGGCCCAGCCTGCAAGGGTGGCGCTGGGTAGTGCAGTCTCTGAGAAAGAGATTTGGGTGCGGCCAGGGTGCGCCCTTGGGCAGTGGCAGCCTGCCCCGCCGAGCCACACGCGCACCCCGTGCCAGGGTGCACGTGCCTGGGGTTTGCTCAGCACCCCCTCTGGAGAGTGCCACCACTCCCCGCACGTCATTACTTGTAAAGCAAGCGAGGGGCCAGCTCAACACGAGTACATGTGAGGTAAGAGCGGGCATGTTCTCCCTGCACGTCAGGGCGACACACGAAGCACGTGAGGGGCTGGCTCAACACCTCCTTGAGCCCTGCACTGTGCAGGGCCAGACATACCATCACCGCAAGCGCGTCAAGCAGCGAGCGGAGGGCACCTCTTCTGGCGCCTTGCTGCACAGGGTACTAGGGTGTGCATTTGCATGGGGGGAGAAGCGGCCTGGAGGCTTGCACGGCGTACTTTTGCAAAGGAAAGGAGCCCTTTCACCAGCCAGGGCGACTGGCTGCTGGCTTGAGGGACCCTTCCAGGAGTGCCTCCCCCCCTTCCCCTCAACCCACTCACCACGTGCAGGCCACCCAGCTGCGCCACCACCGCCTTCTCCTCGTCGGTCACCTTCTTGAACTCAGACAGCATCGTCTGCGCGCAGCAGCAGCAGCAGCAGCAGCAGCAGCAGCAGCAGCTGTAGGAGCACGATGCACGAGGCAAGCCACAGGTAGAGCGTCTGAGGCCCCCTGCTTTGGCTGAACAGGACTTTGGTGCACTGGTTTTTACCACTCCAGGGGCGTGGACTAAGTCTAGGGCAGAAGCCAAACGCGGCCCCCGCAAACTTCAACTGCAGGGTTCCAGAAGATTATCCTGGCCAGGTACAAGTTTATAAGCAACTCTCTAACAATGGATCAATCAATTGCAGTGGGCAGGTGGTCAGCTCCGGAACACATGCTCGCACCATGAGCTAGCCCTAGGCCAAGCTGTAGACACGCCCCCGCATGCCCAGCGCGCACCTGCATGGACACCTGGCGCACGTGTACGCATGCCCAGCGCGCACCTGCAGGTACCCCTGGCGCACGTGCACGCATGTCCAGCGCGCACCTGGTACACCTCGCGCAGCTTGAGGATGACGGGGTCTTGCGTGACGCCCTTCTCTGTGACAACACTCAGCCGGTCCTCAGCCTCCAGCAGCGTCAGCTGCCGCACACCCCAGGCCTTGACGGCGTCCTGCCCGCGCGCATGGCAGCCGCAAGACATACGATGAAAGTCGGATCAAACAATGGGCGCAGGCAGGGACGGGGGGAAAGGGGCATGTGGACAAACAAGTGTGGGACGCAGGCGGGGTACACCTAGGTGTGCTGTAATTCGTAGGGGTCGCAGCAAAATCTGGGGTTATCAATTTGAGTGGCTGAAGGGCGTTGAAATTAACCCTCTAAACAAGCATGAGCACGGCGCCTTGCAGCGCACAGGCCCTTGGGCTCGCCCTTCCACACTGCGCCATGAGCGTGCAAAAGTAAAACCCGGACCAGCGAGTTCAAGCCAAGGCCGCTTTCAGCCTCAGAACTGAAGGCGCTGCGCTCTTCATGGGCAACCCATGTGCAGAGGCCACAGCCTCACCTTGATCACAGCCCTGGCCTTGTCCAGCGTGGCATCTGACACTGAGCATGGGAACAGGTCAGGGTTTGCCGCCCAAGTCTTCACACCGGACTTGCCCTTCCTAACAGCGAAGGCGTTGGCCTCCTCAACTGCGTGTGAAGCATATGGAAGGTGCCGCATGTGAGTTGTGCGTGCAGCCTGGGTGCGAAACACACATAAGTCAGCCATCAACCTTATGAGGTGATGTCAGTACGCAGGCCCATCTCATGCCATCTATAGTGTCTGCTTTGAAGCACGAGCTGCCTGGGCGGGCATGCACCAAACATATGCAGGATGTGACGACAGGAATTGACCCCATCATGTCATGGCTCATAAACAGGGGATGGCCTCGCCATTACTTGTGGCTGTGCACGACCTTTCCCCCAACCACTTCCTGTGTGTGTTGAGACCTTTTCCCTCCCAGGGCCCGCATCAAGTGGATGCGCACCTGCACGTATGTGGGAAGGTCTGCTATCAGCAAGGGCAATGCACTCCCTGCTGGCCTTGCATGCAATCTGTGCGGATCTGCAGTTCCGTGAAACCACACCAACCTTGGGACACGACCTCCGGGAAGAGCAGCTCTTGCAGCTTCAGCCGGGCCATGTAGCCAGGGTTGCCGCCAAGCAGGATGTCAGTACCTGGAGAGGCACACAGTGGGAGCAGACTCAGTCATACCACACACCATGCAAGCACGCGGACCCTCGCAGCATGCGAGCCAGCTAGCAAGACCTTGCAGGACCGCACAATCGCAACAGCCACCCTGACAAGCACTGAGCAACCAGAGGAACCAAGCCCATCCGCATGCAAACATGCAATTGGTCTCTGCTCAAGCATGGCCCGGTGCGTCAAGGCCAAGCACGGCCCAGGCGCCCTGCTCAGGACGCACCTGCAAGCACTGCCCAGCATGGCCAGCAACAGCGCAACCTAAGTGCGTGGCCCTGGCAACTTGCTCAGGATGCCGTGCACGCACGACTCCGGTGCGCAGCCTGCAAGCAGGGCTTAGCTTGACCTACAGGGCCACCTTTGGTCACGCTTGACCTACAGGGCCACCTTTGGTCACGCTTGACCTACAGGGCCACCTTTGGTCACACTTGACCTACAGGGCCACCTTTGGTCACACTTGACCTACAGGGCCACCTTTGGTCACGCTTGCTTCCACACCAAGTGCACGTCTCGCGTGCACAGCACGTCAGCGCCAGCATCCACGCACCACGCCCGGCCATGTTGGTGGAGATGGTCACAGCCCCCTTGCGCCCGCTCTGTGCCACGATTTCGCTCTCGCGCTCCACATTCTCCGGCTTGGCATTCAGCACCTGCGTGTCCAATGCCCACCACAGCAGCGAGTGGGGATCCTGGCAGCACTGCATGCATGCGGCACAGGGGCATGCCCTGGATGGGCCCCTCTACAAAGCCAGCAGGGAGCACGCGCCAACAGCACCAAAGCCTTGACTGACTGACGCCCATGCCGCCAGTGCTCCCAAGCGCAGTGCACACCTCAGACCTCGCCAGGGCCGTTGCTGCTCCTGCTGCAGTGCAGCACAGCGGCGGTGTGCGTGCCGGGCGCAGGGCAAATTGTGCACACACATTGATAGACAGGAGGATGGACACCAGCTCTGCAACCATATGACCTCCAGCAACAGCGCCGCTACCACCACCACCACCACCACCGATGCCACCCTGGTGCAGCCTTGCGGACTTGCCTGGTGCTTGATTCCTGCCTCTTGCAGTAGGCTGCTCAGGTACTCCGACTTCTCCACACTGGTGGTGCCCACCAGCACAGGCTGCCCCGTCTTGTTCATGCGCTTGATCTCCGTGACAACAGCCTGCAGCAGAGGCGGCAACAGCAAGGTACCTTGAGGCAGGCGGGCGACACCTCACACGATAAGGACAGGAACGCTATCAGGATGACTAGGATATTTACTGCAGCCCTGTATGAAACACAACTGTACGCGCCCATTCGCCTGAGCAACATGCACGTCAGCAGTCAAGCAATGATCAGCGAAGCGAGAGGAGCCTTTCAGCAGGTTATCTCAAAAAGGAGCACTGCGCAGCAGACACTCGCTGGCGCCAAGTGCTCTTGACACATGCTGGAAGCATGCTGCATGCGCAACCAGGGTCTTTGGACATGTCTCCCTCCCGGTTTGGAGGCGCTGGCATAGCAGGGCGAGCTGCTGGGAGCTCCTAGCTGTGTTGTATCCCCCAGCCCCAAGAACCCTTTTATTTCATCCTGGGTGTGCAAACAGCCACGTTCAGGGTCTCGCTTCCAAACCAGGAGCATCACATTGCCTGCTTTCCCACCCTCTGCTCCACCCTCCGCCAATCAAAGTTCCACAGCGGCTTGAACATTTTCCTGTCTCTAGACCAGCTCAGGCCGCTGCGCGCATGGCGCACCACCAGCACCGCACACCCCACATGTGCTGCCGCAGCATGAGCGCCAAGTGCTCCACTTTCCCGCCTCACCTTCCACTTGTGCTACTCCAGACGGAACACCACGTCCAGGTTGTCCAAACGAGAGACTGCACACCCCGCGTGTGCCGCCGGAAAAGCGCTGAGAGCTCACCTTCCACTTGTATTGCTCCAGGCGGAACACCACATCGGGGTTGTCCACGCGAGACACAGGGCGGTTTGAGGGCACGACAGCCACCGGCAGCTTGTAGATGGAGTCAAACTCGGACACCTCGGTGGCGGCCGTGCCGGTCATGCCTGCAGCGCAGGCGCGAATGCAGAGTGCGGGTGGGCGGGCAGAGGCCCCAGGGCGCTGCGTCTGCGCTGAGGAGGCACACACGCGAGTGTGTGCTCGCGGGTCTTCCAGCAGATTCTGCAGCGTGCGCGCTGGCCTTCCGACGACACACAGGGCCCGGCACCTTAGGCAGGAGCAAGCCGTCCATCAGGCATCTGTGGGGGACGGATCACAAAAGGACGCCCATGGCCGTACAGCAGCTAGTGCCCGCGCCCAGTGGAGTGGCTCTGACGCCTGTACTTTCAGGCATTCCAAGGTTTTGGGTTGCTGCGCGCCACACCGAGCCCTTGGGCCAGCTCGCAGCAAGCCTGTCCGGCCTACCAAATACATTTGCAGCCTGTCCAGGCGCACAAGCAAGCATATGCTCGCGGCTGTGTGCTCCACATCCCTCCCCATGCCCGCCTTCTGCCCTTCCTTGCCCAGTCCACTTCCTGGCGTCAAGCAACTGCCGCCCTGCTCTTGCTCCTAACCCTACATTCTTAACCCTCAACCCTTAAGAATGCCCGAGCATGCATGCGCCTGTGCATGCTGGGCATGGCTTGGCAATAAGCTCACACACCTGCAAGCTTGGGGAAGCCCCTGAAGAACGCCTGGTAGGACACGCTCGCCAGCGTCACGCTCTCGTTCTGGATCTCAAGGCCCTCCTTAGCTTCAACAGCCTGCGTGCATGCGAGTGCGTGAGATATTGGCGTGTACATGTGTATGTGCGTGTGTGTTTTTGTGTGTGTGCGCGCGTGTGAATGTGTGTGTGTGTGTGTGTGTGTGTGTGTGTGTGTGTGCGCGCGCGCGCGATGGTGTGCTTGCGCGTGCGCAAGTGCAGGCATGTTTGCAACCAAACAAACGAAACGCCCTGTGGTGCAGCATGAGTTCATAAGTTTTAACACCGGCCCTACTCATTAGGCTTACCAGCAATCCAACCATTCCAATCAATCACCCAACTGCTGACTACCTTTTTGCACAACACCCATGCGCCACAAGCCTGTGCAGACATGCGCCAAAAGCGCACACCACGCAGGCCCACCTGGTGCAGGCCATCTGACCAGCGCCGCCCTGCCATTGTGCGGCCCGTGAACTCGTCCACAATGATGACCTCCTTGCCCTTCACAATGTAGTTCACGTCCTTGATCTGCAGCTCTTTGGCCTGCATGTGCATGCGTGGGGTGGCAGCCAGCCATGTGTGCGTGTGTACGTGCATGTGTGTGTTTGCATTTGCGTTTGTGTGTGTGTGTGTGTGTGTGTGTGTGTGTATGCGTGTGTGTGTTCGTGCAAGCGTGCGTGCGTGCGTGTGGAAGCGAAGGAGTGAGGTTGGTCAGGTGGATTGCTGCACACACCTCGCCAGGGCCACGCCACGCACCCCCCCCATTTGTTCAGGCATTGGACGTCACCTGTGCTCGGGGCCCAAACCCACTCACCTCATGCTGCTCGCCTGGTGCGGCTGCCAGGAAGTCGGAGCTCAGCCACATGCCGCAGCGGAGCGACCACCAGCCCCCAGCCTGTTGGGAGCAGGAGTATGTGGGCAGAGTGCGCTTGTGCGCTTGCGCTCCTGGAGCCGCGAGGTCAGGCAGGCACTGTGGGTGCTGCTTGCGCCTCACGCCTCTCTGCCGCAGAGGCCTTGGACTGGCAGATGCAGCCGGGGCAACGCAGCAGTTGGGCGTGCATTGCTGCTCGCCCTTCCTGCCCGCTCCGAGCACCTGCAGGCAGCGCCCCACCACCGCGGCCACTGCCTCCAGCAGCGTGTCTGCTGGCATCGCCTTCAGCAGCACAGCGGCCTTGATGTCCGGGCTCACGCGGATGCCCAGCTGGGCCTGCCGCGCGTGGAGGGCCTTGAACACCCTGGGCACGGCGGCCTGCGGGGGGGGCGCAGAGCAGGTGTCGTGGCGGTGTGTGGGGGCGTGCGGCAGGGCTGCTGCTGCGTGCGCACACTGGTAAGGGCCCCACAGCCTCCAAGCAGCAGCTGTGAGCACTGCCCCGCCCTGCCCCGCGCATGCACGCACGCTTTGCCCGCTCTACGTTGCATGACGCACCTTCTGGCAGCAGACCGTGAGGGAGTGGGCAGCTGGAGACAAGGGTGCTGCGTTGGTGCCGGTGCCATGCCAGGTGCCGTGCCAGGCAACACAGTGCGCGCCCAGCGGGGCGGCCTCCAAGCGCAGGCACGCATCCCGCAGCTGCTGCAGCTCCCCCCCCCACACGTCGTCGTCCTCAAGAGCTGCTGCGCCGGGCCCCTGCGTGCCAGCCAACCCCACCCCTGCTGGAGCTGCCTGTGCCACCGTGATGCGCACGAGGCTGCCCAGGGGCTCTGGAGCGGAGAGGCACAGCATTGGCGGCACGCTGCAGCACCGCGCAGATCAGCTGCGGCCGCCCACGCCCTCTCTCCCAGACCAACTCCGACGTGGTATGGACTGGACTGTGCGCCTGCCAAGGGGCCGGTTGCGTCCGCAAGCATCGTCACTCCTCATTCCCATTTTTTCCCGCAGCGAAGCGAAACCACCCGCGCGCACACCCGCACACCCACACACCCACATACACACACACAAGCCATGCTGTCAAAGGCCGGCAGCGCCGGAATGCAGCTGCAGCAGCACAGCCAACAGCAGCGAGCGGCCGCTCGCACCGGCGCCCTCTCCTCCACGCCCCGGCCAGCAGCGCGCGCCCATTTGCCGCGGCAGCATCGGGTGGTGTCCGCACGCAGCGGCAGCGAGGGTGGGTGCGGCGTGCGGGGCGTGCAGTGAGGGGGCGGACTGGGAAACCGCTCTTCGTGTTTTGGTGTGCGTGCATAGAGGGGGTGTGTTGGGGGACTGCCTGGGTGGCTGGGTGGTGGTGTTGCAGGAGGGTGGTGGGATGGGGTGGGTGAGGTGGGGCAGGGAGTTGGGATAAGGAGGCAAGGCGAACGGCCACGGGTGGCGCCTTCGCTTGCCTGCCACGGCAGCCCCCAACAGCACGAGGGGTGGCTGCATCGCCGTGGCTGCATTTATGCTGTGGGCAAGCAGGCAAGCAGGCGGGCAGCCAACTCCCCCGTGCCAGCGTGCTGGCGGCCGGCATGCATGCGTGGCTGCCACGCGAGCTGGTTGGTACCGCAAAGCCAGCGCAGCCTGTGAACAACATGCTCACACCCTGCATCGCCCAACCCACGATACCCTGCCCACCCCCCCGCGCGTGTAGATAAGAACGGGGTGGCGGACAGCAACAAGCCGCTGACGCGGGAAGCGGAGCCAGAGGAGTGAGCGTTGGGCATGGAGGCCCAGTGTGTGGACTCACACTGCCAGTGGCTGGCAGTGTGGGTGGTGATGTGCGGGTGGGCGTGCTGCGCGCAATCGCTCGATGTGCCGCGAGTGGGAACTCACGGCATGGGTCCAACACCCGGCACAAACCGCGCAGGTACTGGAAGACTCCCGCGGAGAAGGAGGGCGTCAAGGGCATCGTCAAGGTGGGCCCTGCTGGCCTGCCCGTCTGCTGTGCCCCCCCACCCTGCTCCTCCCATATGACGGATGAGGGGCAAATGTGCCTCTTGCCACACTGACCAGACAGCTTGCTTCCACTCTGCACCCCTCCAGCGGTGCCAGCCCCAGGAAACCTTGTTGACGCATGATCAGGCCGGGCTTGCTGCACCTGCACCTGCTCTGCAACCCTGCCAGCCGGGCGCCCACCCCTCCACCCCCATCGCAGGACCCTCTCGCCATCATCGGCGTCGTATCCATCCTGCTCCCATTTGTGTTGCTAGGGGTTGCCATCGCTACCGGGGTCATTGACACCTCAGTGTACCAGTGAAATGCGGCCCGGAATAAGTGCGGACGGTCGACTGCTCACGTCGACATATTTGCAGACAAAATGTGCGTTCCAGGATGGGTATTCTGTGTACAGTATAAGTATCTTGCAGAGCAGGAGGACTGTTGTCACAACAGTTGCTGCTGCCATTTCATTCTGCGCCCAGGCCCTCGAATTCAGTGCTGTCTTACTCTCAACCGCTTGCTTGGTGCTGGAGACGCCAGCCTGCCTGCCAGCGCAGACCCTGCCTCTGCTGCGCAACAACCAACCCGGCAGGGGGTAGATGCGGCCAGATTTGTCTAACGATGGTCTGTGAAAGCCACAGGGGTACCAGATGATTGACAAGCCCCGAGTTCTTCCATACTGGTTCACACGCTCCAGACTGAACCATGAACCAGTCCCAACCGCTGGCACACGAGATGCATAGTCGCATGCTGAACCAGGCCTATCAACCACACACCTCCCCCCTCACTGCGGCCTCACGATGTGCACGCGTGAAGGCGTCTGCGATGAGCTGGTGTACGCATCCACCAGCAGGTACGTGTACGACCACTGCTTGGTGACGGGGTCCTTGAACATGTCAGCGTTCACCAGGCCCGTGCCGCTGGGGCCGCGCATGTAGAATTGTATCTGCGCGGTGTGGAAAGGGGGGCAGGGGGCTTCAGGGCGGGCAAGAGGACACGCACAATCAACATGCACATGGACAAGCAGGGACTGGTGACAGCACATGGGGGGGCTGCGGCTGTCCATTGCCGCGCATGTGCAAGCCATGCGCAGTGGGGCCACATGCGCGTCGTGCCCAGGGCGGCGGAGCCCGAGACCCACCCGCACGTGCTCCACCCCACTCGCGTCCTGGTAGATTTGGTGCGGTATCTGCTGGCGGCCCACCCGGCTCTGGCTGTTGCTGCCCCACGCTGCGTGTGGGATGGGGGTGGGTGTCGGCAGGCCTCAGCAGGAGGCGCTGTATTTAGGCGTCCATTCAGGAGCGCTCGGCGCAGCTGGTGTTTAACCGTAGATTCAGGCAGGCAGGAGGCGGTGCGCTCAGGCGGTGGGCAGGAGACTGCAACACCCCTGGCATGCGGCAGGGCGTGCACACAAGTGCTCCTGCATCCACAGCGAGCACTTCCCCTGCGCTCCCTCATGAATCATGACTGAGAGGCAGCGCACCCCTGATGTCGTCCGAGGACCCCAGGCGCACGGTGATGCGCGGGTCCGCCTTGAGCACGTCCAGCGTGTGGTTGAAGCACTGCAGCGCCGTGGGCTCCAGGATGAAGTTCATCACAAACTGGTACAGCACAAAGATGAGTGCCTGCGCGGGCGCGGGAGGGGGAGTGGGGGCGCGCGTGTGCTGGAGGGGTGGATGCGGGCGTTTGGATGTGTGCAGCCCATTTCACCGGTTCGACTCATCCATGCGGGCCACTTGCGGCTGTGCGAGGATGCGGCTGCCTGTGCTTGCGCACCACCACCACCACCACCCACCGCAAACGCCGCTATGATGATGAGCGAGTAGCTGGCGCCCTCCACGGGCCCCACCGGCCGCTCCGGGATCTTATCCGTGATTGCATTGTTGATTTTCTCGGGCGTGATTTCTAGGGAGTCGTACAGCTGCGGGGTTGGAGGGGAGTGTGTGTGGGGGGGAGTACAGTGGGTGCCGTCAGGGAGAGAGCCAGTGAGTCAAGGTGTACACACATCCCAGTAGGAGGAGACACACAGCCCAGTCGCGCTGCGCAGCGCGCGGGCCCCACCACCGCCCCCCACACCTGCTGCTTGCTGCGCTCCGACGGTTTATGCTGCTGCTGCGGGGACGTGCTGAGGAAGCGCGTGAGTGATGGCGAGGTGGGGGCGCCGTTCGTTCGCAGCTGCTGCTGCTGCCAGGCCCCCTGTGGAGGTTTTGGAGAAATTGACTTGGTGGCCGGATTGCGTGCGCATTCATGCATGCATGCATGCATGCATACACGGCAGCGCGTGCAGCCACGCAAGCAGGCCGCTGGGGGGGCGTGCGCATGCGTGCGCGCGTGGCGCCTGTGCGTGCGTGCAAGCCATGCATGCATGCACGTACGCATGCATATGCATGAGAGGGGCTGACATGGCGCACGCACACCGTGCGCACGCACGCACCCACCTGCAGCAGCGGCCGCCCTCCCCCTAGCGCCCCAGCCCACCACCCTGGCGCAGCTGCTGCTGCTGCTGCTGCTGCTGCTGCTGCTGCTGCTGGCGATGCTGAGGCAGCGGAGCTAGTGGTCGCGTGCAAGGAGGAGGCGCGCCGCCCTCCCTGCTCCCTCCCGCACGCGGCAAGGGGTAGGGCACCCGCCTGCCCTGCTGCTGCTGCGCTGCTGCTGCTGCTGGTGCTGGGGTTGCTGGCGGCCCCCCACAAAGCTGTGAACAGGGGCGCGGAGGAGAGGAGCAGCCGGGCTGCCTGCTGCTGCTGCTGCTGCAGGTGCGGGTGGTGGTGGTGGTGGCACAGCTGCGCCTGCAGCTGCTGCAGGAGGAGGGAGGACGCGCGGGGGGTCATTTTGCGGCGAATGAGGTCAATCACCTCTCAGACCATTTCAAAGTCTTCCTCTCCGTGACCCCCCACCCCTCCACTGAGACTGGGAGAGCCTGCATCAGCAATGGCAGCCACCCCCCAGATGGCGGCCCCCGAGGCTGGCCTGAAGCGCCTGGGCCTGGTGCGCTCACTCACGCAGCAGGCGTTCGGCTACGTCGCGCCCGTGGCCAGCACGGCCGTGGGCTACGGCGACTCCGCGCTGGCGTCGCTGGGCCTTGGCGGCGGCAAGGCCAACCTGCTGTCCTCCACCGCGGCGCCCTGGGTCAGCCGCGCGCAGGACCTGGGCGACAGCGCGCTCAAGGCGGTGGACGGCCAGGTGGGTTTTGGGGGGCAGGGGGACCTCTGCTGCAGCTGCCGGTGCTGGTGCTGGTGGCAGTGTGCTGTGGGGGTGAGCTGGGAGCTGGGGAAGTTGCCGGGAAGCTCCGTGCGGATGAGTAAACCCGAGGAGGCGCGTCCGTGCGGAGGGGGTGGGGTGTATCAGGCAAGGAGGGCACGGGTGGCCCCAATGCACGTGTGTACGTGGTGGGCCCAGCGCAGGGGTGGGGGGGGGAGGAGGCCACGCAGCTCGCAGGGGGGCGGGGGAAACGCGTGCGTGCACTCGTGGCGCGCGCAAACCCTAACCCGAGCGCAAACAACTCAGGGGCAGGGAATTGGCGGTGCGTGGGGCTGCTGCTGGTTGCTGGTGCTGGTGTTGGGCTCAGGCAGGGGTGGCAGGGTGTTGCCTGCGGGTGCACGGGCACTCGCACGCGGGGCTTCCGTGTATTGGCCCGCAACACGCAATCCCCGCGCACCTCAACCCCCCACCCGCACCCACAGGTGGACTATGCGCTCAACACCAGCACCGCCGCGCTCAGCACCGGGCGCCAGACGGTGGGCGACAGCGTGGAGGGCCTGCGCCAGATCCACTCCACCAACAGCGCGGCGCTCAAGGCCGCCTTCCAGTCGTACATCACCCGCCTGCAGCGCGGCTCGGACTGGGCCACGCAGCACCTGAACCCCGTGCGCGCCAGCAGGTGGGTGGTGTGAGGAGGGGTGGGTGCGGCAGGGGGGGTGGG
>LFIK01003395.1_pt1 | contig 12933 bp, 15 predicted proteins | sample 643401 | NCBI WGS metagenome assembly LFIK01 (sample SAMN03777447, study PRJNA286221) | soda lake metagenome | biome: soda lake; feature: Kulunda steppe; material: water; isolation source: sample T5-Br brine of Lake Tanatar-5 | place: Russia: Kulunda steppe | collected 2010-07 | reverse complement strand
GCTGCGAGTGCTTCAGTGCTGAAGACCCTGCCATTGCTCCCCCCCACCAATGGCCCACACCCAAAAATGACCCGCTCCTCCTTTTCACACCAAGCATATGGTGCTGAGAGCTGTGCTTCATGTTGGCCTCATTACGCTGCTGCCGTCTTTTGCTGCTCCACAGGTGCTGCTGAAGTGTGTCCATCTGGGCGTGCTGTTCAACGGGCCCAACTCCTACCTGCGCAAGTGGGTGTACCCTGCATACACATGCGGAGTGAGGCTGTGCATGCAACTTGCATCTCAGCATGCTCTTTGACGGGCCCAAGTCCTCCTGCCTGCGCAGTGAGTGGTCCTTGCACGCACATGTGCAAACTATGCTGCGCCCATGGATGCTTGCGTTTTCCGCAAAAACATGCGCACAACCTCCAAAGAAGCCCAAACATGCCCACAAATTGGAGATTGGACAGAATGGAGGATGTTCAGGAAGTTGTTAGGACTTGTGTTTGTGCACGCAAGTGTGTGCGCATGCCTTTTGAGGACCATACGTTGTACATTCAGAGGTGCTGCCCATCATGACATAACACTACCCTCGCGCACCTTCTCTCATGCAATCGCATCCTTGCACGCCTTCCTGCTGCATTGGCGTGCCTACCCTCGGATGCACCCATGCGCCTGCTCTAACACGCCCACACTCCCGCGCGCTTGAGCCGCCCTCCTGACCCCCCTCTCTCCTCGCGCGATGCAGTGGTTGGAATTGGTGGGATGTGTTTGTGGTCGCCATCAGCCTTGTGGTGCTGAGCATCGATGCATCCAAGGTGGAGACGTTCACGTGGCTGCGTGCGCTCAGGGCGCTCCGGTGAGTGCTGAAGCGGGGCAGCCAGTGCGGTGAGAATTGGGGGGCGCTCTGGGTGCTGCATGGATAGGTCACAGTCTCCTCTGCGTGGATGTCTCCAGGCACTGCGCGTGCGGGGCTAAAACATAAGGTCCTCAAGCCTTTTGCCTCTAAGGCTTGGGCTCCGAGGCTTCTCACGGCTCTAATCTGATCCTGTGAGCCCCAGAGGGAGCTCGTTGAGCTACACAGAAAGCCAGCTGAAGGTGGTGCGCGCGCACAAACGTATATTCACACATGAAGGAACTCACATTCACACATACATAGGCACACATTCGAAATCTCACACACACGCATGTACACACACATTCAAACACATTAACAAACACACCTGGCTGCAGCGGGCTGTGCGTCTTTCTGATTGCTGCCTCTGTCCATTGCTGCTGCCGCCTGCAGCGGGCTGCGTGTCTTTTTGATTGCTGCCTCATTGGTGTCCACTGCTGCTGCCGCCTGCAGTGGGCTGCGTGTCTTGCATGCGGCGTCCCAAATTGAGGGCATAAACATTGTGTTGGAGGCGCTGGGCGCGCTGCTGCCTGCGCTGGTCAACGTGCTGTGGGTGGGGCTCTTGTTCTATTACATCTTCGCGGTGAGTGTAAGCGCGCTAGGCGGAGAGTTTGTCCTGCTGTTTGCGGCTCGTGAGTTTGCGTCTGTGCTAAGATTTTGGGTATGCGGCTGTGTGTGTGCCGCTAGTAGAAAGAGCACGCTCTTCTGCTCTTTGCTGCGTTAATGAGGATGGTTGCCTGATGTGGCTTGTGCCTTATGAGTGTGCATGTACAAGCATGCTCGTATGTGTGTTTGCATGCTCACATGCGCCTGTAAGCGAGAGGGCACAAACATGCTAGGGTAAAATTGTTATATAATTCATGTAAGATAATACATGCGGCGCTTTCAAGTTTGCTTTACATCTATGTGCCACGGATGGGTGCTAGATCAGTCACCCTGCCACCTGCTCAGCTGCCAATTTCCCTTTCCTGCTCTTGGCTGCCCAGCTGCTTTGATACCTTTCCACCTGCTCATCTGGGATCTCCCCACTGTGTACTTCTGGTTGCTGAATTGCTGACCCTCCCTGGTTGATTTTCTCGCTACGCACTCCTCATAGCTACTCTCAGCTGCTCAGCCTCTGACTCACCCTAGTTGCTCCTCCGCTGTGTGCTCCTCTCAGCTGCTCTTGTCTGCCCAGCTGTGCACTCGCTTGCGGCTTTTGCCCGTGCGCCCGTTGCACAAGTGTTGGCAGTTGCACAAGTGTTGGCTGTTGGCGTGCGCCCGGTGCACAGGTGTTGGCTGTTGCCCTGCTGTCGGGCCGGATGCACTACTGCGCAGACGAGGACGGGGACTACATAGATCCCTACAATGTGCTGCCCAAGGGCGAGACCATCTCCAAATCCTGGTGCGCGCCAATGCGCGTCCTTGGTGTGCACGAGGGCGGCATATGCTGCAACGAGTGCCTTAGGGAGCCAGGACCGCCCAAAATATCATGAGGCTGCTCTACTATTTTGTTCGGGGTGCCTCTTTTTTTGTGAAGGTTGTTCTAGTTTTCATTAAGGGCAGCTCTCATCATTTGCTAGGGCTGCTCAACCTCTGTTGTGAGGGCTGCCTGATTCTGTCACAAGAGCTGCTCGGTCTTTGGAGAGGGCTTGGGGGTATCTGAGCTGGCTTGAGCACGTTGCTACTCGCAAGAGGTGCATGCCAGTGCTGGTGGATGGCGCAAAGAGCTCTGCCAGATCCGGTGGCTAGGCAGGTGCTGCTAGATAGGATGGTTGAGGGTGCGCTGCTAGATGAGAGAGCTTTGAGGTGGCGCACGATAAGAGGATGCCAGATCAGACGGCGTGTCAAGGACCAGGGCGTGCACAAGAGGGGCATGCCAGAGCCATTGGCAAAGGCAGCGCTGCCAGGTCTGATGGCAGCGATTTTGCCTCGCCTCATGGGTGCTAAGCTCGCACTTCTCACAGCAATAATGCGCCTGTCCACTCTTTTGTGTGCACCATCGGCCACCCATGTACAGGCCTCCACCTCCACACCTCCCTGCACCCAATCCCTGGGCTGTGTGCTTGCGCGCACGTACTGGCACATACCAGTGCACACAAACTCGGCACCACACCACCAACTCCGACGCCTTCTGCACATAAATCACCCCTTGCTGCGTGCATGCACTTGTCCTCCCGCCCACCAACATGTGACGCACACAAACCCATAAACACACATTTCCTCACCAAGCAGCGTCACCAGCAGGTGTGACTTTACTTAATTACAGGTCCACTTTCGCCGCCACAGACGTGGGCACATGCTCTCTTACATGCGCGCATGCCCCAACAAATGCACAGGTGCGAGGAGTCGGACCACCACCGCAACAGCCCACGCATCATCAACACCTCCCACTACCACTCGCAAATCGGCGTGGAGGTGCCGCCCTACGAGCTCACCACCAGCTGGACCCGAGACCTGCGTCGCTTTGACAATGTCGTGACTGCGATGTGGGTTCTGTACCAGGTGCGCTCCCTGAACGTTGGTGGCAATGGTGTGATCCCGCATCAGCCAGTGGTCCTCTGCGCCGCTTCAGCGAGATCCTCCTCTCGGCACACAGCGTGGCGCCAAGAATGCAAGGTGCCACCGCACTGGGTGTGCGCAGCTGTGGCGCAATGCAATGGCTGGTGATGCAAAAAATCTTCTTGAGTCCAGGCCCTGAATCGTGCGGTAGAGGGCGTCCTTCCGCCTCCTGGAGGGCAACTCCTGACATACTCTACCTTCCCTGGAGCAAGTCCTGACATGCTCTGCAATGCTGCCGCCTTAGATGGCATCCGAGGGGCTGTGGAGGGATGCCATACGTCCATCAGCCCTGTGCATGCATGCCTTCCCCGGAGCAAGTCCTGACATGCTCTGCAATGCTGCCGCCGCAGATGGCATCCGTGGAGCTGTGGAGTGAAGTCATGTTCAGGGCCCAGGACGCGGTGGACAGGGAGACGCAGCCCCTGCGCTCTGCAAACGAGCACATCGGCCTGTTCTTTGTGCTGTTCATGGTGCGGCCGGCCTCCATGCTGCATAGTGCTGCATAGTGCTGCTGAGGGTGCACAGGGCATATGAGCTTGCGGCAGATGCTGCGCGAGCGACTCGGCTGCTTAAAGCAGATTGTTTTGCTAAAAAATAATGATACTGTGCGAATGAGCCGCCTGTTCCATGCACACATGTGGTGCAGAAACGTAGGGTAGGTTGCAGAGCATGGCAGCGTGCAAAGAGTGCAAGCGTAAGATGTGCGCCCCAGCAAACCCCACGTGTGGTGTGCTCACCCTGCATCTGCGTCCACGCCTGCAACACGTCCTTCTGTGGCTCACAACAAGATGCACACATACACACATTGACACACACACACACACATGCACACATACACACATACGCACGCAATTACAGACACACTCAGGTGCACATACACACGCATACACAAACGCAAACACAATCTGGCACATTTATGCATGAGCTATCGCACACAAGAGCGCACACTGCCTTTTGCTGTGCGCAGTTCGTGGGCTGTCTGACGGTGCTCAACCTGATTGTGGGCTTCTCCATCAACGCGGTGCGGCCTCGCGGGTGCTGTGGGATGGCTGTGATGGGCTTGATGTGCCTGTGATGGGCTGTAGCGCGTGCTTTGCCTACTTGCCAAAATTCAGCTGAGAGCTGCCGTTGGTCCCAACCTGCATGTTGTTCCAATGGCCGCCATGGACGCGGCCACCCCCTTGCTGGTCACGAGGAGGTCTGGGTGGGCAGGGTGGCGCAGCACTTTGGCGAGGAGATGCTCCCGGCTCATAAAACCGCCCCTTGGAGGTTCTCCTGCCCCCTGCTTGACGTTTGGTCCGCCCTCCTCCTCCAACCCTGGGTGCAAGAGTCACCAGGGCATTACGACCGCAGCATCCAATGACCCCACTGTTACAATGGGTGAGGATTTGCAGCTGTGCATGCGGATAGTCCCATGCGGTTCCGCCCCATGCGGATAGTCCCATGCGGTTCAGTCCCATGCGGTCAGTCTCATGGAGTACCCACTGCCAGCAGACACACACACACACACGCACCATCATCACCACCACCACTACAACACACACACACATGCATCTCTGAAATGCGGACGTTCCCAACTGCTGTGAATGCGCAGTTCCATAAGATGAGGGAGGCAAGCAACGGCCAGAACCCGCTGCTGACGCAGGAGCAGCAGAATTGGCTGAAGATGCAGAACCTCATCGCTGCAACATCTCTAGAGGTGAGCCTGGGGCAGCACTGCAGCCTTTGCTAGGCGCCAGCCTCTGTGCGGTGCCCAATGCCCCGTGCTACCATGCTTTTTGATGTCCTGTGTGCTTTGGTCAACTATGCTTATCTTTTGTGCCAACATTCCCCTTGAAGCGCCCACTTTGTGTCAACCCTCTTCTGGCATTGATTGTATTGCAGGACATCAGCATCCCGTCAGACAATAAGCTCCGCCACTTCGTGCACAAGCTGGTGTACAACAAGTACACAGAGAACTTCATGATCTTTGTCATCTTGGCCAATATGGTCGTCATGTTTTGCGTAAGTTGCAGGGGCTGCAGGTCATAGGTTAAACGTACGTTCGCTCGCAGTGACCGCTGAGCTGCTGAGCTACTTGATGGAATTGCCCTCCCTCATCCCCCCACCACGCTTGCAAACGCTGCCACCTCTTTGCCTCCCTCTGACTTACTCGTGCTTGCCATGAGAACACTGCATACTTGTTGCTGTGCATGGCTGCCCTTAGCACTTTGTACAGATCCTGCTGTGGCAGTGCCCACCATAGCGAAGCTTGACACGTTTCAATGGCACTGATGTGACCGCATTGCAGGCACATTACAACATGTCAAGCAAATTTGAGCAAGCCATCACTCTGACCAACCTGATAGTGACAATCATCTTCTTCGTTGAGATGGTCGCCAAGTGGGTAGCATTGCGCAGCAGTGCTGCTGTATAGGCTTGCACGCCTGCATGTCCTTGGCAGTATATCCTGTTGGTTGTGCAGTGTACACCACACTGCTTTTAGGTGCAATGGCTTGCTGGCATTCCCTCTCTGATTTGCTGTTACGCATGAATGTGTTGCATGCCCATAGCCTCTTCTACTCCCCTGTGCCTGCCACCACTGATGCACGGTTTCATGCCACCCATGTGTATCACCACAGTCAATGCTCACCTTCACCAGCACAAGCTACCCGACTTCAATCCTCTCCAGCATGCGCCCAAACTAGTGCTTCATGTCCCCTCATCAAAGCGAGTCCCAGGTTACTTGGCACCCCCCAGGCAGCACAGGCACCTTGCCTACTTCGCCAAGCATGCATGCAAGTCAGCAGACAGACAAGCCCGCAAGAAGACAAGCCAGCACTGCCACACATACACTCCACAGGCTGGTCGCCATCGGCTTCCGCACATACTGCAAAAGCGGGTGGAATGTGTTTGACGCCGTCATCACCATTCTGTCCATAGTCAGCGTCCTCATTGTCAACCTCAGCGAGAGCAACGTCTCCTTCCTGCCGGTGCTGCGCGTGCTGCGCGTTGTGCGCATCTTCCGCCTCATCCCCCGGGCCAAGGGCCTGCGCAGGATGCTGCGCACCCTGTACATGTGAGTAGCGCCCTACTGCTTGTGGGCACACTTGCACTTGCAAGGGCGCCCCTGTGCCCGCAGGAGCTACGCTGCTTAAGCGCTCTCTCGCCCTTAAGGGTAGCCATTTACGCATGTCTACTTTTGCCCTTCCAATCAATGAGTGCCGCACTTGCAAACGAGGGCCAGCGCAAGATGACGCTGCCCTCCTTCACTCACGCAAGGAGCAAGACACCTCCTTCACACATGCAAGGAGCTGCCCTCCTTCACTCACGCAAGGAACTGCCCTCCTTCAATCACGCAAGGAGCACAACACCTGAAGAGGGCCCTCATCCCATTCTCACCTGCCATTTGGTAGCTTTATTGCTTGTGATCCACCATGAGCTGCCTGCACGCCCATGCTGCTGGGAAGCGGATGTCACCTAAGGAGGTGTGGGGTCTTGGGCTTGGAGAGATAGGCCTGCGAGTTCCTCAGATCCCTCAGATCTTGCACCACAGCCTCTGTGCTGCTGTCACGAACACGATCAATAGAGCAGACCTCACCGCTATAGCTACCGCACCGAAACATGACTACACTCACATCGCCAAAGGCGGCGTCTGTGCCGTGTCCAAACTCGATAATCTTGGGTCACAAACTGCCACACTGCACAAAGCCAAATCCAGGTGTAAGGAAAAGACTCACGCTGCCGCGCTCATACCGACCCACGTGCACTGCACCACAGGCCATGACCGACCATCTGCCCCACTGCACATTCTTCCTTGCCTTCTCCAATCTGGCCTGTCTGCTGATGGTGCTTACTGGCCTAGGGGTTCATGCACCTGCTCTTTTGCCTGTATGACCCTCCTGTTAGGACGTTGTCGGTCGTCATCAACGCGCCCTTGCCCCAGTCATGCTCCCTCAACTCACCTTGCATTTGCACCTGGTTATGCACCTCCCGTGACCGCCCTGCAGGTCCATCCCTGCCGTCTCCAATGTGGCCTTTGTGCTGGTGGTGTTCATGTACCTGTGGGCTATCGTGGGCATGAACCTGTGGGGCAACGTCAAGCTCACTGAAAACGAGGCCGGCAACAACAGGCACAGGAACTTCAGGCACTTCCCCATCACTATGATCTCCCTGTTCACGTGAGTGGGTGCACAAAACGTGCGCATGCGTGGTGCACACGCATCACACCATGGCCTCCCTGTTCACGTGAGTGGGTGCACAAAGCGTGCGCATGCGTGGTGCACACGCATCACACCATGGCCTCCCTGTTCACGTGAGTGGGTGCACAAAACGTGCGCATGCGTGGTGCACACGCATCACACCATGGCCTCCCTGTTCACATGAGTGGGTGCACACACATGCGCATGCACAACTCATATGCCACAATGGACCACCCAGTGTCTGTGAGTGTAAGCAAAGACATGTGCAAGCACCCAACTCGTGTGCATCACGATGGGTCAGTCCCTGTCCTTGTGAGTTGAAACACAGACACACACGGCCAACACCGCAATGAGCAATGAAAGTATGTGTACATTGATGACTGTGTGGCAGTGCTTGCATGTGCATGGATGGGATGAAGAACTTGCAGGCACGTTTGTGGTTGTGCTTCAATGCACGCATACGATGGTGGTTCTTCACCCATTTGATCACCCTTGTTTAAAAAAAAGACAAAAGGATACTTGCAGAGTGCAAGCTCGTGCATGTACACACACACACACACACACACACACACACACACAAGGGCACTTGTACGCAGCATTCAGTGCCAACGTGCCCTTGTGCACATGCACACTAGCAAACATACGCTCATGCTGCTTCACTGCCCAGGTGTGCACACAGGCATCTGTGCATGCACATTTGCATGCACCTCCGATTGCTTTTCCAGATCACAAGCTGCATGCTTAAACGCTTCCCCGTTTTAGATCCTGCATGACTGTGCATCCATATCCTGTTATTGGTGACTCCCTTGCAGTTTGCAGCACATGTGCCTACAAACTGTGCAGCTTCCAGCCACAGGCAAGCACTGCTCCACCGATATTGCATGCACTCGGATGCGCGCTCCTGTGTACAGCAGCTTGCTCTCTGGCAAGCAACGCTACTCTTGGCAGTAATGTGTTGCATATGTCTGTGCAACTGCTGTACTTGTGATCACCCCCCTAATGTGCGTGTGTGGATTTCCGTGTTGCTGCACCAAAACCATGCATGCGTCTGCGCCGCAAATCGTTACCTGCCGAGTTCAAGCAGCCTGTAACTTTGCAACTGCAGACTGGCACACACAGTACTGTATGTCTGTACTTGTGTTCATGCATACCACAGCTTCCTTTTGGGAGGGGACTCAAGCAAAACCACGCAGCTCTCAACACACATCTGCACGCCTCTGTGTTCCTGTTTGCTGAGGCACGTGTTTGTTTGCGTGCATACTGCAGCTCCCTGTTGGGCGAGAATTGGAACGACAACATGCAGCTCTTATGCACAAACAAACTCATGGCTCTGGTTGTGCGTGCGGGCATGTGCGCACCGCAGCTTCCTGTCAGGCGAAGACTGGAACGACAACATGCAGGACATCATGCAGAAAGAGGACTGCTGGCTGGTGAAGGAGGATGTGTCGTTCACGATGCCCGGCATTGGCAACCCTTTGCAGGTGGAAGGCGTGCCCCCCTTATGACTTGGTGCTTCTGTGCTGTGCATGCAGTGCTGGTGCGCAAGGGTGTGGCGGTGTGTACAGGCAGCACTTCTGGACAATGCGTACCCACTGTGTGTGTGTGTGAACACGTGTGCGTATGTGCCTGCGAGCGTGTGTGGGCTTGCGCGCGTGTATGTGTGTGAATGTTTATGTGTGTGTCAGGGCTGCTGCTGCTATCTTGTGCCGCTGGGCCTGTGCAGGTGGAGCTGGATGGCGGCGAGTACTTGGATCCAGTGGATGATAAAGATGTGCTGGACTTTATGCGAGATGACTCAAGCCTGCGGAGCGTGCTGGTGAGTGGGGGGAAAAACGTGCTGCCAGCGGAGGGGGTAGGTGTGCAAGGCGGCAGGTGCTGGTTGATGGGCTTGCTGGTGTGCATGCATTTGGGGCCTACTGTTCCTGCCGGTGTGCATGCATCTTGGGTTCTTGAATCAGTGTGACTCACACAAACCTAGGAAAAAACTAACCAGTAAGCAGACAAACAAGCAAATGACCGGACAAATGGACGAATGATTCGATGACCGAGTAAAATTGGTTCATTCAGTAAATAAATGAATGAAACAACACAAAAACCAGCTAAGAAAGAAGCTTCAATTCATGAAAAGGGGCCTGATGGGCAGGAGCAAGCTAAATGGGTGTATTTAATTAAAATAAAAGATGCGCACATCAGGAGGGGATGGTTGTGGGTCGAGGTGGGTCAGGTTTTAAGTCATAGGTGCTGTGCTGGCTGTCAAGCTCAGGGGGCGGGCTTTTACCCGGCAAAGTGCAACACACTGGGCCCCATTCCGATGGAACTTGCATGGAAATTGCTTGGAATTTGAGTCGTTCACAAATGGTGCTTTCCTCATGCACCGTGGAGGTTTAAGGTACACACGTACAAGCACACACACCTATCCAAAATCAGAATTCAAGCAAATACTATACATACACACGCATACTCACACACACCACAACATGCAGAGGAATAATTGCACAAGCATTAAGGTACGCACCCATTTCCAAATTCGCATTCAAGAAAATTCAAGACCTGCGCACGCATACTCACACACACCATAACATGTAGAGGGATGAGTGCACACGCATAAGCACACACACCCATCCAAAATGCATGCAAGCAAATTCAGCACCTGCGCATGCATACACACACACCACAACTTGTAGTGGGATGAGTGCACGCGCATAAGCACAAGCACCCATTCCCAAATTTGCATACAAGCAAATACAACACATACGCACGCTTACTCACACACCACTACATGCAGAGGGATGAGTGCACCCTAAACCCGACGTTGGCGGTGCTGTACCACTGCATCTTCATGCTGGTGTGCTCCTACATCATGATCCAGCTGGTCATCGGCATCATCCTGGATGGCGTCCAGGCACAGGCCTTCCTTGACGAGATGGAAGTGGGGCAGGTGGGTGAACAGACCGCTGGGCGAACAAGCTGCTGTGGGTCAGCAGATTGCCAGGTCTCGATGGCTGAGGAGAAGATTGGTGTTGGTCGGTAGCTGTCGGTGTTGACACCTGCGGACAATCTGTGGTGGGGCAGCAGCTTGCGGGCTTAACAGATGGCTGGGGTGACTAGAGCTACTGGGTGCGAACAGCTTGATCAAAGGACTGCTGAATGTTCTCGACCAGGGTAGGCCGGGTGGGCCGGTATGAGTTGTGCGCGGGTGTGGCTGAGCCATGGGAGCAAAGCCTATGTTGTGACTCGCCTGTGTTGCACGGTGGCTCGCCTGTGTTGCACGGTGGCCTGTGTTGCACGGTGGCTCGCCTGTGTTGCACGCCTGTGTTGCACGGTGGCCTGTGTTGCACACGGTGGCCTGTGTTGCACACGGTGGCCTGTGTTGCACGGTGGCTCGGCCTGTGTTGCACAGTGGCTCGGCCTCTGACACTCTAAGAATGGCCCCGCGCTGGTGCGCCTGTGGCCTGCACAGCAGCAGCAGCAGCAGCAGCACGCAGAGCCTTGCCGGCACGCAGCTCGGTGAGGCTGGGGACGTGCCGCAGACGCGTGTGGGGTCGTGCGGCTGGACTGCATGGCTGCAGGACGACATCCAGAACTTTGTGGATGCGTGGCTGAAGCTGGACAAGCACGGCACCTCCTACCTACCGGTCAAGCAATTGTTCCCTCTGCTTCACAAGGTGCGGGGGGGTGGGGTAGGCAGGAGCACAGGCACTGGAGGGAGCACGGGCATAAGAGGGAACATGGGCACAGGAGGGAGCACAGGTACAAGAGGGAACATGGGCCGCCTCCACCGCTGCTTGCGGCTGCCTGCAAAGCCACAATGGAGGTGCAGCTGGTATGCAAAGGCAGGATGGACAGTGAGGGAGGAGGGAAGGGAGGAGAAGGCAAAGCGAGGGGGCGGAGCGTTAGTCACCCACTGCTTGAAGCCGCCGCCACGCCTGAAGGCCTATGAGCGCTGCACGCAGTGAGGGCGCGGGCGCTTCATGCATCAGGCGCTGCAATGAGGGGCTCTCGTCGGAGAGGGAGGTGGTTATAGGACAAGCTGCTTGGCTGTGGTGGCTCAGGATCGTACCCCCGTCATGTGAGCGCGCAAACCTGCACGCGCGCGCAGGCAGAGACACATGCACGCACATGCGGCATGCGCGCACCCAGGCGCACATGCCTGCAGGCATGCCTTGTACCTCCACCCAATCTCACATGCGCGCTTTGGAAACAAGCAGAGGCACACCATCGCTTTTGCCCTTCGCCTCGCAGATACCTCCGCCGCTCGGGGTCATGGGCATGCCGCGTGCCACTGTGGTGGCGCAGGAGATCATCATGACCGTGGACATGCATTTAAGCCAAAAAGGGGGGGGGCGCGCACCGCACCTGCATGCGTGCAGCAGGGACGACGGCTCTCATGCGGCTCGCATGCGGCTCGCATGCGTGCCGCGGGCGCGCCTGTGCTGCGCACTCATGCGCCTGGGGCCGCACAAGGCATGGCGCACCGCAGGCCTCTCCAGAGGGTTGTCCTGTGTGTGTGCACGTTTTCAGCTTCATGTGAGGTCAGACGGCCTTGTCAGCTTCACGTGAGGTCAGAAGGCCTGACGCACCGCAAGCCTTGCCAGGGGCTCCAAACAGCTGGGCGCCCTGCGTGGGCGCCCCCACACTGCAGCCGCAAGAGCGAAGGCTTGGCGCCCATGCGCCGCCTGCATCCATCCTCCGCATCCTCTGAAGTGTTCAGCACATTACGTGGGGTAGCAGCTCGTAGGATTGAACGACCCCTGCCTGTGCGTGGATGTGTGAGCGTACACAGCCCTGAGATTGACCACCGCCACACGGCCATCAAACTCTCAAACATGCGTGGCAATTTTGTGGCTCCAAGTGCAATCATCTTGCCCTGTGTGAGCATATGCTGCTGAAGCATTATCATTCTGTGGCCTGCACTGCATGTCACCTGCATGTCAAAGCTGACCGCCAAAGCGTGCAGCCTGCGTGTGCTACGCCAAAGCAAGGGCTCGCCACGAGACCACGCACCAGACATAAGTAGAGACTGTGGGCGCTCCCTGTGTGATGCTGTGTGCATGCGTGTGGCACACGCACACGCACCTCGCTCACGAGTGCGCGCGTGTGGCTGTGCAGGAACGGGGCTTTGGAGGTGCACTTCCTGGAGGTGCTGCACGCGTTCATCGGGCGGGTCGTGGGCGCAGAGCTCCCGGAGGAGGAGGAGATTGCCTGCTGCAGAGGGCTGATGCCTCAGCTGCCCAAGGTGGGCCGACCCTCCGCTCATGCCTCCACCTGCTCCACGTGTGCTGCTCGTGTGTGTGTGTGTGTGTGTGTGTGTGTGCGCGCGCGCATGTGTTCGGGGGGGGG
>LFIK01003394.1_pt1 | contig 12934 bp, 11 predicted proteins | sample 643401 | NCBI WGS metagenome assembly LFIK01 (sample SAMN03777447, study PRJNA286221) | soda lake metagenome | biome: soda lake; feature: Kulunda steppe; material: water; isolation source: sample T5-Br brine of Lake Tanatar-5 | place: Russia: Kulunda steppe | collected 2010-07 | reverse complement strand
TCGGCGCGGGTGGATTCGATCAGCGTGATGGTCCGGGCCAGCGCCCGGCGATTTCCGGCGCGAAGATCGCGGGCAAGGCTTTCGGGGTCGTTCGGCGCGGGCATGGCGGTCAATGTCGTTGCGGCGGATCGGCAGTGCCCCCACCCTAGCAGGCTCTCCGGCCGCTCGCCATGCGGACGGGGTTACTTTACCCGCAGGCATCCGCACACGCAACGCGAGCGTATCGGCGTCGCGATATATGAAAAATTGCGGAATCCCGGTTGATTTCCACAATCCAAGGGTTCATTCTACCGCAGTCAGAGCACGCAAAGGCGAGCACCGCTCGCCCTGCGGGACGAACGGTTGGGTATGATCAAGAATGTCGTCAAGGAACGTCGTTCGGCCGGAAACGAGTATCGGCACAATTCTCGCGATAAATTCCGGCAACACCACCATCAGCGCGGCCGTATTCGACGAAGCGGGCATTGTCGCAAAGGTTCGCTTGTCACAGGATAGGAATCGCACTGCCGACGAGTTCGGTCTCGCTATTGGCCATGCCCTGTTTTCACACGGGGTCGCCCTTGACGCATTGGATGGCGCGATACTGTCCAATGTAGCGCCAAGCGTCGGCCGGGAACTCCGCACCTTCTGCGAATCCTACGTACCCGGCGAGACACGGATCGTCGGCGCATCCGGTTTCCAATATGGTTTCGAGATCGATTTGGACATGCCGGTCGGCGATATCGGCGGCGACCGTTTGGCGAACATCGCCGCCGCGAGAACACATGTCGACGGACCGGCCATTGTCGTCGACATCGGGACCGCCACGACGCTGGACCTCATGGACCGCAACGGCACTTACTGCGGCGGCATCATTGCTCCAGGGTTCATTCTGTCCCAGCGCGCATTGCAGGGAACTGCCGAGCGTTTGCCGGCGGTTACGGTGGATGGGCCACCCGAATTGATTGGCCGATCTACCGAGCCTGCTATGCGCTCAGGGTTGTTTTGGGGCTATGAAGCGCTGATGGCAGGCTTGCTTGAACGCGTCCGCCGGGAATGGGCGCAAGATGCGGTGACAATAGCGACCGGCGGCTCTGCGGCAATCTTCGCTGAGATACCCGGTCTTTTCGACATTGACGACCCCAATCTCACGCTATGGGGACTAAAGGAACTGTACGCATGTAACGAACCGCCATCGTCGCCCAACGCCGCGCTTAGGAGTTCGGTGGCACCAAACCGGCATAGTGCCGGGCAACCGCCCCGCTGGTGGTGAACCAGATCTCGTCGCGTTTGGCGGCCAGGTGCGACAAGGCCCGGCGCAGATGCGGGATCCGAAAGGGCTGGCCGACGATATAGGGATGCAGGGCGATCCCCATCACCAACGACTGCTCGCGCGATTGGCGCAGCATCTCGTCGGCGTTGTCGATGATCATGTCGGCGAATTCCCCCGCTCCGGTGCGCCGAACGGCGATGGCCGGAATGTCGTTGATCTCCTGTGGATAGGGTACCGACAGGATCGGCCCGCTGCGGGTGCGCATCCAAACCGGCTGGTCGTCGTGACACCAATCCAGCAGGTATTCATAGCCGCCTTCCCGCAGCAGATCGGGCGTTTCGGCGGATTGTGCGATCCACGGCCCCAGCCAGCCCGAGGGCCGCTCGCCGGTCGCCGCCGACAGCGCGGCCGTGCTGTCTCGGATCAGGGCCGCTTCGTCCGCCGGGCTCAACACCGATTGGCGTTCTGAGTTCGTACGGCCGTGGCCGACCACCTCGTCGCCGCGCTCGGTGAAGGCCTGCAACAGCTCGGGGCAATAGTCGGCGATCGTCGAATTCGCCAAGATCGAGGCCGGCAGATCAAGCGCATCGAGCATCGACAACAGCCGCCACGCCCCGACCCGGTTGCCGTAATCCCGCCAGGCAAAGTTCAGAACATCGGGCTGCGGCCCGCCGGGTGCCAGCTCCGCCCCCAACCCCTCACCAAAAGAAAAATGCTCGAGGTTGAGCGCAATATAGACCGCCAGCCGCTTGCCGTCAGGCCAGGAAAAATCCGGGCGGCGGGTGATGGGCACATAGTCATACCGTCCGTGATCGATCATCGCGCTGTAATTCCTTTTGTGCAGCCGCCTGTCGATCCGATCATGACGTATTCGTGCCGTTCTTCAAGCCCCGGACTCTCGATTACGAAAGGATGGACGGCAGGAACGTCACCAATCCGGGGAAAAGGATCAAAAGCGCGATCACCGCGAAAATTGGTATCAGGAACGGCGCCACGGCCCGGACCACCTCTTCGAACGGCATCCCGGCGATGCCGACCAGGACATACAGCACATTGCCGAAGGGGGGCGTGATAACGCCGACGGACAGGGTCATGACCATCAAGATGCCGAAGAACACCGGATCGATGCCCAGAAATTGAATCGACAGCATGAAGATCGGGGTGAAGATCAGCACCGCTTCGACGACACTCATGAAACAGCCGATGATCAGGAAGAACAGTGCGATACAGAATAGAATGCCGGTCACGCCGATGTTCAGATCGGTCAGCATGATCGCCAGCTCCTGCGGAATGCGCAGCCTGACCAACAGCCAGCCGTAGAAGGTGGCAATCGCGATGATGAACATGATGATGGCCGTGAACGACACCGTGCGTTGCAGCACGGTGACCAGATCGCGCAACCCGACATCGCGATAGACGACGGTGCCCAGCAGCAGGGCATAGATGCAGGCGATCGCCCCGGCCTCGGTCGGCGTGAAGATCCCGGTCCAAATGCCGCCAATGATGATGACCGGCGTCAAAAGCGGAAAAAATGCCCTTAGGAACAGCCGCCCGAGTTCGCCCAGCCGGGCCCGGGGCGACAGCGGCAGGTCGATCCAATAGGATACGATGAAGCTGGTCGCCATCAGGCTGAGGCCGAGCAGCACACCCGGCACCACGCCGGCGACGAACAGCGCCGCGATGCTGGTTCCCGACAGCCAGCCATAGACGACCATGGCGATCGAAGGCGGAATGACAGGGCTGATGATCGAGGCTGCCCCGGTGATGCCGACCGCAAAACGCATCGGATAGCCGCGATCCCGCATCGCCTTGATTTCGAGTTGGCCGATCCCGGCGGCATCGGCCACGGCGGTCGCCGACATGCCCGCGAACAGCATGCTGGCGACAACATTTACATGCCCCAGCCCGCCGCGAATATGGCCGACGAGACCGTTGGCAAAGTCGAAAATCCGCTCCGCCGCCGAGCCGACATTCATCAACGAGGCGGCCAGGATGAAAAACGGAATCGCCAGAATCGGGAAACTGTTAAGCCCACTTAGCATCTGAAAGGCGAACAGCTCCACCGGGATGGCGGTCAGCCCGCCGTCGATCACCAGCACCACGAGGCAAGTCAGCCCGATCGATACCGCGATCGGGAAGCCCAGCGCGAATAAGACGACCATCAGGCCTAGGAAGACGACAAGGTACTCCATTCACCCCCCTCGCGGCCGTCATCCGGCGGGGGGCCGCCGGCACGGATCAAGCGTACAAGATGCGAAACGCTGAACAGGATCATCGAGCCCACGCCAACGACCAGGGCGAGATACAGCCACGTATAGCTCACCCCCAGCGCCGTCGTTGTATTATTGGCGCTGACGAACATCATCGAGAACGCGCCGCTGAAAATCAGCACGAACAGCAGCAACGAACCGCATTCGATGGCAATCAGCGTCGCGAACCGGGTTTTCAAGCCCATCCGCCTGAGCACCACGTCGATGGCGATATGCCCGCGCCGATACCATGCCGCTGCGGCCCCAAGGCACACCATCCACAACAACAGCCCGGCCCCGACCTCCTCGGACCAGGCAACCGATATCCGCAGCACTTGCCGGGCAAAGACCGAATACCCGATGACGACCACAAGGGCCGCCATCATGGTCAGGGCGATGGTGTCGAGAAGCCGCGAGTAGAGCCGCTCGGCCTTTTTGAAATCCATGCGCATTCACCGCTTACGTCGATCCGGCCCCATCACTCGGCCGTTGCGGCGATCGCAGCCTCGATATCCTCGGCGACGCCGTCGGCCATATCGGCCAGCGCCCGATCGATGGCCGGCTGCGCCGCTTCGCGGAACAGAGCGGAGTCGACCTCGATGAATGTCATGCCGTTCTCGGCCAACGCCTCTTGGTAATAGATGTCGCTTTCGTCTTCAACCGCCATGCCGTGTTGGCGGGCCTCTTCGACCGCCTCGAGAATGAGATCCTGCTGGTCTTGGCTCAGCCCATCCCACCAACGCGCGGATGCGACCCAGTGCCAGGGAAAGGACAGGTGGTTGGTCATGATGATATAGTCCTGCACCTCCCACATTTGGCGGGTATAGGGCGAGGCAAGGCTGTTTTCATGCGCTTCGACCTGACCAGTGCGCATGGCCAGATAAATATCCGGCGCCGGGATCACGACCGCCTGGACGCCCAGCTCTTCCCACACATCGACCCAGACCGGAAGCTGCGGCAGACGCATGGTCAGGCCTTCCAGATCCTCCGGCGTGTTGATCTCGCGGTTCGACGTCATCTGCCGGAAAGCCCGCTTCTGCGGCGCCAGATAAACCAAGCCGCCGTTGTCGCGCGCGATTTCTTGCATCGCCTGACCGGAATCGCTGTCGAGGTAGTGTTCGACGGCCTCAAAGCTCGGGAGCACGAAGGGCACGCCGACGGCGTCGTATTCCGGCGCGTATTGGCTCATGAACAGGCCGCCGGTCAGCGCCATCTGGGTCTGGCCGAGATTGAGCAGTTCCAAAATCTCGGTCTCGTCGCCAAGCTGGCCGCCGAGATAGGGCCGAACGTCGAACTCGCCCTCGGCGCGTTCGGCCAGAATTTCCTGGAACCGCTCCAGGGCTGCGGCTTCGGCGCCGCCCTCGCTCATGGTATTATGTACTTCGACCACGGTCTGCGCCTGTGCCGTCGCGGCAAAGGTGATCACAGCCGCCGTGCTCAACAGGGTCACGCCGGTGCGCCCGGCCAAACTGAACATCTTCATCTTGCTTCCTCCCGAAATATTCTGTTGCTTGTTCCGATGAACGCAATCAGCCGATGATCCCCCGCTCGCGGTAGGCGCGCAGGGTATCGGACGAAACGCCGATCCCGTTCAAGACATCGTCCGTATCGGCTCCCAATTCCGGTGCCGGTCGAACAATCGTGCACGGCGTTCCCGACATCTTGATCGGGAATCCGGTCATCTGCACACTACCATGCCCGGGATGCTCGACATCAAGCACCATCTCCTGATCGGCGATCTGCGGATCGGCGACAACCTCGGCCAGATCCATCACGCGGCCGCAAGGCACGCCGGCGGCGTTCAGCAATTCGATCCAATGATCACGGGTGGCGGTCGCGATGCGGTCGGCAACGATGCCGTTGATTTCATGGCGTCGGGACATGCGTTTGTCGTTGCTGTCGAACCGGGGATCGGTCATCACCCAGGGCAGGTCGAGCGCGGTGAAAAGCCGGCTCAACAGCGCGTCATTGCTGGGCGCGATCGCGACCGGACCGTCGGAGGCATGGAACTGGCCATAGGGGGCGACCAGCGGATGGTCGTTCCCGCTGCGCGGCGGCGCCTTGCCGGTGGCGAAAAATTCCGAGGCCATATAAGCCATCATCGCGAACATCGAATTGACCAGGCTGGCCTCGATCCGCTGACCCTTGCCCTCGGAAGGACCGGCCGACGGACCAGCAGCGGGACCAGCGCGCTCGCGGCCGACCAGGGCCGAAGCGACGCCAAAAGCCGCATTGGTGCCGGCGATCAAATCGGTCAGCGGCAGGGCGCTGCGCAGGGGTTCCTGATCGGCGTTGCCATTGACGCTCATGAAACCGCTCATAGCCTGGGCGACGAAGTCAACCGCCGGGCGCTGGGCATAGGGGCCGGTGCTGCCGAAGCCGTTGACGCTGGCGACGATCAGGCGGGGATTCAGCGCCTCCAGCCGTTCATCGGTCAGCCCCATGGCGTCGAGCACGCCGGGGCGGAAATTCTCGACCAAGACATCGGCGTTGCGGATCAGGTCGTCCAAAAGGGCCCGCCCCTCGTCGCTGCGAAGGTCAAGCGCGACCGAGCGCTTGTTGCGGTTGAAGGCAGCAAAATACCAAGACAGCCCATTGCGGATCGTTCCCTGCGCCCGCACCGGATCGCCCTTGCCCACCGTCTCGATCTTGATGACATCTGCGCCCATATCGGCCAGCAGCATTGTACAATACGGCCCCGCCAAAAAGCGGGTCAGATCGACCACCCGAACACCCGATAACGCCACGCCCGACACCCTTTCGCGACCAAACCATCGTAGAGAGGATTAGGAGGCGAAATGTTTTTTGTAAAGTCATCGGACGTGACGCGGCGCCTCGTTGCGGCTATGATGAGATTTCAATTGAATCGATCACGACACTCGAACGGGAGAATACGCTTTGGAAGAACCACGCAGGAATCCGCGAGACGAGTTGGCCAGCGCAGCCGGTCTGTTCGTGCTCGGTCTGGTACTGATCCTGTTCTTGGGGCCGCCCCGGTTTCCCGGTTTCGGCATGCTGGGCAGTTCGGCATTGTTCCTCTTTGGCATAGGCGTTGTTCCACTGGTTGCCTTGGCGCTGGACCGCCTTACCAACAAGTCGTAGCGAAACCGCCTCAAACTTCGACGACCCGTCGCGTGGCCCGATCATGAAACTGACTTTGCTCGGAACGGGCTGCCCGGTCGTCAGCACCGAACGCTATGGCCCGGCCCAATTGGTCCGGCATGGCGGGCAATCGTTGCTGATCGACTGCGGCAGCGGCGTTACCCAGCGTCTCGTCGCCGCCGGGTGTCCGGGCCGCGATCTCGACGCCATCCTATTGACCCATCTCCATTCCGATCATCTGGTCGATCTTTACCAACTGATCGTGTCGTCATGGCATCAAGGCCGCGACCGGCCGCAGCGCATTTTCGGCCCGGCCGGAACGCGCACCCATGTCGAAGGGCTGATGGCGCTGTGGGAGTCCGAACGGAAAATCAGGATCGCCCACGAAAAACGCCCATCCACCGCTGCCCTCGATATTGAGGTGACTGAAATCGATCCCGGCTGGCGCATGGATTTCGGCCTGAACCGGAACCGGGACGGTTTATCGGTCTCGGCGATTGAGGTCGATCACAGGCCAATCACCCCTGCATTCGGTTTTGTTTTCGAAGCATGCGGCCGTCGGATTGTCTTCTCCGGCGATACGCGCCCCTGCGACGCCCTTGAAAAGGCGGCTCTCGGCGCCGATTTATTGTTGCACGAGGTCTTCATCCATCGGGAAATGCCGGTGATTGACGGCGTTCGCTCGGCCGAAACGGTCGAAAGCGTCGCCGATTATCACACCCTTTCGACCGAGGTCGGGAACTTTGCGGCCCGCGCCGGTGTTCAATGTTTAGCGCTGACGCATTTCGTGCCGCCAAATTGCGACCGAGAGGCGTTACTCGCCGAAATTGCCACGGATTTCAAAGGACCGATTTTCGTTGGTGAAGACTTGATGACTTTCGATATGCAGCGCCGAATGCTGAGTTACCAAAACGCCAGACTGACTCTACCGCTTCGCTAGTCTTGCTGGCCGTGCGGTCGGTTCCGAGCGCCGAAGCGCCCATGGCAAATCGGCAAGGATGCCCCTGAATCGGGACTCTGTATCGAGAAAACCGAGCCATGTCGACACGACACGGCTGATCGGCGCAATACCACCTTGAACACTTGCTGCGCTGCAGCAAATATGGGATATAAATTCCAGGGAGCACGCAAAGAGACACGATCATGACGAAATATAAAACCCGCTACGATCCCCCCGACATATACGAAGCACTGGACGCCGCCGAAGGCTTGACCGACGATGTGGCAGAGCAGGCTGATATTGCCGCGTCGTTGATTGGCGTCTCCGTCGACGATGCAAAGGCGGCGATCGAGAAACGCACCGAAGCCGCAGAGGCGCGCAAGGCACGGATGAGCCGGCTTGCCGCCGCCGCTGAACGCGGACCGGCGACCGAAAATGGGATACCGTCGTCGTCTGCGCGCGGCGCAGGCGCCCCGAATATGAGCTGGCTCCACGGAAACCAGAGCACCCCACGGGGAAGCCTCCGGAACGATCATGGGCACGGAGACCAACACGGATCGGCCGCCAATGATTTCGGCCACCCGCTCGACAATCGGATGCCCGACCATAACCGATCCGGCCAAAACCGTCGAAACCACGCCCAGGCACCCGAGGTGGTCGTCGTTCGCAAGACGAAATCACGGTCGTTTGCGCCCCATGATACGGCGCGCGGTGATCGTACTGAGACTAGAGGCGAAGCGGCAACGCGTCCGTCAGCTCCGCGCAAGTCGTCGCTCGGCGGCAAGCTGCGCCTCAACCTGAACGGTTGAGGCGTCAGCGCGAGCAATTATCGCTCATAGCGCCGTAAAGACGTCGTACCACATTCTCAGGGCCGTCAGGCCGAGAAAGACCGCAAATGCGGCCTGCAATCGTCCGGGCGCCATCGTATGGGCCAGTTTGGCGCCATAGGGGGCAAGCAACATCGTTGTCGGCACGATCAGGGCAACGCCGATCAGATTGACATAACCGACCGAAAACGGCGGCCGGCCCTCGACACCCATTCCGCTGATCAAAAAGCCGGCCGCGCCGGGAATGGCAATGATGACACCGATCGCGGCGGCCGTTCCGACAGCCCGACGGATCTGCCACGAAAACGCCGTCAGGATCGGGACGCTCAGGGTTCCGCCACCGATGCCCATCATGGTCGAAATCATACCGATAAAGGCCGCGATCCCGCCGCGCGCCGGCTCACCCGGCAGTGCCTCGCCCGCACGCCATCCCTTGTCTCCGCGCAGCATATTGGCCGAAACCAGGATCGCGATGGTGGCAAAGACGGCCGACAAAACCAGCCCCGAAACCAGGGCCGCAACGACCGTGCCGACGATGACACCGCCCAGTAGCGGCAATCCCCATTGTTTCAGCAGCGGAACATCGACCGATCCGCGCTTGTAATGCGACCGCGACGAAATGATCGATGTCGGAATGATGATCGCCAGCGATGTACCGACAGCCACATGCATGCGGATCATTTCGTCGATGCCGACTGCGGTGAGGACGAGGTAGAGCGCCGGAACAATCACGATTCCGCCGCCAACCCCCAACAACCCGGCGATAAGGCCTGCGAAGGCCCCGACAACGATCATTGCCAGAGCCCAAAAGACAAGAATGGACGGATCTTCGATACCAAACACGGATTGGGTTTCCCGAAATTCTTTTTGCCGAACGGCGAGCAGACGGCGCGAGGAACGGCCGGGCTGCCCGCCGCGCTGGATGCCGCCTTGGATGGTGTGCATACGCTACATTGCACATCGGCTGCCTTAAAGCTAAAACATACCTTCATCTTCTGGCACCCTCTGGCTGGAGTCGCCGGCCGCTGACGCACCCTGCTGGCACGGCGGCGATAAATCGGAAATAGAAACGGAAACGGTATCGATGCCCTCTTCCCTGCCTGACATGTCTTTCGATTTGCCCTATGCCGGCGCCCGCATGCCCGTCATGGCGCGCAATATGGTATCGACGTCGCAACCGCTTGCCACGCAAGCGGGATTGCGCATGCTGGCGGCGGGCGGGAACGCGGTCGATGCGGTTCTGGCCGCTGCGATCACCCTGACCGTCGTCGAGCCCACGGGTAACGGCCTGGGTAGCGATGCCTTCGCCATCCTGCACGACGGCAGCAAGCTGCACGGGCTGAACGCGTCGGGCCGGTCGCCGGCCGCCTGGACGCCGGAACGGTTCGCCGGACGCGACACCATGCCTGAACGCGGCTGGGAATCGGTGACGGTCCCAGGGGCAGTGTCAGCCTGGGTCTCGTTGTCCGACCGGTTCGGCAAGCTGCCCTTTGCGAAGCTGTTCGAACCGGCGATCGACTATGCCGATCGCGGCTTTGCGGTTACCCCGTTCATCGGACGGCTTTGGCAGCGCGGCGCCGAGGTGCTGAGCGATCAGCCGGGCTTCAAGGCCGCCTTCATGCCGGACGGCAAAGCGCCTGAAATCGGCCGTCAATTTCGGAATCCAGCCATGGCGCGCTCGCTGCGCCTGATTGCCGAGACCAAGGGGAAAGCCTTCTACCAGGGCGAACTGGCCGAGGCGATGGCCGCCCATGCCGCAGCCCATGGCGGCGCCATGACCGTCGACGATCTGGCCAGCCACGAGGCGGACTGGTGCGGCACGGTCAAGAAGGACTACCGGACGGTAACGGCACACGAAATCCCCCCCAATGGCCAAGGCATTGCCGCCCTGATCGCGCTCGGCATCTTAGAGCATACCCCGATTCTGGATCATGGCCCCGATAGTGTGGCCGGGCTTCACCTTCAGATCGAAGCCATGAAACTGGCCCTCGCGGATACATACGCCAATGTCTCCGACCCGGATTCCATGATCGTTTCGACCGACGCCATGCTCGATCCGGCCTATCTCAAGGACCGTGCGGCCCTGATCGACCCGGCCAAGGCCGGCGATCCACCCCATGGCCTGCCCCGCCCCGGCGGCACCGTCTATCTGTCGGCCGCCGACGAAAACGGCATGATGATCTCGTATATTCAGTCGAATTACGCCGGTTTCGGATCCGGGGTCGTCGTTCCGGATACCGGGATCAGCCTACAGAATCGGGGATTCGGTTTCAGCCTGAAGGACGGGCATCCAAACCGGGTCGGGCCGAAGAAGCGGCCGTTTCATACAATCATTCCGGGCTTCCTGACCGATCGGAGCGGTGCGGCCCTGACCGCCTATGGCGTCATGGGCGGGCCGATGCAGGCCCAAGGCCATGTTCAGATGGTTCTTCGCCTGATCGATTTCGGGCAGAATCCTCAAGCCGCCGCCGACGCGCCGCGCTGGCGCGTATTGCAGGGACGTCGGGTGGCGATGGAATCCACTTTTACGCAAGCGACCTTGGACAGTCTCGGAGCCCTGGGCCACGAAATCTCCGTCGAACCGCCGGAATCCGCATTCGGTTTCGGCGGCGCCCAGCTTATCCACCGGGCCGACGACCACTACATTGCCGGATCGGATCCGCGCAAGGACGGTCAGGCAGCCGGATTCTAGCCGCAAATTGGGGGCGGATCCAAAAACCCCGCCCCCTGAGACCCAAAACACAGTTGCACCTCTTGAGCGCCCCGCCGACCATCGCCTCGCCCATTCCGGTTACGTAACAACCGTCGGATGGGCGTCGCCTCAGGATTGGTGCCGGGATTTTGCGCCGGCGATTTACGAACGCTTAAGCCCGCGATGGTACGTTAACCATGGAAGGGGCATAACTGCGAGTCACGGCCGCTTCCTTCGCCTTCTGTTCCGGGACCAGCGCGCGGGAAATCGGCTTGATGAATTTCGGGACCCTAATCGGCATCCTTCTGGGTGCCGCCGTTCTAATCGGTTCCGCCATCGCCATGTCGGCCGACCCGGCCATTTTATGGAACCCGATCGGGCTCTTGATCGTTGTCGGCGGCACGGTGGCGGCAACCTTCGTATCGTTCCGTATGGACGATGTATTGCGCGCCTTGAAGGGGTTCGTCATCGTTTTTCGGGAAGACGACCTGGCCCCCAAGCGCGATGTTTCCGACATGCTAAAGGTCGCGCGCATTTGGGCCAAGGGCGATGTCCGTGGCGCGTCCGGGCTGATTCGCACCATGCCGAATCCGTTTTTGCGCCTTGGTCTGGAACTGGCGATCGACGCCACGACGCCGTTGGACGATATCGTCCAGACCCTTCGATGGCGGATCGAAAAATTGCGCAATCGCGAAGATGCCGATGCCGCGATTTTCCGCGCCATGGCGTCTTATGCCCCCGCCTTCGGAATGCTGGGCACCTTGCTTGGCTTGATCGAGATGCTGCGCACTGTCGGCGATGGGCCCGGTGTGGATTTCGCCGCATTGACCGGCTCCATGGCCGTTGCGCTAATGACGACGCTTTACGGCCTGTTGCTGGCCAACCTGATTTTTCGTCCGATCGCCACCAAGCTCGACCGGCGGACCCGACTGCGCGTCGCCGAGATGAACCTGATCGTCGCCAGCATCGTCGTCATGCGCACCAAGCGCTCGATGGGCGTGGTTCGGGAAACCTTGGAAAACTTCGTCACCGAACAAGCTGACGAATTGTCCGACCGCCATGCCGATCGGCCGGAACCCGCGCCCTCATGAGCGCTCCCCCGTCCGAACCGCCCGATCGCCGTGGCGACCAGGTCGCGGCGGAAACGCATGCGGCAACGGCACCCCCCTCGGCATCGGAAAGGGCCGGCAGTCTGGCAGCAATCGAACACGCCTATGTCCACCATATGGGCGATGAAGGCGGGTGGTATGCCGATTCAAGTCGAGAGACCGAAGCCGAACCCTGGCAGATCACCTATCTCGATACGATCACCCTGCTGCTCATTCTGTTCATCTTGCTTTCCACCTTGCATCCGATCGTCAGCACGCCTCAATACGCGGACGGCGAAATAGGCAGCGAAGCCGGCAGTGGAGATCGGACGGAGGATAGGGCCCCGGTCGACCTGACCCTGCCGATGATGGAACCGACCCCCGGCAGCTTGGTGCGCCCGCCGGTCACCATCGGCCCCCAAGGCCTCTCTGATGAAGACATTGCCGCGCTTGGCGAACAGCCGATCGAACAGGACCTGGGTGAGGTCGACGGCAACGCCGACCCGGCCGGCGAGGAGAGCGGGTCCGCCCGGACGCTTCGCGACGACATCTCCGCCCTTATCAGCGATCAGGACCTTGGCGACACCGTCGATCTATCGCTGGAGGCGGCGACCGTTTCCATACAGATGCGCGACACCTTGCTGTTCCCATCCGGACAAGCCGGTCTCACGGACGAGGGTATTGCGGTCCTGGCCGATGTGGCGCCGCTATTAAGCACCATCGACGGCCAGATTTCCGTCGAAGGCCATACCGATCCGGTGCCGATCAACACGGCCCAGTTTCC
>LFIK01003392.1_pt1 | contig 12935 bp, 11 predicted proteins | sample 643401 | NCBI WGS metagenome assembly LFIK01 (sample SAMN03777447, study PRJNA286221) | soda lake metagenome | biome: soda lake; feature: Kulunda steppe; material: water; isolation source: sample T5-Br brine of Lake Tanatar-5 | place: Russia: Kulunda steppe | collected 2010-07 | reverse complement strand
TGGTGCGTGTCTGCTGGGGGCACTGGAGCCCTGCATGAGCTTTGGACAGTGTGCTGCTGGGCAATACTCAGCAGCTCTGTGGTCAGTCATCCAGGGAAACCCGAAGTGGAGGGCATGTCCGGGGGCTGCGTCTGCGGAAACGCATCTGGCAATTGTGATTCATTCATGTTTCATTAAAGCCGCACTTGTTGGATGCGGATAACTTTTGCTCGACGCGGGATTTTCCCAGAGGGGGTTATCTGAGGCCTAAATTGGGTATGGTTTTGGCATGCTCCCAGGGCATGGGCCCCCTGACGGGCAGTTTTCAAGCTAGTGTTAGTAGTAGCCCTGGTTGCAAGCTTTTCATAGCACTGGAGCTTGAAAGGGCCCCGACAGGGGGCCCATGCGCAATGGGCCGCGGCGTGAACCCTACTTTCCACAGCAGGATGTCCACACCAGATTAGCCACTGCACCAAATTACATGATTTTTGGTGTTTTGGTGCTTTTGTAATAAACAAACACCATTGAAAAAGAATTGGAGTGAAAACACCCAGTGGTTGGTGAAACGTGCATTATTGGTCATTCCCTTAAAAAAAATCCCTTGAAAAAATCAGAAAAAGGGGTGCCAAAATGGGTCAAAATCCAACCCCCTCTAAACCTGAGTTTCAGCATCCAATATCAATTAGCAACATATATAATTAGCAACATATTAGAAGTATATTGATGGTGTTTTGGAGGGAAAAAGATGGTGTGATTGGGTCGAAATGAGGGCATACGTGGGCTATTAATGCCAAAATAGGCCAAAAACAGAGGCTGAGCACCCTCCCAGGCCACCAGGGGCGTCCATTTCATCCCAAATTCCGCCAGTAGCCTATTTATATGATAAAATACAGTTTGCATCAAAAAAGGAGCATGCCCAGACTTTTGCTCAGATAACCCCCTCAAGGAAAATCCCTCCTAATTTGCCTGGTGGTATGGTTAACATAATTTCTGGTGCAAGCACCATGTCCATGAAAATATCTCCACGTATGGTACAAGGTAAATTGTCATACACAACTTAAATTGAATTTCAGATCAGAGTCATGAAGCTCAAAGCCTGACCAAATTGATTTGCAAGTGTAGACTACATACTAACTAAGACATCAAAATTGTGACTTGACTTTTGCATTTGAAGTACAATCCTGTGAACGCATATGCTATCGTCTTAAGAAGCCTACCTACCGAGGCCAATTCCTTGTGATTAGGCGGTGTACAATGTTGACATTTTGCTTAATCTGATTGTTGCTCTGTTAATTGCGTGATACTTAGTGTGAATTGCCCTTTTGATCCACCAAGTCCCCCAACAACAATAAAGTACGTATGGCTTGGTTCAAATGTTGCCAGCAGGAGTGAAGTACTGCGTAGCAAGAAAGTATGAGGCATGTCTCATTCAATACATTGCCTTTGACAGAGTTAATTGAAGGTTTGCCAGATTGCGTTGATGATTTGCCAAAAAGAGAGCGCATACAAAAAATAGAATGCAGTTATTGATGCAAGAATTGAAGCAGACCTGAAAGCTGAGTCACATTGCTTATTCATGTTGCTTGACTCAAAGTCTGCAGTTCCGTCCTCTTCTCTCCACAATAACAGCAAGAGCGTGCTGATGCGTGAACCACAGGTGTTGATAGCTACATCAATGGTTTCCCCTTGGTGGACATAAGAATATGCAAGGCTTGGCTGGTGCTCCTGCGCATTTAAGCAAAAACAACATTAGCAAAAAGTCTTAGTGGAGCTTGCAAGGCATGCGTGGCGTGTATCTTTGCAGATGCCAATCTTCACACATGAAATCGTTTGATGAAATAAATCAACAAAGAATAGACGGAATAATCACTGGCATATAATAGACAGCATAACAGGGCCAGTGCATAAAGCACAAGAAGGAGTGTGCAACGCTTGCTTACTCATGGTATTGTACTGGTGTAATGTTGACAACTTTGACAGAGGTCTTACCAAAAGCTTTGTCGCGCGTTCCCATTGATCGTCAAAATTCAAGCTAGTCGAAGCTGCAACATTGTCAGATATGACCTTAAAGGGTAATTTATGTATGATGAAAGGATGATCCAGTGAACTTCCAGACACCGGCCGACGATCAATGACCTGCATTTGTCATAAATAGCCTGCTTGAAAGGCTGAAGGTGGATGTTGCTAAAAGCACCAGACAAAAATGCAGTGAAAACTTACCTTAATTGTGTGTGTTGCACGATTAGAAAATTCATCTTTGCTCCTGCACGTAACATTTGATAACAAAACAACATACATTGCATTCTAGCACTTAGCACTTCAAAATACTTTGCTATAAGGGTCATTCATCCCTGCTGGATAAGTCTTTCCTGCTTTGCAAAGAGGACAAACTGTGTTAGTTCTCACAAGAACACACAAGATTGTCATGTTTAAGTGTGCATGCATTACATACAAAACAAAGCATTGCAAACAGGCGAGCTGCCTGCAGGCTCAACTATAATCAGATAAGTTTACTTAATACTATGCAAATCCACTTTCAGCGGATATAACCACATCCAACTCTGTTAGTTGCCGATAATGGAATCGTTCTTCATAACAGTTTGCTTTACATTCAGGTACACCTGGACTATCATCTGCCCCCTCAATCCCAGGAACGTGCAAGTTGGATATGTATTTTCAAAAACAGCTGTTGTATTTCAATGCTTGTAAATGGGTGCTTATTTGCCATAAGAATTCGCAATAAACGCCAAGTCTTGTGTGCACAATGCCAAAAAGCTGGTTGAGGCGAATGGCCAAAAGTACACTGCACCTGAGATGTAAATGGATGAAAAAGCTGCCTCCAGAAACACTTGTGGTTGTTAATTGAAAATGCGCCAGGAAGATGTCACTACCTGTTTATAATAGCTAAAAGAGGGGTTAGCTTAGGCAGTGGCTGTTAATCTCAGATAATGACACGCCAGCACGCACCTTCAGTCAAAGAGGTATAGTGGTCCTGATTTAACAAGGCGGAGCCCTTAACCCTTGTTGTGTTTAGGAAATTGTTCGTTGCATTCTCTATCAACAGCTGAGAATCAAGGGAAGAATTGGCAACTGACAGAGAAGCAGACGACCGGTCAGGTGACAAAAACTCAAAATTATTACGAGAAAAATTCACCAGGGAACTTCCATCCCAAGCTCTTGGGGCCTCAATTTTCAGCTGAACATTGCTTATAGGAGCTCGAGTGAGTTGTACTCTGAAGTCAAGGGTTTGGTTGCAGCTCATCACCATGAAAGTGCTTGGAAACACAAGGACCTGGCGCAAGGGACATATAAAGGTTTTTTTCCACAATATCTTGCAGCTGAGGAATTGCAGATTATTGTACGATGGATACAAAGCACAACAAAGGAATGCTGAAAGCACGCAAGGGAAAATACTTGTCTTGAATGTTTGATGCAATTGAACAAAAATCATCCCTGCAGATTCTTCACTCGAGATTTCTGCTTACCTGTGGCAAAAGGTGTGAGAACAGCAAGCGAGATGTTGTAACTTGATGCTGCTGGCTCAAATTTATGCCAATTTGTGGCTGCTTCCTCAATGTGCTCACCCTCGACGCAGAGAGCAGGACATGCTCTGTGACTTCTTGAGCACTGGCCCCCTGGCAAAACGGTACACACACACACACACACACACACACACACACACAACAACGTTTGAGAAAAGCAGCAAGAGGCAACGCAACTTTGCTCAAATTACGAAAGCAGTGGTTGAGACGCGCCCCTCAGATAATAAGTCTGGAGTGTTCAAAAGGATTAGACCTTCAATGATAATTAATATGGTGTGCATACGAGATGCAGGCAATGGGTACCATCTGCCTATTCCACTTCTCAGGATAAAGGACATTGGGGCCTTGAGGAGATCAGTTTGGGGAAGGAAGGGGCAACTGTGGCTCATAATTAGTTTGCATGGTTCCCACCAAGGTTGCCCATAGCTGGCTATTTTGTAATTCATATCAATAGGTAGCTGTGCAAAAAGTATCTTTATAACATCAAAATGGGTGAGCTGCCAATCTAGCCACATTCTAAGGCTGTACACGGGCTCAGGCCCACAGGGTTATCTGTTTCACAACTTGTGAATCAAAAGTAGTCATGTCATGTGCCCAAACATATGATAAACATACAATCACCATCATATAAAGAGCATGCCCGAGCATGCTTAGACGTCGGCCCCTGTCAAATTGCTCTGGCTGTACTGCAATCAAAGTTAAATACTATTCCAAACGGCTCAACCAACTTGCAGAGATCCCATGTGGGAATCTTGAGTTGAGAGTTAAAAATAGGGTGGAGTCCTTGAGAACAAAACACACAAAGATGTCTAATCTCAAGTTGCTCCCTTGTCAACGCGACCATGTTTCCAGGCAGGTAAACTTAAGAAGAAAAATGGGACAACAAATTTTAACGAGAAGGCATCATGTCATTCACCTGATTTCACTTGCCTGATGGGACTCCAGATACAAAGCCACAACACCGGAGACGAATGGTGCCGCCATGCTGGTGCCCGACTTTTTGGCTATGGCTGTTGAGGAGTTGTCAACTGCAGATAGGATACTCACACCCGGGGCATAGATATCTACACAGGGCCCCCTGCGTTTGAGCGTAGTTGACAACTTTATCTTGATGATGAGATACCAAGCCCCTGTTTGTAAGCTTCAATACACAGTAAGATTTGATGAGCCAGGTTAGGCATATCTCACCAATTGGAGCTACTCCATGGGAGTTGCATTTCATCCATTGCAGCTACAGTGATTGCAGATGGCACCGACGCAGGGGAAATCCCGCAAGCATCCCTGGTCAGGCATACACATGAGATCTGTTACTACTTTGTGTCTTTTTGAGTCAGTGATAAGCCAAACTGATCATGCCGTCAGATTTTACGCAATAACTTTGTTCGACATATCCTGGCAGTGATTTGCTTTGTAGAAACTTCAACCCCTCAAAGCAATCGTGCGCACCTTCCCCAATTCCCAGCAGAGACCACTACAGGGATGCCATGTTTCTTAATGAGTTTTTCAACGGCATTATTCACACTTTCGTCCCGAGGACCATGAACTGCGTATAGAGCACATATCAGTGTGATTTTACTTTCACAAAAGTGTCTGGCGGCTAGTAGGACGAGTCTTGCTTCTTTCATCAACAACTACTTAGATTGTTTACTCACTTGACATGTGGACAACAGCAGGGTACCTTGCATTTTGTGATACCCACTCAAGACCCTGTGATCAATACGTAACAGTAGCATTCTGTCTGCAAGGAAGGCATTGATAGACTTTTAAAGCGTCTGTTAAGTCATAAGTTTGTCCAAACTAGGCTCATGCTCATGTAAGAACTCCTTGGTGCACAGCTTCACAGCCAATGCTATTTGTACTTTGTCTGCAGTCAGCAAGTTGCAAGCTTTACCGCATGATACCTGGACAATGATTGAGGCTTGGGTTCTAGAATTGCAGTCCAGGACCCGCACAGAGTGCAAGCTCACATTCTTTGCCACGCCAAAAGTTTTCCCTGATTAAGTGTATACACGCAGACTTGAGATTCACAAAGAAGTTGATAGACCAGCAAGCAGCAGGAGCAACCTTCACAAGAAGTCAAATACAAAAATGCACAGTACTTAGGCACTGTATAGGTGGTGCTTGCCACATGCTGTTGATGTTTGCATTCTGCAATTATTTTAGACGTATGCTGGTGGCCTAATTCAACAATGCTTGGCCAAAAAGAAGCGCATGTTAAGAAAAAATTGAATAAAGGAACACACGCACTCAACCCGGACTCCTATCACAATCTGGTTATGCAATTGCTTTCGCCATTCCCCACCTCCAATAATTGCTGCAACATGGGTACCTGCAAAGGATTTACATATTTACACTGAGCAAATCGATGTAAGTTAATGGCAAACAGACAGAGCAAATTATTGGCTTCAAAAAAATACAATTGCTTTCAACCCTGTCCGTCATAAAAGAGCTCCCAAATGGTAATATTACCAAACTTGCATACTTATTGATGCAAACACATGCATGCTCGTAAGTGCAAGTGCATACACACATACACACACCATGACCATTGCAATCCTCCCATGAGTCATCTCTGAATCCTGTAAACCCTTGTGGATTTACTCTACTTTTTCCAGGGAAGTGAGCGTTCTGGATCTCCACCCCACTCCTGTCTAGTTGCAGAAATTGCTTGTGGCCTGAAAAAATGCCAGTATCAAGCACATACACATGGACACCAGTACCTGCACATTAACACGAAAACACAAATTGTAAGTCATGCAGCTCCCAGTCGTTGCAATAAAAGAGGTGCTACATACTCCTGGCTTGAAATTTGATGCAATCTTTGAGCCTTGCAGCAAAATCGAAAGTGTGAATGCAGATACATGCTAATCTTTTGCAGGAAGAGCTATGCTGCTAAAAGGTGTTTAAAGATGAACTAGTGGTAAGGAGTTGCGCAAGCAGGAGTGTCTAGCTATAAGTGTTCAAGCATAGGGGTGGTGCAACAGAGAGGTGTGTCTGTGCTCACCCATATCAAGGCTTAAGAGGCTGATCTATTGACTTCTGAGACATGTTGTGAGTTTGGTGGGTAGCTAGCATATTTTTCAGCAGAAGCCTTGGCGTCTGAAATCTATCAGCTAATCTGGATCAAAATCCTAGATCACAGTTGGAGGGTTAGAAGCTTGTCCAGTGCGAGCCCACTCATACATGACATTTAAAATTGTGACAAAAACTTGTGCATTTTATATCATTAGTTTTTTACGATGAACATGTTTGAATTTTATGAGCCACAAGCAATTTGTACACTCTCATCTGTAAAACAAGGGCAAACAAAGCAGTTAAGGTGTTTGTAGGGACCAAGGAACACCACATTTACTGGATGAGTTGATTAGCACTGAGAGTTATCAACATGCACACTTTTTGTTCAACTTAATATAAGAGGATGCAAGAGGAGGATCAAACTTCGAAGCAAAATGTCTGAGCCGCGAGCATGAACATACTCAGTGTCTCCTGATGTAAGAATTATAAATGGTTGTACACAAAAAAAATTATTATCATCAGACTCAGCTGATAGAGCTGCTCACCCCTGCTATTGTAATGGTAGGTGAAGTCTAGGGGCATCTGTACTTGGTCTATACGGTCAAGGCCCCTGCAATATGTCACATATTATATGTGTCATTCATTTTTGCAGTATCAAGATGCATTGCGTGGTAGGCAAGCACGTCCACACACCCACTGCAAGAAATGACACAGAACTAAGGTCGGATAATATGAAGGTGCTCCCAGAAGGCTTGAACCTATACAAATTTGCTTACCATTCAGGATCTAGTTGCTCAGGCAGCTTCCTGCCATGTGTATCTTGTGTGGCTGTCTGTCCATTTCCTGATACCTGGTCAAGCTGCACAGTAATGTTCAAGTCGGCAAAGGGGCAGAAAATAGGTGATGGTGTCCTCCTTTTTTGCTCCTTTTGTCTGGTATTCGCAAGACTCCACTTCCTCACCAGAGGGAGGCCTTAAGTGAGTTTGATTCTGATGAACAACAACTTGAACAATTTGAAAATAATTGCGTGTGCCAGTGTCGACCAGCGAGAACTTCAATAGTTACAATGAGGTGGCACAGGGCAGATTGGAATTATGGTGCCCCTTTTGGACTATCCCAGACTTGTGCTTGCGATTGTGTTGTTTTTAGCTTGAAACATTATTCTAGACGGTTGGAAGTAATTTCAGATTTGAACTCATGCATGTTAAGTCCACCTACCTGGTATGCTGTGTCTCGTTTCACGCTTAGAAGGTGCATCTTGTAAGAGTCCTTGAAGCTTTGCATGGCTTCTGGCGTGAACATTGCTGCAACAAAATGTGCAATCATGCAAAATCTACATCAGCCAAAATCAAGTCCACTTATTGCTGATGCAGCTGCACAGCGTGCATTCAAAAAGAGATGAAAAACTCGACGTGCAGGGAACGTTCTGGCTTGCATAGGACTGATCCAGAAGCTTTTGCATCTGCTAACCTGCAAAGCCTGTTGCAAGCGAGTTGAATGTAGTGGTGCAGACAATGCCCTGTATTATGGGCAGTCCACGCTTGGCCCCTGAGCATACAGCTTGTGTCAGGTCAAAGTATGGAGCCCCTTGTTTCCATGTTATTATGTAGCTGTCTCCTGATGCCCTTGAAAGGGGGAGGAAATATGCGAAAAGAACAGCGACGACAAGGAAACGACAGCTGAAAGACAAATGCAAGAACATGATATGATTTAAAACTAATTGAGTCAACTGCAAAAAAGCAACACAAAATCCCAAGCAGGCTTGCATCGTGAAGCGATCACACGAGCACGCTCGGACTCGAGCGTTTTTTCTTATATTGATACGAAAGCAACGATTAACCGTGATGAAGACGCTCGGAACACGGTGTCCTCGTGACATCCCCCCCGAATTTGTTGAATCACTGTAGCCTTCTTCTTCTTCTCATGCCCTGCGCCCGAAGAGTTTCGATTAAGGTTTACACCAGCCTCTTGCATGCCTTGGCAGACATCATGGATAAATTTCGTGCTGGCAACGTCCAGCCACAAGCTGATCAGCCTAACGACCAGGCTAGTAGCTAAAGCCCATACTTGTGATGATGTTGGGGGGGACGCCCTTGTAACCCTTGTAAAGCCCATACTTCTGATGATGATTGGGGGGAAATTGCAGACCTGGAGGACTTTGCCTAAGTTGCACTCATTTTGCAGGTGCTGCTAAGTAAACTTACAAGACAGAAATTCGAGTAGCAGCTTGTGAGCAGCACTGCACCTTGGCAAAGTGCAAGCAGAGATGAGTCTGGTGTGTAAGTCATACAAGAAGCAGCCCCCCACCAGACACATTCTCAAAAATCCTTTACAGTTACAATGAAGCAATGCAGATTACAAGGAACGTCAAGATGAAGGCATTTAGTTGCTCTTGTTGATCAATGTAACAGTGTAGGATGGGTGTATGGTCAAGGTAACACAGCCATCTTTGATCCAACAAAACGACTGCCAGAGCGCAAATGAGTAGAGCGACGGCTCTTGAAGGAATTGTGATCAGTAACAGTATCCTTAGCTCAAGCCATTACAAAGCCAGAGATCTCTGCAAGATAAACATTTGCTGATTGCTGACGTAATCACTCAAAAACCACCCAACCTGCGGGGCGGGCAGTAACATTTTGGAAGTAAGTAATTTGCGTGCTGCAAATGCGGCCAACGTTTGAGCTCCTAACTTTAAAGCAAAGAGCAACAGACAAAAACCATTAAGGCAGCAGCAGACGCACCGCAAGTACAGACTTGCACTGGGGCAAGTTACAGGCAACAGGTGGCCAGTCCACCAGCCACACACAGGACAAATCTGCCGCATCATGAGAATACACATGCGTGTGAATGCTCACCCGTGTCCCAACGCCTGGCTTTGCCAATGATGCCAGCGATGCCGCAATGGATGTGACACCCAGCACGAACAGGCAGCGCCCCATGTGGAAACCAGTGCCTGCTAAGACTGACATTGCTTTCTGTCGCCTGCGCAAGTACGCCAAGCAAAGGGAAAGAGCGCTGAACTGGCAGGGGAAGAAGGGCACCTCTCATGTGTGAGCCCATAGAATGTGCAATATACTAATCGGGCTGAACCAACAATGTGAGGATGTTTATGCCCTTTACCAACCCACGCAAACCTTTTTTTCACCTCCCTTTTCTAACTTCTATGCAGACTGATGATGATCGCACAGACAAACAACCACACCTGTGCACGCACCCACCTGCTAGTCTTCTTGTCCTTGGACATCCTAACAGTATGCTGCAGGACTGCCACTGTGCAGTCTGCAGCGTACAGCAGCGCATTGGCGTGCAGCAGTGCAAATCCAAAGCTATAGAACCGGCGGCCTTTTGGCACTGAGGCGTACTTGGGATGGAGTACCTGCGCAACCATCAGATGTTTGTCGGCTGCTGGACACAGCGGAGCCACCCAACTGCCATAGCCTACCACGGCCGTATTGTAAGCTGGCGTGGACACTGCCAGGTAGCTCAACAACAAACTCAGGCAGGAGCACAGCAGAAAAGCCAAAACCTTAGGCTAATGCAAAGCAAGAATAGGCAAGTGAGGGGAAACAGTATGAGCAATGGGCTCACTCACGTGATGCACCCAGAGCACACCGTCTCTTAAGAAAGGAGCCGCCCGTGCAGCGCCCAGTTGCCAAACAGCCAAGTGCTCATAGATGCGGCGCACAAAGCGCACAGCTACTTCGCGAACGCCTGAGCGCACGCCCACCCCCACTTGGCCCCTCAGGTCGGGCAGTGGTGGGGGTTGGGGTGGCTCCTCCCCCTGAAAGGCACAAACAGGGCATGCACGGGGCAGTGGGTTGGGTGGTTCAGGCATTCCGCACAGCATAACCGAAATTGAGGTCCAAGGCTTACCCTAGCCTGAGTTTCTACCAACTATGCTCTTCAACAAGCGCAACGCTGCCAGCGCCTGACTTCTGTCTTCTGTGTTTGTGCAGATACTTTGTTAAGAGTCTGTTTTGAGGCACAAAACCGCAAGCATGCAAATAATGATGGGCCGTTGTCGGCTTCTCTGGTTTAACAAAAATGCCTTGTGCATTTCCCCACTCCAAGTGGGCTCACTGTTCTCATCACTACTGTGGCTCCCGCCTGTGAGCAGACTTCTCACCCTTGCTTCGGCATCCAGCGCGCTCTGCTCATGGTCCAAGAGCTCCAGGATGTACACATTTATTCTCATTAGGCATGGTAAGCCAATGCTGCATTGCGATGGCAATGAACCAAGGGCCAGCAGAGCAGCAAGCATTGCTGTTTCTAGTGAAGGTTAACGAGTTTGCACTTGCGCTTGCACGCATTGTCACTGCTAGGTCTGCGCTTGCATTTCAGTACCAAAAACATTGACACTTCTGGACTTCTTTAAAACTTATGAAAGCTGAGTGCATGCAGGCGCTCCACAGTGCTCCCTTAAAGGCAGAGCACATGATTCCATTGTTGGGGTGTGAGAGCCTGAAGCAGAGGGAAAGAGCACAAACCTCCTTGCTAAGATGCCAAGAAGGTTGATGGGGTGGAAGACGGATATTACGCTTTTCAGCTCGCTAGGATCCTGCAGTGAGGGGTGAGCATCAGACGAGCACAGGTTATGAGGATCACACTCATCAAATGCATGCAGCAAAGCCATGCAAGAAGTGTCCATCACCTGAGATGCTGCTCCCTCCCCCTCAAACTGTGTTGTTGATGGCCTTGCTGCATCCAAGTAGTCCTTGGTTGTTGAAGCTCGGGCGTCAGCCCAAGCTTTTGTGCGCAGGCCTACAGAGGCACCCGTGCCAATAATGCAGGCCAACGTGGAAGGACTAGCAAGGAGGGTGCTGGCAACGGAGGCTGCAGCGGAAGAAGCATCCAAGCGCAGTCCAGGGGGGATGAGCTTCCCAACCCCTAACGAGGCCTGAATCATGACGTTATAGTTTAACGATAATTCTTGAGAGTAACAAAATCATCAAAGCTGGGGCTCAGGTTGTGCAGCGACAGCTGGGACCGAGTGTTTAAAGTGTTTACTTTTTAAAATTAATTGATTGTCAGATTTCAGATTAAGATGCGGGTATCATGAACTCAGGGTTGGCCCTGAACACGTAGTTTTGACCACTGTGCAAAGAACAAAGCCAGCACAAGTTATGCTGTCCAGGGCCACAGCAATATATGCAGTGGCACTGCAATTAGCTTTTGCAAACGTGGACATACCAGTGATCCCGTACAAGCGCGACCCCTGCCCCTCAGGGCAGTTCTTCGATGCAGGGCTCCTGGCTTGCAATCCCTGCCCTCAGGTATTTACTCATGAGAATTTGAAGTAATTGCTTTCTTACTGGCAAGTGCCAACCCTCAGCTCCTCAGCTGTTGCCAGCTGCACCATGCTTGGTAAAACAGTTCACAGATGGACAGCTCAAGAATCCTTGCTCATGACTCTAACAAGATACCTGCATGATTTTTAAGCGAGAGTCTGCGCTTGCCTCAGGCGTGCATGCGGTTGCTGGATGTGAAGCCAAGACCAAGTCAGATATGAAAGCGATGTGTGCTTGTTCACAGGCTGACACATGGTTTGCACAAGGTGTCTGGTGCCACAGGCATGGCGTTGATTGTGCACATTCATGAGGGCCTTGCTTGCTGATTTGCCCAAGTCCACCTGTCCATTAGTCTGCCTCACCTTTTGCAACTGCGTGTCAGCTTGATCTAAGTCTATGGACTTGCCAGCAACAGAGCTTCTAGGTACTGACCAACCAACCACCCCCAAGAAAGGCCCTCGCAATGTCTTAAAATGCATTGAGTCCATGCCCTGGCATGCTTGCAGGGCACGGCTCCCGCTGACGACCAGCGTTCCTGCGTGAGCTGCGACGACTCATCAGGATCCTTGTTTCTCTTTCAAAATGGGTTTGCCTTAAGTCAAGACTGGACGCCTGCCTCAGGCACAGGGGGTTCCTGTGCATGTGATGCACCGAGTGGCAATTCCATTGTTGCCACAGTGATGCGCGGGGGCGCAGTACTGCAGGTGGGTTGGTGTCTGGCTGCAGCGCTACTGCGCCCTGTGGGGATCCATGCAAGCGCACATGTAAGGCGTCAATGTGCATGTACATGTGGATGCACGCAGGCAATGTGCCCAAGCATATGTGTCCTCCTTAGTGAGGCTCACCTGTGCTGTAGCTTGCACGCCCACGCCCGCAGCAAGACGGTTGCTCGCCATGTAAAATCAGTCCATCTCAAGCACTCTCAGTTGCCAGAGCCAGACATCCAGACATGTTTGCGTGAAAGTAACAGCTGAGCAGGATCCGCAAGGCGCAGGCGCTGCATGCGCAGCCATGAACCTCCTTGCCCAACACACATTTGCTACACCCTTACACACCATTGTGTCTCCCTCTCTCTCTCTCTCTCTCTCTCTCTCTCTCTCTCTCTCTCTCT
>LFIK01003390.1_pt1 | contig 12939 bp, 12 predicted proteins | sample 643401 | NCBI WGS metagenome assembly LFIK01 (sample SAMN03777447, study PRJNA286221) | soda lake metagenome | biome: soda lake; feature: Kulunda steppe; material: water; isolation source: sample T5-Br brine of Lake Tanatar-5 | place: Russia: Kulunda steppe | collected 2010-07 | reverse complement strand
CGGCGCGTCGGGGTGGGTGGGTGGGCGACGCGCCGGGGCGCGCGTTAACAGCGCCTCACGCGTCCAGATTCTCCACGTTCAGTGCGTTGGACTGTATGAACGCGCGGCGGGGTTCCACAACATCCCCCATCAGCTTTGTGAACAGATCATCCGCCTCGGCCAGATCATCGACCTTGACCTGCAGGAGTGTCCGCGCCTCGGGGTCCAGCGTGGTTTCCCAGAGCTGGTCCGGGTTCATCTCGCCCAGCCCCTTGTAGCGCTGCAAGCTCAGCCCCTTTTCGCCCTCGGCCAGGATCGCTTCCAGAAGCGCCACCGGCCCGTGGATCACCTGCGACCGGTCGCGGCGCACAAGCGTTGCAGGCGCGGCATAGACCTCCTGCAGCGTGCCCGTGTGCGATGCCAGCCGCCGCGCCTCGCCCGAGCGCAGCACGCCACCGTCCAGCGTGCGGACCTCCTCGACCCCGCGCAGCACGCGCGACAGCCGCAGCCCGCCGTCCTGCGTGGGCCGGCCCTGCCAGCCGCGCTCATACTCCACCGCCACGGCATCCAGCCGCGTGGCCACCCGGTCGGCCAGTTCCTGCGGCGCGCTGGCCAGCGCCTCGGGCGACAGCGCCCCGGCAATCGCCGCCTGTTCCAGGATGTGCTGCGGGTAATGGGTCGGAAATGCCTCGAGCGCGCGGCGGACGGCACGGGCCTCGGTGACCACGCGGGCCAGATCGGTGCTCACGATCTCCTCGCCCGTCCCCAGCCGCAGCATCGCGCCTTCGACCCCTTGCGCGATCAGGTAATCCTCCAGCGCGGTGCGGTCCTTCAGATAGACCTCGGACTTGCCGCGCGCGACCTTGTAGAGCGGCGGTTCGGCGATGAACAGGTGCCCCGCCTCGATCAGTTCGGGCATCTGCCGGAAGAAGAAGGTCAGCAAGAGCGTGCGGATATGCGCGCCGTCCACATCGGCGTCGGTCATGATGATGATCTTGTGGTAGCGCAACTTGGACAGGTCGAACTCGTCCCGCCCGATCCCGGTGCCCAGCGCGGTGATCAGCGTGCCGATCTCCTGGCTTGACAACATCCGGTCGAAGCGCGCGCGCTCCACGTTCAGGATCTTGCCCTTCAGCGGCAGAACCGCCTGATTCTGGCGCGACCGCCCCTGTTTGGCCGAGCCACCGGCGCTGTCCCCCTCGACGATGAACAGCTCCGACAGCGCCGGGTCCTTCTCCTGACAATCCGCCAGCTTGCCGGGAAGCGAGGCCACATCCAGCGCCGTCTTGCGCCGGGTCAGGTCACGTGCCTTGCGCGCGGCTTCGCGGGCCAGCGCGGCCTCGACAATCTTGGAGACGATGGCCTTCGCCTCGGCGGGGTTTTCCTCGAACCACTCGGCCAGCTTCTCGGAGACCAGCGATTCCACCACTGGGCGCACTTCCGAAGACACCAGCTTGTCCTTGGTCTGGCTGGAAAACTTCGGATCCGGCACCTTCACCGACAGCACGCAGGTCAGCCCCTCGCGCGCGTCATCGCCGGTGAAGCTGATCTTCTCGCGCTTGGCGATGCCGCTGTCTTGGGCGTAGCGGGTGATGGTGCGGGTCAGCGCGCCGCGAAAGCCCGCCATATGCGTGCCGCCATCGCGCTGCGGGATGTTGTTGGTAAACGGCAGCACGCTTTCGTGGTAGCTGTCATTCCACCACATGGCCACTTCCACGCCGATCCCGTCGCGTTCGCCCTCGATATGAATGGGCTCGGGCATCACCGGGGTCTTGGAGCGGTCCAGATGGCGGACGAATTCGCGCACACCGCCTTCGTAGTGGAGTTCCGTGCGCAGCATCTCGGCGGGGCGGTGATCCTCCAGCACGATGCGGACGCCCGAGTTCAGGAAGGCCAGTTCCCGCAGCCGGTTTTCCAGCGTCTTGAAGCTGTAATCGAGGTTCGAGAAGGTCGCGGTCGAGGCCAGGAACCGCACCTCGGTCCCCTTGCGCCCTTCGGCATCGCCTACCACGCGCAGGTGCTCCACCGTCTCGCCATGCTCAAACCGGACAAGATGCTCCTTGCCGTTGCGCCAGATGCGCAGTTCCAGCCAGTCCGACAGCGCGTTGACCACCGACACGCCGACCCCGTGCAACCCGCCCGAGACCTTGTAGCTGTTCTGGTCGAACTTACCGCCCGCGTGCAGCTGGGTCATGATGACCTCGGCCGCCGAAACGCCTTCCTCGGCGTGAATATCTGTGGGCACGCCGCGCCCGTTGTCCATCACGGAGACCGAGTTGTCGGCGTGGATGATGACCTCCACCCGGTCGGCGTGACCGGCCAGCGCCTCGTCGATGCCGTTGTCCACCACCTCATAGACCATGTGGTGCAGCCCCGAGCCGTCATCGGTGTCGCCGATATACATGCCCGGGCGTTTGCGCACGGCATCCAGGCCCTTGAGAACCTTGATGGAATCGGCGCCGTAATCCTGTCTGTCCGCTGCTGCTTCGCTCATCCCGCCTACCTGCCGTTTTCTTGCGCGACTTATAGTCGTTCCGCCCGGCCGTGTCACGCCTTCGGCACCATATTCGCGGGGTCTGCGCGGCCCGTCACGCAAGGGTTATCCCAGCGCGATCAGCACCCCAACGCCGATCAGCAGCACCCCCGAAATCCGGTTTGTCCGCGCCAGTGCGCGCGGCGATTGCAGGAGCCGCCGCACCCGGTCAATCATCAGCGCAAGGCCCAGGTTTCCGGCCAGCGGGATCATGGCCGAAATCAGCAGGATCGCCGCGATATCGGCAACGGTGATGCGGCCCAGATCGAAGAAACCCGGAAGTACGCCCATGTAGAACAGGATCGCCTTGGGGTTGGCCAGGATCACCACCACCCCGGCCATGAAGCCGGAGGCCCGCCCGGGCCGGGTCAGGCGGCTGTCGGCGCTCACCGGCCGCTCGGCGTTGCGGATCAGCGCGTAGCCCATGATGACAAAGGTCGCCACCGCCACCCAGCGCAGGTTGTCGATGAATCCGTCATATACGGTCAGGATCCAGGCCAGCCCGAAGATCGCCGCCAGCGGCCACATCAGATCGCCAAGAGACACCCCCACCGCCAGCGGCCAGGACTGCCGGAATCCGCCGGACAACGCCCGCGCGGTCAGCGCCACCCAGACCGGGCCGGGGGTCAGGAACAGGATCACGATGGCGCCCGCATAGAGCAGCAGATCGAAGGCCGTGGCGCTCATGGCAGATCCGCCTCCTTAACCTGCGAGGCGCCGCCCTCGGCCAGCACCTCCAGCCCCTGCATCGCCCCGCCCTGCCCGGCGAAAAGCTCCGGACCGGTGCCGGTCATCCAGGCCTGCGCGCCCAGTGCCAGTACCTCGGCGTGCAGGGCGGCGCGGCGGTCGGCATCCAGATGCGCGGCGACCTCATCGAGCAGCAGCACCGGCGGCGCGCCGCGCCGGACCATCAGCGCGCGGGCATTGGCCAGCACCATGGAGATCAGCAGCGCCTTCTGCTCGCCCGTGGAGCAGCGCGCCGCCGCCTGGCCCTTGGCGGCATAGACCGCCGCAATGTCGGCGCGGTGCGGGCCGGTCAGCGTGCGCCCGGCGGCCATGTCGCGGCGGCGCCCTTCGGCCAGCGCGGTGGTGATGTCGCCCGCGTCTTCGGGTTGCAGCACGCCTTCGGGGCCGGTGATGGACAGGTCTGCGGCGGGAAAGACGGTCTCGGCCTCTGCCGTCGCTTCGGCCAGCGCGGCCAGCGCAGCGCGGCGGGTGGCGGCCATGCGCGCGCCCGCCTCGGCCATCTGCGCCTCCAGCGCGCGATACCAGGCCGGGTCGGTGACCGCATCGCGCAACAGCCGGTTGCGTTCGCGCATGGCGCGTTCATAGGCCAGCACCGCGCCGCCGTGGTCGGGGGTGAAGCTCATGGCGATCCGGTCCAGAAAGCGGCGGCGTCCCTCGGCGGCCTCGGTCCACAGCCGGTCCATCGCTGGGGTCAGCCACAGCACCGCCAGCACGCCGCCAAGGGCCAATTGCGGGGCCGCCTTCTCGTCAATCCGCACGCTGCGCGACTGCCCCGGCAGCGCGCCGGTTTCCAGCGGGCGCGGACCATCGCCCGCCATCACCTCGGCCCGCAGCTTCCAGCCCTGCGCATCCGGGCGGAGCGCCAGATCGTCCGCCGCGGCGCGCCGCAGCCCTCGCCCGGGCGAAAGCAAGGAGACCGCTTCCAGCAGGTTTGTCTTCCCCGCCCCGTTGGCACCAAAGATCGCGACCGGTCGTGCGTCCAGCTTGAGCCGCGTGCGCGGGTGCGAGCGGAATCGCAGCAGGGTCAGCGATGTCAGATGACAGGGCATCGGCCACGCTCCCCACGGCACGGTTCAGCGTGCCGCGCCCCGGCGTGGCGCACCGGCACGCCGGGGCGGGGCTTCAAACCCGCATCGGCATGACGACATAGACCGCCGATGTGTCCGAGCCTTCGCGCACCAGCGTCGGATCGCCCGAGGAATTGAACAGGAACACGGCGTTTTCCCGGTCCACCTGGCTGGCGATCTCCAGCAGGTATTTCGCGTTGAACCCGATTTCCAGCCGTTCGTCGCCATAGGCCACGACAAGTTCCTCCTCGGCCGCGCCGCTGTCGGGCGCGTTGACCGACAGTACCAGCCGATCCTCGTCGATCGCCAGCTTAACCGCGCGCGAGCGTTCCGAGGACACGGTCGCCACCCGGTCCACGGCGCGGGCAAATTCGGAGGCATCCACCTCCAGCCGCCTTGTGTTGCCGGTGGGGATGACGCGGGTGTAATCCGGAAATGTGCCGTCGATCACCTTCGACGTCAGGGTGATGTCTGGCGTGGCGAAGCGCAGCTTGGTCTCCGACACCGACACGGCGATATCCATGTCGTCATCGTCCAGCAACTTGCGCAACTCGCCCACGGTCTTGCGCGGGACGATAACGCCGGGCATCTCGGCCGCGCCTTCGGGGAGCGCGGTGTCCACGCGGGCCAGCCGGTGCCCGTCGGTGGCCACGCAGCGCAGCACCTTGCCGTCTTCGCCATCGGCGACATGCATGTAGACGCCGTTGAGGTAATAGCGTGTCTCTTCGGTGGAGATCGCGAATTTCGACTTCTCGAACAGCCGCTTCAACTCGCCCGCCCTGGCGCTGAAGTTGCTGCTGTATTCCGAGGTCGCCATGACCGGAAAGTCCTCGCGCGGGAGCGTTGCCAGCGCGAAGTTCGACCGCCCCGCGGTGACGCTCAGCCGCTCGGTGCGCGGGTCATGCGCCAGCCCCACCAGCGCGCCATCGGGCAGCTTGCGCACGATGTCATGCAGCATCACCGCCGAGACGGTGGTGGCACCGGGACGTTCCACCTGGGCGGGCGCACGGTCCACCACCTCGATGTCCAGATCGGTGGCGCGCAGGCTGACCTGATCGCCCTCGGCCTCGATCAGCACATTGGCCAGGATCGGGATGGTGTTGCGCCGTTCCACCACCGATTGCGCCTGCGCCACGGCCTTGAGCAAGACCCCGCGTTCCATGCTGATCTTCATCGTGCCTGTCCCTTGCCGATCCGCACCCGCGCACATCGCGTGGCCGCGATGCCGGGGAGCCAGAGCCTAGCGAAAAACCGCGTCACCACAAGCGGCAACGGGACCCTTTTCGCCCCGCAGGGTCAGCTTTGCAACAGGCGGCGCAGCAGGTCCAGATCCTCGTTCAACTGCCGGTCGGATTCGCGCAGGCTGGTGATCTTGCGCACCCCGTGCATGATGGTGGTGTGGTCTCGCCCACCGAAGCAGCGCCCGATTTCAGGCAGCGACCGCGGGGTCAGTTCCTTGGCCAGGTACATCGCCACCTGCCGGGGCCGGGCGATGGTGCGCATCCGCTTGGGGCCGATCAGGTCCGCCAGCCGGACGTTGTAATGCTCGGCCACCTTGCGCTGAATTTCCTCGACCGTCACCCGCTGTTCCGAGGTGCGCAGGATATCGGCCAGACACTCCTGCACCAGATCCAGGTCAATCTCGCGCCCGACAAGGCTGGCAAAGGCGAAGAGCCGGGTCAGCGCGCCTTCGAGCACGCGGACATTGGTGGTGATCCGGTGGGCGAGGAACTCCAGCACGCCGGGCTGGATCGTCAGCGTGCCATAGGTATCGGCATATTGCTCGGCCTTCTGCTGCAGGATGCCGAGGCGCAATTCGTAGTCGGTGGGGTGCAGGTCCACCACCAGCCCGCATTGCAGGCGTGACTTGATCCGGTCCTCCAGATCCTTGATCTCGCCCGGGGCGCGGTCGGCGGAAATCACGATCTGCCGGTTCTGGTCCACCAACGCGTTGAAGGTGTGAAAGAACTCCTCCTGCGTGCCGCCCTTTCCGGCGATGAACTGCACGTCATCGACCATCAGCACATCGACCGAGCGGAACAGCCCCTTGAAGTCCATGATCGCCTTGTCCCGCAGCGCCGAGACGAAGCGATACATGAACTGCTCGGCCGAAAGGTAGAGCACGCGCAGCTCCGGGTGCGCGGCGCGCAACTGCCAGGCGATGGCATGCATCAGATGCGTCTTGCCCAGCCCCACCCCGCCATAGAGGAACAGCGGGTTGAAGGTCACCGGCCCCGCCTCGGCCACGCGGCGGGCTGCGGCATGGGCCAGCGCGTTGGGTTTGCCGACGACGAAATTCTCGAACCGGAAGCGGTTGTCGAGCGTTGCGCCGGGCAGGTCGCCGTCACCGCCCGCCGCGCGGGCCGGGAGCACCGCGCGGTCCGCGGCAGCGGCGGACGCATGCCCCTGTGCGGGTGCCGCCGGGCCTGCGTCATGCGCGGCAGTCATCTCGGCCACCCTGATCTCGATCCGGCTGGCCTGTCCGCCCGCGGCGGAGATACTGTTCAGAATCTTGTCGGCGTAGTTGCGGCTGACCCAGTCGCCGACAAAGGTGGTGGGCGCATGGAAACGCGCGACGGATTTCTCGACTCCAACGAATTCCAGCCGGGTGATCCAGGTCTGGTAATGTGTTTCGCCGATGGTGTTGCGAAGTTCCGCCGATGCCTGCTCCCACATGCCCTTGTCCATACTGCCCCGCCCAGCTTGCCGCTCGTTCTTGATGCGCACGCCGGGTCGGAAGCGCCCGGCAATACCGTCGACATCGGACTGTCCGCACAGGCGGGAACAGCGGGACGATGCGCGAAACCTCGGTTCGCGGGCGCCGGAACGCGTTCAGCCTCTGTTTCGAGGGGGTGCGGCACGCACAGGACATCGGCCCGCAGCGAACGCCACGGAGTTGGCTCAGGCTGTTGCCCGCCCCGAAAATCGATGTGATGGACTGCGCGGCAAATTGGCCACCCGTCCGCGTGTCGCCCGTCCCCCCCAGGACAATGCGAGTCGAGGAAAAGATACCCCCGCCCGACCGCGCCTCGCAACCCAAGAACCCGCTTGACGCAGAAGTCGGATGCACCGAATCGATCTGTTCGTGTTTCCGCCGCATCACTCGCCTTCAAGGGCAGCGCCGATGTCAGCGCCTCTTGACAGGTCTGATCTGCGTCCGGCGCACCCTGCTTAGAGCGTCTCTGACAAGGCAGACGGGGGGACCGCAGACCATGAAAAACCCCGCCCGGCAGGGCCGGACGGGGGGAATCAGGTCGGGTGGTTCATGAGACGCGGCGCGGCTCAGTTTGCGGCGTCTTCGGCTTCCAGCCGCGCGCGGTCGGCAGCGCCCTTTGCGTCCAGGTCACGCTCGACGAATTCGATGATCGCCATGGGCGCCATGTCGCCGTAGCGGAACCCGGCTTTCAGCACGCGGACATAGCCGCCCTGCCGTTCGGCGTAGCGTGGGCCCAGCACGTCGAACAGCTTGGCGACGTGCACGTCCTGCTTCAGTTGCGATGCCGCCTGACGCCGGGCGTGCAGGTCGCCGCGCTTGGCCAGCGTGATCAGCTTTTCCACCACCCGGCGCAGTTCCTTGGCCTTGGGCAGTGTGGTCTTGATCTGCTCATGTTCGATCAGCGACCCGGCCATGTTGGCGAACATGGCCTTGCGGTGTTCATGGGTGCGGTTGAGTTTGCGGTAACCGTGTCCGTGACGCATTGTCTTACTCCATTCGTGTGTTTTGCTTTGTCCGGCGGTGCCTGCGTGAGCGCCGCTCTCCTTGGGGCGTTGCCGCCCGGTCGTGGCGGGGGCGCGAGGGGTGTCCTCACGCCCGCCGAATGCGAAGCCGAATCAGAACTGGTCCTCGAAGCGCTTGGCCAGGTCGTCGATATTCTCGGGCGGCCATTCCTCGACATCCATGCCTAGGTGCAGACCCATGCCCGAAAGCACTTCCTTGATCTCGTTCAGCGACTTGCGGCCGAAGTTCGGGGTGCGCAGCATCTCGGCTTCGGTCTTCTGGATCAGATCGCCGATATAGACGATGTTGTCGTTCTTCAGGCAGTTGGCCGAACGCACCGAGAGCTCCAGTTCGTCTACCTTCTTCAGGAGCAGCGGATTGAACTCCAGCCCGTCGTCATCATCGCCGCGGCCCGCCGATTCGGGCTCTTCGAAGTTGACGAAGATCTGCAACTGATCCTGCAGGATGCGCGCGGCATAGGCCACCGCGTCATCGGGGCTGACCGAGCCGTCGGTTTCCAGCTTCATGGTCAACTTGTCATAGTCCAGCACCTGGCCCTCGCGGGTAGGCTGCACTTCATAGCTGACCTTCTTGACCGGCGAGAAGATCGCGTCGATCGGGATCAGCCCGATGGGCGCATCCTCGGGGCGATTCTTGTCGGCGGCGACATAGCCCTTGCCGGTGTTGACCGTCAGTTCCATGTACACCTCGGCACCGTCGTCGATGCTGCAGATCTCCAGGTCCTTGTTCAGCACCTCGATCCCTGCGCTGGTCTGGATGTCCCCGGCGGTGATGGTGGTCGGCCCCTTGGCCGAAATGGTCAGACGCTTGGGGCCATCGACCTCCATGCGCAGGGCCACGTTCTTCAGGTTCAGGACGATATCGGTCACATCCTCGCGCACGCCGGGCACCGAGGAGAATTCATGCAGCACATTGTCGATCTGCACTGCCGTGATCGCCGCGCCCTGCAGCGAGGACAAGAGCACGCGGCGCAGCGCATTGCCCATGGTCAGCCCGAATCCGCGCTCCAGCGGTTCGGCGATCACGGTGGCGCGGCGCATCGGGTCGGTGCCGGGGCGGACCTCGAGCTGCGTCGGCTTGATGAGTTCCTGCCAGTTCTTGTGGATCATGCGTATAGCCTCCATTCCTGTCCGTGGCCCATGGATCCTGAAGCCGCGAACGCCCGAGGTTTGAAATGCCGAAGGCGGGCCGCACGAAACGCACGGCCCGCCGTATTGAATCCGGTGATCAGACGCGGCGACGCTTCGGCGGGCGGCAGCCGTTGTGCGCCATCGGCGTAACATCGCGGATCGACGTGATGTTGAACCCCACGGCCGCCAGCGCGCGCAGCGCCGATTCGCGGCCCGAACCGGGGCCCTGCACCTCGACCTCGAGGGTGCGGACACCATGTTCCTGCGCCTTCTTGCCCGCGTCTTCGGCGGCAAGCTGGGCGGCGTAGGGGGTGGATTTCCGCGACCCCTTGAACCCCATGGTCCCGGCCGAAGACCATGCAATCGCGTTGCCCTGCACGTCGGAGATCAGGATCTTGGTGTTGTTGAACGAACTGTTCACATGCGCCACACCGGCGGCGATGTTCTTGCGTTCCTTGCGCTTAACGCGCGTCTTGTCTCGTGCCATGTCGCTGCCCTCCCCTTACTTCTTCTTGCCGGCAATGGCTTTGGCCGGGCCCTTGCGGGTGCGGGCATTGGTATGGGTGCGCTGACCGCGCACCGGCAGCTTGCGGCGATGGCGCAGGCCGCGGTAGCTGCCGATGTCCATCATGCGCTTGATGTTCATCTGCACCTCGCGGCGCAGGTCGCCCTCGACGGTCAGGTTGCCGTCGATGAATTCGCGGATGGAGACAAGCTCGTCATCGGACAGCTCGTTGACCCGGCGGGTGGGGTCGATGTTGAGCGCTTCGACGATCTTCAGGGCCACGGACGGGCCGATACCGTGGATATAGGTCAGCGCGATCGGAATGCGCTTTCCCGTGGGGATGTTGACGCCAGCAATTCGTGCCACGCGGGAGCTTCCTTTTCGTTGCGGTTCCGTAATGCCAGAACCTTTTTTCACAACACGCGGCAGTCTTCGGTCACGTGCCTCGTGCATTTCGGACAGGATCGAATCGCCCCGCCGCTGTCAGCGACGCAAAGATGCGATTCTCTCATGAGAGCGCACCGCGTAGGGGGTTTTCCGGGCAAGGTCAAGAGCCGGATCAGGCGTACTCAGGCGGCCTCCAGCCGGGCGGCGATTTCGGCGGCCACTGTGTCCATTTCGGCCATCGCGTCCACACCCGCCAGCTTGCCGTGGGCGAAGTAATACCCCAGCAGCGGCGAGGTCTGCTTGTAGTAGTCCATCAACCGGCGGCGCAGCGCATCCTCATTGTCGTCGGAGCGGCGTTTCAGATTGGTGGAGCCGCAGACATCGCACACGCCGGGCTTCGCCGTGGGGCGGGTGCGGTCGTGATAGACCTCGCCGCAGTCCCCGCAGGTGAAGCGCCCGGTGATGCGCTCCACAAGCGCGTCGTCATCCACGCGCATCTCGATCACCGCATCCACGTCCTGCCCCATGCCCGAAAGCAGCGTGCCCAGCGCCTCGGCCTGCGACAGTGTGCGGGGGAAGCCGTCAAAGATCACGCCCGAGGCGTCCAGCCCGCGCAACTGTTCCTCGATCAGGCCGATCACGATCTCGTCGGTGACCAGTTCGCCGCGCTCCATCACCGCCGCCACGCGCTGGCCCATCTCGGTCCCCGAGGTGCGCGCGGCGCGCAGCATGTCGCCGGTGGAAAGCTGGACCATGCCGCGCTCGGCGACCAGCCGTTTGGCCTGGGTGCCCTTGCCCGCGCCCGGGGGGCCGATCAGGATCAGGTTCATCGCCGCGCCGGACCCTTGGGCCGACCCGAGGCATTGCGGTTGCGCTTCTTGCCGCGCAGTTGCGATTTTTCCAGCAGCCCTTCGTACTGATGCGCCAGCAGATGCGACTGCACCTGGTTGATGGTGTCGATCGTCACCACCACAACGATCAGCACCGAGGTGCCGCCGAAGTAGAACGGGATCGCCAGCTGATCGCGCAGGATTTCCGGCAGCAGACAGACCGCCGCCAGATAGATCGCGCCCACGGTGACGATTCGGTAGACCACGTAATCCAGGTATTCCTGCGTGCGCTGGCCGGGGCGGATCCCGGGGATGAAGCCGTTCTGGTTCTTCAGGTTGTCCGCCACGTCCTCGGTCTTGAAGGACACCTGCGTGGTGTAGAAGAAGGTGAAGAAGATGATCATTGCAGTGAAGAACAGCAGATACGCCGGCTGACCGGGGCCGAAATAGGCCAGCACGGTGGCCATCAGGTCGCTGGTCTGCTGGCCCGAGAAGGTGGCCAGCGTCACTGGCAGCAACAGCAGCGACGAGGCGAAGATCGCCGGGATCACGCCCGCCGGGTTGACCTTGATCGGCAGGTGCGAGGCACCACCGTCGAACATCTTCATCCCTACCTGACGGCGCGGATACTGGATGGTGATCTTGCGCAATGCGCGCTCCATGAACACCACGAAGGTGATCACCGCCACCACCATGAGCAGGATGCCGATGATGATCGCCGGAGCCAGCTCGCCCGACCGGCCCTGACTGAAGAACTGCGCCAGCGCGGCCGGGATCTCGGCGATGATACCGACGAAGATGATCAGCGAAATGCCGTTGCCGATACCGCGCGCGGTGATCTGCTCGCCCAGCCACATCAGGAACATGGTCCCGCCCACCAGCGTGATGACGCAGGCGATGCGGAAGAACCAGCCCGGATCGGTGACCAGATCGCCCGCTTCCAGGCTGACGGCCAGTCCATAGGACTGGAAGGTCGCCAGCACCACGGTCAGATACCGCGTGTACTGGTTGATCTTCTTGCGGCCCTGTTCGCCCTCTTTCTTCAACTGCTGCATGGACGGCACCATGGCCGTCATCAGCTGCACGATGATCGCCGCCGAAATGTAGGGCATGATGCCCAGCGCGAAGATGCCCATGCGGCTGATGGCGCCGCCGGTGAACATGTTGAGCATCCCGCCGATGCCGGTGGCGGCCTCGTCCATGAACTCGCGCAGCGCGATCCCGTCGATCCCCGGCACCGGGATATAGGTGCCGATCCGATAGACGATCAGCAGCCCCAGCGCGAAGAAGATGCGGCGGCGCAGGTCGGTGGCCTTGGCCAGCGCGCCCAGGCTGGAACTCGAGGCCAGTTGCTCAGCAGCAGATGCCATATGCGCGTCTCTTTCATGACAGCGCCGCCGGACCGGTTCCCGGTCGGCGGCGCGGAAAACCAATGAACGATGATGTAAGCGCCCCGGGGGCCGCTCACAACCTCTTATTCGGCTCTCACTCGGCCGCCGCCGTGTCGGCCTTGACGGCAGGCGCGATGATCTGCACCGACCCGCCGGCCTTTTCCACCGCTTCGACCGCGGCTTTCGAGGCGCCGGTGACCACCAGTTCGACCTTGGCGGCGATTGCGCCCTTGGCCAGAACGCGCACGCCGTCGCGCTTGCGCCGCACCAGGCCCGAGGCAACGAGCGCGTCCTCGGTGATCGGTTGGGCCGCGTCCAGCTTGCCCTCGCCCACGAATTTTTCGATCAGGCCAAGGTTCACCACCGCGAATTCGCGGCGGTTGGGCTTGTTGAAGCCGCGCTTCGGCAGGCGACGGTAAAGCGGCATCTGGCCGCCTTCGTAACCGCCCAGTGCCACGCCCGAGCGGGACTTCTGGCCCTTGATGCCGCGGCCTGCGGTCTTGCCCTTGCCCGAGCCGGGGCCGCGGGCGATGCGTTTCTTGGTGCGGTTTGCGCCGGGATTGTCGCGCAGTTCGTTCAGTTTCATGTCGCTTCTCCTTGCCGGAAACGCCCCCGAAGCGAAAACAGGGCG
>LFIK01003389.1_pt1 | contig 12940 bp, 20 predicted proteins | sample 643401 | NCBI WGS metagenome assembly LFIK01 (sample SAMN03777447, study PRJNA286221) | soda lake metagenome | biome: soda lake; feature: Kulunda steppe; material: water; isolation source: sample T5-Br brine of Lake Tanatar-5 | place: Russia: Kulunda steppe | collected 2010-07 | reverse complement strand
TGTGTGTGTGTGTGTGTGTGTGTGTGTGTGTGCGTGCTTGCATCTTAATCCATTGATCATCCACGCTTATACAAGAAATAGCTATGCAATAACCAGCAATGGAAACAGCAACAGCTTTATATGTATCAAAATACTCCCCCCCTGATGCTGATCAGCGTATCAGCAACTACCAATTCATAGCGTGCAATCTTAGCATTAGCCAAAGTGATGTCCTCCATGTTACCACTCCAGGATTTGAGCTTGACGGAGAGAATAAAGCCAAAGGATTCGTCATGTGGAAGCTTCAGTCTCCACATGTGCGCGCGTTCCACGTGAGTGCTTGCTCAAGCAATCCAATTGCAACGCGGTCTTAGCGCACAGGCATGCACCAGTTTTGCTTCAACTTTTGCTTCACCTAGGTTGCACCATCTGCTGCGTGTTTGCAACCATGAGATGAGGAAAACAGCAAACATGGTCCTGCATCGTCAGATATATTGCAGCATCTACCCAGTCGCAGATCTGAAAGTTGCCTTTCACACCACGCTGGGGCGCTCCTGCACTTCAGGCTGCCGCGTCTTTGCTTGCTTGTGCGCAGCTGTCTTGGATGTTGTTCTTCACCTCAGGCTGCCACGTCTTTGCTTGCTTGCGCGCAGCTGTCTTGGATGTCCTTCTTCACCAGCTTTGTGGCCGCGTTTGCGATGGCTGCACTGGTCCCAGTGGTCCGCCAGAACTTGGATCTGACGTCATCTGATTTAGGTGACTCAGGTAAGAGAACTCTGAGCAGAGGGGTAAGAGGTCTGTGAGCGAGCACCCTGAGACGGGCATTGCAAGATCAAGGGTACGCTGGATCACTCCATTAGTTCCAAGCACAGCGCACAGACGAATTTGCATGGATGCTTCAACACATTGCATGCACAAAACGCCTCTGTGCAGGCATTGCCAATGTGGTTGGAGCCATCGGAGCCCGCGTCATCATTGGCGCTGTCTGTGATACTGTTGGTCCTCGGTATGGGGTGGCGGGTGTGCTGCTGCTCATTGCTCCATCCGTCTACTGCTCTTCCCTCATTGTGGACAGGGGCGGCATCATCGCTGTGCGCTTCTTCATTGGTGAGTGATGTGCTGTGAGCTTTGCTTCAACAGAGCACTCTCCTTCGGGCTAGCTGTGTGTGTTGATACTTCACTGCTTGCACTCAAATCTGAGATGGAAAGAATCTTGTGTATCTGCACTGAAGTCTTTTTTCTGCTGCATACAAGCGGATAGACAGGCTTGGCCCCATCTCACACCATTACATTCACATTCCTGCTTTCAGGTATTGGCTTGTGCATCTTTGTGTGCAACCAGGTAAGCTGCTTGAATTGGCATTATTTTGATGCAGCAGAGCACTTGCAGGTCCGTGTTTTTATGGCTGCTAAACTTTCATACTTGATCCATTTTGTTCCTCCTCTTGTGTAACAGTTCTGGAGTGGCACCATGTTCAGTGCCAATTGCGTGGGGGCAGTAAACGCAACCTGCGGAGGCTGGGGCAACCTGGGAGGTAGGCTGCTTCCCTTCTTGGCGCTCTTATAAGGCCATCATTATCACATGCCACGCTCTTGTAAGGCCGTCATGACCGCATGCCACGCTCTGTAAGGCCGTCATGACCGCATGCCACGCTCTTGTTAGGCCTTCATGATCACATGCTGCGCACCATACTGCACTGGAATTCCTTGTCAATGATTTTGTTGGACAACGTGACCGCAAGCAATGCCAAGCTTTGAGATGGAACCCCTTCTCTGTGCAGGTGGCGTGACACAGCTGATCATGCCTCTGATCTACACGGGAATTAAGCAGAGCGGGAGACCGGGCTTCACAGCATGGCGCTGGGCATTCATGGTACCTGGCTCCATGTTCTTGCTGCTGGCAATTCTGGTCCTCCTTTTCTCACAAGACACACCCAATGGCAGCTATCGCGACCTCAGGAAGACACGGGTTGCACAGGTTGACAGCAAGAAGACCTTGATTGTTGGTCTTAAAAACTACAGGTTGGTGCACAGCATGCAGATGCATGCAAATGCAGTCCAGTAGCTGTTGCATCCTTGGTTGTCAAGAACGTTGCCTTTGTTGCTTGAACAGAGGAACCTCAATCCTCTAGTTTTCAAAAGTTAACCTTTTCCCTACTTTTCCTTTTCCAGGACCTGGGTGCTTACACTCAACTATGGCTATTGGTGAGTTTGGGGCCCAAGCAAGCCGTGCAGATGTGCCCCAGTGCCTGCATAATGTTTGTGAGGACTTGGCCACGTCCATAAATTGAAAAACACATGTTATGCGCACTTGCAGCTTTGGCATCGAGCTGACCATTAATAACATCATTGTGGCCTACTTCTTTGATCAAGTAAGTGTGCCCTCTGCCTTCACATGCCAAAGCTGGTGCTCTTCACTGCGACCAGCAGCATGCATTCATAAACGATGGCGTGCTTGGCCTTAGCAAACAAGCATGTTCGCTCACCTTTGCTGGACCCTTCCTTGCAGTTTGGACTGTCCCTGGAGATTGCTGGCATCGTCGGTGCCGTCTTTGGATTGTGAGTACCTGTGCACTTGTGACATGTGAGCGCACTGGGCACTGCAGGGTGACTGGAGTCATCACACACAATCATACACAAAAAGGAGTGAGGAGAACAGTCTGACATGTGAGCGCACTGAGCACCGCAGGGTGACTGGAGTCATCACACACAACCATACACAAATAGGAGTGAGAAGAACAGTGGAGTTTGCATCACAATTGGAGAAGACAGCAAAAGCAGGAAAAGGCATGAGCCTGCATGCTCCGGTACTGACTTGTCATGGGCGAGCTAACAGGGAAAAGATGCTGTGGGATGGTTTATGGGGTGGGCTGGTAAAGGGGGTACTTATGGGTTCAGCACACACTGAGTGCATCTCTGCCATCAAGGAGTGGCAGCCCAACAATTTAACTGTTCACCACTTCTGCAGGATGAACATCTTCTGCCGCTCTGCTGGAGGCATTGCTTCTGACCTTGGAGGAAAGTACTTTGGCATGCGGGGGCGGCTGTGGGCTTACTTTTTGCTTCAGGTGAGCATTTTGCCCACAGTCCGCCTGATTGGGTCTGGTTGGATCAACTTACAATCTGCTTGGCAAGCAGACTGAGGTGGAGCAGGTGCATGTCAGCATGTCCACACAACTGCATGGAGCAAACCTACTCCCTGGGCCTGTGCACTCCCTGGGCCCTTAATCCTTGAGCATTGGGGTGGGCGTTTGAGCGCATAAGCAACTTTTGCTGAAGGCGTTGTGTGTGTGCCCCCCTCCTGCTGGCATTGTGTGACGATCACGCTGACACAGGAGTAAGGTGCCCTCTTCCCTCCCTCTCACACGCAGCTCCTTTGCGGTGCGCTGTCCATCGTGCTGGGCAATGTGGACGACACCCTGGGTGGCACTATTGGCGTCATGATCGTCTTTTCCGCCTTTGTGCAAGCCGCGGAGGGAGCATGCTACGGCGTTGTGCCCTTTGTAAGCCGCCGGGCCTATGGCGTGGTGGCTGGGCTCGTGGGCGCCGGCGGCAACGCTGGGTCGGCCGTGACGCAGGCGCTCTTCTTTGCCGACAATCCAGGCCTTGAGTGAGTCAACTTGCATGATCTACGGTGCTCTCTTTAATCTAGGCCCCTTCCTTGCCTCAGCTGCCCCAGAGCCAGAGTAACAGAACTAGTGCTCTGATGCTAGTGGTCTGTAAGCATACTCCTTACCTGCATTAGTCACACTCCAATGCTCCCTCCTGGCCCCAACATCTCCCAACACCTTGCTCGCAACAGTTGTTTAATGCTCCAATGCCCCTTACTCGCATCACTACAAGCTTTGTCTGTGCCATTACCCCCCCAAACTCTCACAGTTGATTTTGCTGTGCTCAAGCCATTCACACAAATGGTTTCTTCTGCTGGATGCAATGAGAACCGAACGGATTAACCCTCCCCACTCCTTCTTGTGAAAGCCATTCAAACAAATGGTTTCTTCTGCTGGATGCAATGAGAACCAAACGGCAACAACCCTCCCCACTCCTCCTTGTGAATCCTGGCCTAAGCTGCCCCCGCCCCTCACCCACAGCCTCCCTTTGCCTTGCATCACACAGGATGAGCACACAGGAGGGACTTGTCTGGATGGGGGTGATGATCATGGCAGTCACGTGCACGTTGTGCACTCTACACTGGCCTGCTTGGGGTGGCATGTTCAGCCCTGCAAACCCTGAGGTGGGTCTTGCCGTTTGGTTTGCCTAGTTTTTGCTTTTACTCCTCTATGTTTTGCTGCAGCATGAGCGATGTTCAGGGCAGGTACCAAAATACTTACTATACTCTTTGCAAAAAAGTTAGGAAATCACCTTCCATTGCCCTGCACACGCTGCATGTTTTGCATCGTGCTACAGATGATCATCTATGCCACAGTGCAGATCTCTCACAAACAGTTTGACGATTTTGCACAGGCAGAACTGGAAGTTGGCAACAAATCTCCATTGCATGATACACCTCCATTGTGTGGTGATTTGTGAAGGAAGTGCACAATCTCGAGCAATCTGTGTAAACCAAGGGCATCTCCTTTCGTTTGCAGGCCACTGAAGAGGATTACTATCTTGCTGACTGGTCGGCAGAGGTGCGCAGGCATCCATGTTGGCGTCCACTTCACTCACCACAAATACACAAGACTGCATTTCAATTTGGACCATCATCTGCAGCTCCTTGCTCTGGTTGTCAATAATCAGAATTTCACTGAGGTGCACGTGGCAACAACGTGCACGCTCATGGGCATGACACACTGCTATCGGTGCATCTTCAGCCTTCCAGTCATGATCTCACACTGCTCTCAAGCTCACACCGCTTGCTTCAGCTATTGCTGTGCTGAATTATTTTTCATGCTTTGTGCGCCAAATCTCCTTACCCATCAGTGGTGCAAGAGAAATTGAGCTTAGATGTGCGGGCTTCGCACCCTTCAGGAAGTGGCTGCCAACTTGCACATCCCCAGCTTGCGCTTTGCAATGGAGTCCAAGTCTATGCGTGGCAAGAAGTTGCTGAGCTTGTTCCAGGTGCGCATCGTCACGGATGAAACACACTTCTTGCAAGCTTCCACTCTGATTCATGCTGTTGCTACTAGGCAGATGCTTGGCCGTCTATTTGTGCTTTATACAGTCTGTCGAGAACATTTGCAAATCAAGACACAGGTCATTCTCATTCTGGTGCCCAATTATTGGCTCCTTTCAGGCCAAGACCACTGCAAGTGAAGGATCAGAGGAAGAGGTGAACCCACCAAAAGAGTTGAAGAACGGTTCTGAGCCACAGTAATGTGATGTCAAAACTGGCAAGAGATGAGAAGAACAGTCCTGAGCCAAAGCCACACCATACCAGTACCCCGTTCTTTGGCAAGCTGAGGAAGCTTGCAATGTAGCATGGTATCCAACTGCTTTTCAGCAGAGGGAGCACCCATCTCAGTACCACAGGATTCGTTGTGCAATGCTTTTTTAGTAAATTGCTTCTTGTTGGCGTGATCATGACATGTACAACAACGCCAAATTGAGAACTATGATTTTGCGTTGGTCAATCTCCATGTGCATCCGCATGCCCTGTGTTCACTTGTGTTATGCATGCAAGCCTCAATGTATTTCATCAAATATTTATGCGGGCCTTGATGTGCTTCAGATATTTACGTACAGAAGCCTTGTATTCATTTCATTGTCAATTGTTTTTATATCCAGCATGTCCTTTCAGTGACGCGGCCATTGGCTTGCAGGCAGCACTATTCTATAAGCTTGTCAAACACATGCTTTGGTGCTCAGAAAGATGATTGAGAAAGACCATCCTTATCATGAGGATGATGCTTGGCTTATTTTTGATACATGTACTGATGATTGTATGATTGTAATGTTACGTTTTGAAACGTCAAAAGATGAAGGCACATACACTAAGAACGTGCTCTTGTGTGTGCTTCAAGTGTACACTCTGAAGTGAAGTGTGCACTTAATCATGCAAGGGGCACAGCAGTGCTGGCATGTATGCAAGTCAGATCTGGGCTACCCCTTACTTACGACAAGGCAAAGAGATGGACAATCCCATACAAAAATGGTTATTAACCGTGCTTAAAAGAACTCTGGGGGTAAGGGACACCACTCCCTCTTGGTGCATCATGCGTGAATGTGGTTTATAAACCTTACAGTTCAACTGGTTCCGAGCAGCAATGAATCTTTATAATTCTCTGACCCAATGCAACAGCTCGACAATGAAAAAGATTTTGCAGGCTGACATGCGGCTGAGCTCAAGGTCCAATGATTGTTGGGGTTGTTGGTACACATCCCCAGGTGGTCTCTCTCCGCAGGAAGTGTGCTCCCTTGTTCTCACAGGCAGGATCTCATGATGTGTCCGCTTTTTTAACCAGAACAACCATAAACTTCCTTTTTTCCTTCATGAATTAATTGTTTTTTATGAGCAGGCTAGCAGTCGCAATTCTTGACTGAAGGCCTTATCCTTGTAAACCTTGTAAACCTTGCAAGGGGCACAGCAGTGGAGCTAGGTCAGCTGAGAAATCTCTGGCCGTAGATCAAGCATTTGTTTTACACAGTACTCCAAGATGTGACCATGGCTGGAGCCAAAGCGCGCCGAGCTGCGCACCACAATGGCTGCGTGCGCGTGGTAGTTGCAGCAGTCCACATCCACCTGGCCAGGGCAAGCACACACACACAGGCTGTTCTTTACATGTCCCACACACCCATCTGTGGTGGTCGTCACCCGTCCAGCCCCCCAAGGGACGCAGCAATATCAGCAACATGAAATCCATCACCATGATGATGGTTTACTCTCATTGTGCAGTGCAATTGTTGCAGCAACCCTGAGCGGGCACTGGCTTGTGATCATGGCAAAGCACTCGCAGCATTTGCATCCAATGTTGCAGGCAAGGAATGGGTGGGAGAATAGTGCCTGCCAAATCAGGGCGGCTTAGCAGCAGTCCACAAAGCCTGCAAACAGAACTGAATTGAGGAATGAAGGTGCCAGTAGCCTGAGCAAGCAGGGCAAGAGTAATCATAGTATGATGGACTTCCAAACTTGATCAGATTATGATGTTCAGAAGGGGCTGGCAATGTGAGAGGGGGCATGCGAAATGGTGAAGGTAACGCACTGTGAGTAATAGCATAAGGTGGGCCCATGCAGCATGCTAACTAGGTACTCATAGCTGTGCAGGGGCACGTGCAGCAGGGCAAGTGCACATGCAATGCAGAGATGGTGGAAGAAGGCCAAAGCAAGCAATGCCAGCAGCCCATACTTGCATGCTTGCACGGAGAGAACAGCCCCTGGTGGGAAGAGATGGGTTGAGTGGAACTGTTGCTTGTATGCCTTTTGCTTGCAAACATACAGGCTCACTGCTCGGCAGCCACAAAAGCCTACCTTCTGCCAGGGCAGCAAGTTCAAGTGCGTGCACATGCTGCCCTGCACGTCAGCCTGGTCGCGCTGCAAGCGCTGGCTGCCAGCGCTGGTGCTCAAGCCCCGCCCGTCGCGCTGCTGGGTGCCCACACAGGGCACGCCTGTTGCGTCTGCAGAGATGCTGATACACAGGCCACGCTCGCTAACGCTCAAGCCATGCCCGCTGGTGCAATGCTCGCTGATGCCCAATCCACGCCCGCTGGCGCCATGCCCGCTGGTGCAATACCCGCTGGTGCTCAATCCACGCCCGCTGGCGCTCAAGCCGTGCTGGCTGGCGCCGTGCCCACTGGTGCGCAGGCCGCGACTGATGGCGCTTGAGCCATGCCCGCTGGCGCCATGCCCGCTGGTGCGCAGGCCGTGGCTGATGGCGCTTGAGCCATGCTGGCTGGCGCCATGCCCGATGGTGCGCAGGCCGCAGCCGATGGCGCTTGAGCCATGCCCGCCGTGCTGCTGGTGGTCCCCTGTAGTGTCACCTGCCACATCTGCCCAGCGGCCAGCGCAAGGGCTGCAGTCGCTGGCACGAGCACACAAGCCAAGCTCACCATGTTCTTTAGGCGGGCCGTCGGTTACACTGCCGCACACAAGCTGCCCTGCCTGTTGCGCGGCCTGCAGTGGCGGGCCGTCACGCTGCTGGGGCTTCAGCACAGCGATACTCGGAGGCGGGGCAAGCTCAGGATGTGGCAGGCTTGCATGCTTGTGGGTGGCTGGGGTACAGTCAGGAGGTGTCAGGCTCGCAGGCTCTGGCGCAGGCTGTTGGCCGCGCAGAGGCCCTGACAGGTTCTCAAGTTCTGGCACGACCAGCGGGCGCTGTGGTGAGAGGGGCCGCGTGCACTGCAGGAATGAGGGCAGTGTGTGCTGCGGCGAGGGAGGCAGCGCATGCTGTTGGGGGGAGGAAAGCTTGGGCTGCGGAGGGGAGGGCAGCTCGTGCTGCAGGGACGAGAGCGACTCACGCACTTGCTGCACATCCATCGCATGCTCCAGCCCAGGAGGCCGCGCTCCCTGCAGCTGTGAAGGCTGTGTGCGCCGCTGCGGCACAGGCTGCGTGGGGTGCAGCACAGTCAATGTGTCGTCCTGCGCAGGCTGCATGTGCTGCAGCTGCTGCATCTCCACAGGCTGGACAGGCTGCAGTGCGATGGGCTGCGCCTCCCGCTGCTGCTCCAGCCCAGCCTGCGCGCGCTGCTGCTCCGCAGGCTGCGGTGGCAACCCAGGGGCCTGCCATCGCATGTCCCAGCCTTGGCCTCTTTTCCTGAACGCGGCGCTGCTGACAAGCAGCACGTAATGGTGGCAGCTGATGGCGCCTAGCCACGCCAGCATGCAGCACCACAGCAGCAGGAAGATGGGCAGCAGCACCACAAACACCTGGGGAGGGCAGCAGGAGGCAGCGGGAGGGAGCAGGGCAAATTTGGAATGCAAATGCATTTGTGGTGCCTCAAGGAGCGGCCTCGCTTTGATTGTGCGACAGGGAGGAGGAGGAGGTTGATTGGAAATGCACGCGGCCAGATGCCCGCCAGGAGTCTGACATAGATTGGTTGGTTTTAATGATGAATTTGTGCAGCCAGTTGTCCAATTTGTGCAGGTTTGGCGACAGAGAACGCAGGCAGACTAGGTGGGGAGGGCTGCAAAGGACCTGTGGGCCAGGGGGTGCACAGCTGTACCATCTGCAAAGAACAGACAAGTAAAGTGGCTCTGTGTACAAGGTGTCACAGTATGGATGCCGCGCACATAAGTCATGCATATATGTTGTATTGTATATGCTGCATATTTGTACGTACACGCACGTATATACACACATATATACACACACGTAAGTATACACGTATGTATACACATGTATGTACACATATATATACACACTCACAAACGCACACACGCACATGCACACACACGCGCGTGTGCAAGAATGCATGCTTGCATGAACGTGCGCAAACGCACGCACCTCTGCGCGTAGACGCCCAACGCGGGTGCCACTGGCACTGAGGTGATGCCGTGGATCCCTTTCTGCTGCCGCAGTTGCAGCAGCCTCTTGCGTCCCTGGCTGCACAACTTGTGGGCGGGTGCTGATGGGAGCTTGCTGCGTGAGGAGGCCAGGGTGTTGCGACTGTGCCAGCTGCCAAGGAACGCAGAGGGCCTTTGTGCTATGGCCAAACAGCCCCTGCTGCCGCGCCTGCTGCTCCCGCAACCACTGCTGCTGCTGCTGCTGCTGCTGCTGCTGATAATGATGATGATTTGACAGGCGCTGCCACTGCTGCTGCCGCATGCACCCCTGCTGGACGTGTGGCACCATCAGCCTCTCTAGAACCTGCTGCTGAGCTTGCTGCGCCTGCTGCGCTTGTAGATGATTCACCTGCTGCTGAGCTTGCTGTGCCTGCTGTGCCTGCTGATGATGCACCTGCTGCTGCTGCTGCTGCTGCTGCTGCTGTGTGGATTGCACGCCCACTCGTGGGGACGGCAGCGACAGGCTGCGCCTCACATTGATTATTTTGGGGCTGCGGCCAGGCCACTGCGCCTGCGAGCCCCCCCTGCTGCTGCTGCTGCTGCTGCTGTTGCCGTGGCCAGGCCAGGCCCCCACATCCACACGTGCAGGCCCAGTGGTGCGCACAATGCATGGGAACCTGCATCCACGTTTGCACCAAGGGCAGGGCCTCGTCTGTGTGACTCTTTGTGCCTCAAACTTCAACAAGCGAGCTACTAGTTGCCGAAAGGCACCGAGCTAGGTGGCGGCCTTCAATTGGAGCTTCATAACCCTGCACATCAAGTACTGCAACACTGCTTGCGCGGGGGGGAAGCACTGGCCGATGCTGTCCAAGGATTGCCCTTGGGAGCTTAGTCCGGCTAAGCGCCACTTCATAGGGACAGTGCACGCAGCATATATCATCTAGGCCAGCACCAGGCAGCATGCCATCTAGGCAAGCATCTAGCAGCATATTGTCTAGGCAAGCATGTGGTCTAGGCAAGCACCTAGCAGCAATTCATCTACATGCCACGCATGGGGCATGGCCTGCTGGGCTTGATGTCTGCAAGGAGCCTGACAGACGCATTACCTGCTATGCACAGTGCAAGGAACCTGCATGGGGCCACACACAGTAGCAAGGGGCTTCAAGCCTGCAAGGAGCCCCTAAGTGGCAAGGAGCCAGCCGGGCTTGCACACATGCACCAGGTAGCAAAAGACCTGCGGGGATCACCGCAATGGCTAGGGGCCCCACGCCCGCAAGGAGCCTTGTAGGCCTCCTGCCATGTTCCAAGCCTCAGCGGTACACCGAGAGTATGCTTCGCTCTTGTGCGCGCACCGGCCTTGCGCTTGCACCACTCCTGAGGGAGCTTTGGATTGCTACAGCAAAGCGTGTTTGGGCATGCGCTTTCCGCATTGCCACTGCACAGGGGAATTTGACAAGGAGTACGATCTTGATACAGATCCTGTACAAGTATGTATTCTGCAAAGACAGCAAGGCCACTGCAAACTTAGTCCATAGCCCATTACTATGAGTGATGGCATGCGGTTTCAAAGAGGCCCTCACAAGCTAGCTGGATCACCTTACATGCAGGAGAGAGGACATGCCAACTTCATTGCAACTTGCATGGCTTAAGCCACATTCCTCTCCCCTCCTTGCCTTAGCAACTGACAACATGCCTGTACCATACCCTGCCTAGGCAACTGGCACCATACCCCCCCTGCCTTGGCAACTAAATACAGGCCTGCACTATACCCTGCATGCCTCCAAGTGTAACGTTTAGCTTCACAACGCACCACTTGCTGATTGGTACTGGGGGGCCGCCATGGCCTGGGATGACGTCGCTGGGCTCTATGGCAGCAGTGAAGTAGGGCACTGTCGCATCATGCCTGCAGCGGTGAAGTAGGGCACGGTTGCATCATGCCTGCAGCGGTGAAGTAGGGCACGGTTGCATCATGCCTGCAGCGCATGGGACGGCGGCTGAGAGGTGTGCTGCCGTCAGCCTCAGGCCTGGTGAGGAGGACGGGTGCATGACTGCGGGGCCTGGCATGAGCCTCGCAAGGGCTTTTTGCGTGAAACCACGAGTGTTGAGCGCGGCCATGGGCGCCCAGCCGAGTGTAGAGCTTGTGTGCGTGGGGTACCGGCGCAGTGTGAGCCTAGCGTGCACAGAGCACATGGGCCTATAGTGCGGGGCATGAATGTGGCCACCATGGTGTGTGTGCACCAAGGTGTGTGTGCACCAGGGGCATGAATGTGGCCACCATGGTGTGTGTGCACCAAGGTGTATGTGCACCAGGGGCATGAATGTGGCCACCATGGTGTGTGTGCACCAAGGTGTGTGTGCACCAGGTGATGGGCATGGAACCGGATTTTAGCATGTGGAGCTTGCACGAGTGCGCTGTGTCCCTGGTCTCATATATTTTAGCATGTGCAGCTTGCATGAGTGCGCTGGGTCCTTGGTCGCATGGATTCAGTGTGGAGCTTACATGAGTGCGCTGGGCCCTTGGTTACATAGATTTTAGTGTGGAGCTTGCATGAGCGCGCTGGGTCCCTGGTCGCATAGCTTTTAGTGTGTGGAGCTTGCATGAGTGCGCCAGGTCCTTGGTTTCAACAGACATCAATCAAACTCAAATTGATCAACTCAAAAACAATTGAGTTTTGGGGGGGGGCGGTGGGTGTAGAGCTGGAAGGGAGGGGAGGTACGTTAAACAGATCTCTGATAAGTACTCTGGGCCTTATGCTGGTCTTTTTGTCTCCCTGCACATGCCACCTGTGGCTTGGGGACTTCTCGGGAGCAGTGTCCAAGCAGGACTGCTATGGGTGTACATGCCACGTGTGGTGATGATAGGGGATAGGGGATCAAGGGACTTCTCAGAGGTGTCTGATAAAGACTCCTACGTACAAGTGGACAGGGCAAGCTATCATCTCTTGACTGCATGAATATACAGGACTCAAGTGTGTTACATTTGAAAAGAGGTTGGTGCTACGGAAGAGCTCCGCAGGGTTCTCAAGTGCTGCAGAGGGTCCAGCACTCAAGTACAGGAGGCACCAGAGGAATGGGCGGCACAGCATTAACGGCTGCACCCTCACCTGATGTTGGCAAAGGTAAGCCTTTTGCGGAAGAGCGCGAGGCCTGCATGGAACGCATAGCCCGGATGCGCCAAGACAGCAAGAAGAGGGAGGCCGTCTGCAAACTCGTCTGAGAGCACCAACTGGCAGCCTGAGTGCACAGTCATCAAAGGGCAGTGATCAAAGGGCAGCCCATGTGCAAGGGATGGAGAAGGGTGGGTGACGCACACCTGCTGGGCACTGCCCACTTTTTCCTCCTTCACAACACGCTGGCTCTTTACAGGCGAGATGTGTGCGCGGACGCATACGCACACTCAGCCTCTGCAGGCGGCCCTCATGAAGTTCAAAAAGCAGATAAGTTTGCCTGACTGTCCTGAGAAAAAGGGAGAATGTAATGATGCACAGCATGTGGGACCAACCACACCCGCAGGTCCTTGATTAAGACATAGTCAATAAGTATGAGACAACAATCTTTAATACAGTCAATTTGCATGACACT
>LFIK01003388.1_pt1 | contig 12943 bp, 10 predicted proteins | sample 643401 | NCBI WGS metagenome assembly LFIK01 (sample SAMN03777447, study PRJNA286221) | soda lake metagenome | biome: soda lake; feature: Kulunda steppe; material: water; isolation source: sample T5-Br brine of Lake Tanatar-5 | place: Russia: Kulunda steppe | collected 2010-07 | reverse complement strand
TGACGCTGGAGGCGATGAAAATGGAACATGTCCACGTGGCGCCGGTGGCCGGCACCGTTGTGTCGATCAATGCCGGTGTCGGCGATCAGGTCATCGCGTCGCACCTGGTTGCCGAAATCGAACTCGCCGAACAGGTCGCACAATAAACCAAGGGGCAGGAATGAGCATGGCTGAAGTGGTACTGACCGAGAAACGCGGGAACGCCTACTGGATCACGTTGAACCGCCCGGAGAAGCGCAATGCCATCAATGCCGACGTGATTCGCGGCATTCATCAGGGTCTGGAGGCCGCCGTGGCGGACCCGGAAGTGCGCGCTGTCGTGCTTACCGGGGCGGGCGAGAAGGCCTTCTGCGCGGGCGCGGATCTGCAGCCGGGCCAGGGCTTCAGCTTCGATCATGCCTGGCCCAACGCCCCGTATGCCGACCTGATCCGCTATGCGCGCAACGTCACCCTGCCGATCATCGCCCGGGTCAACGGCGTGTGCATGGCCGGGGGCATGGGACTGCTGTGCATGACCGATATGGCGGTGGCCGGCGATGAGGTGATGTTCGGCCTGCCGGAGGTCAAGGTGGGGGTGTTCCCCATGCAGGTACTCAGCCTGCTGCAGCGCCTGGTGCCCCAGCGCACCGTGCGGGAGTGGTGTCTGACCGGGGAGCCGTTTGATGCGGTCGAGGCCCGTACCCATGGCCTGATTAACCACGTGGTGCCGGCGTCCGAGCTGGACGAAAAAGTGGACTGGCTGATCGGTCGCCTGGTGAACAAGTCACCGACCGCGATACGCCATGGCAAGTACGCCCTGCGCGCGATTGAGTCCATGAGCTTCGACCAGGCCATCGCCTACACCGAAGGCCAGATCGTGCGCCTGGCGATGACCGAGGACGCGAAAGAGGGCATGGCGGCGTTCAACGAGAAGCGTAAACCCGTCTGGACCGGTCGTTGACCGGAACCGCCCGGGCCGGCGATCGCCGGCCCGGGCATGAGCGGCCCAAACCAAACCATCAAAAAGGGCCGCCGGGAGACAGTTGGAGGAGAAATCCATGTATCTGACCTACGGCTTGAACCGCTGGAGCGCACAGACGCCCGGACGCACGGCCCTGATCTGCGACGGGCGGGAGACCAGCTACGGTGAACTGCGTGACCGGGTGTCCCGGCTGGCCGGCTGCCTTGATCGCTGGGGCGCCGGGCCAGGCGACCGCGTGGCCATACTGGCGCTGAATTCCGATCGCGCCATCGAGATGATGCTTGCCGCATTCTGGGGTGCGCGAGTGGCCAACAACCTGAACCTGCGCTGGTCGGCCCCCGAGATCATTTACGGAATCAATGATTCCGAAGCCACGGTGCTGGCGATCGACAAGGCGTTCGCCCCCCATCTGCCGGCCTTGCGGGAATCCTGCCCCAGCATCAGGACGGTGGTCTACCTGAGTGAAGGCGATGTGCCGGACGGCGCGGTGAGCATGGAGTCGGAACTGCGCGGCGCCGACCCCATTCCCGAGCAGAACACCGACCCCCATGCCCTGGCCATCCTCAACTACACGGGCGGGACCACCGGGCGCTCCAAGGGCGTGATGTGGTCCCATGCGGCCTTCACCCACGCCTCTGCCGTGACCCTGGGCGACGGATTCTGGAAGGAAGGCGTGCGTGCCTGCCTGGCCACGCCGTTGTTCCATGTCACCGGCCTCAGCGTGGTGCTGATGAACCTGGCGCTGGGCAATCCGGTGGTGGTGCTGCCCATGTTCGATCCGGAAAAGGCCCTGCAGCTGTTCCAGGACCAGAAGGTGGGTCTGACGGTGCTGGTTCCCACCATGCTGCAGATGCTGGTCCATCACCCGGAGTTCAATCGTTACGACCTGAGCGAACTGAAATACGTGCGCTACGGCGGTTCGCCCATTGCCGAGCCCCTGCTGCGCCGTTTCATGGAAAAGCTGCCGCACACTCGGCTGGCCCAGGTGTACGGCCAGACGGAGATGATGCCGCTGACCATTTTGCGGGACGAGGACCATACGCCCGAAGGCCTTGCCAGCGGCGTGACGCGGTCCGCCGGGCGCGCCAGCCCCTACGTGGAACTCTACGCGGTGGATGTCGACGGACGCCGGCTGCCCCCGGGCGAACCGGGTGAAATCGTGGCGCGGGCGCTGTGCGGCATGATGGGGTACTGGAACAAGCCGGAACAGACGGCCGAGACCCTGGTGGACGGCCTGCTGCATACCGGCGACATCGGCTACCTGGATGACGAGGGCTATCTGTACCTGGTTGACCGGAAGAAGGACATGATCGTCACCGGCGGTGAGAACGTGTATTCCACGGAAGTGGAATCCGTTCTTGCCGGGCATCCCGCCGTGCAGGCCTGCGCGGTTGTTGCCCGCCCCGACGAAACCTGGGGTGAGGCCGTGCATGCCTGCGTGGTGCTGCAGCCCGGGCAGTCGGTCGAGCCGGAGGCGCTCCAGGCCCACTGCCGCGAACACATCGCGGGCTACAAGATCCCCAGGAGTTTCACTTTCATGGATGAGCTGCCGCTCAGCGGGCCGGGCAAGGTCAACAAGGTTGCCCTGCGTGAGCACGTGAAGAACGGTGAACCATCGGCGTAAGCGGAGGCTGCCATGTTTCAGAACGACCTACTCAAGGGCAAACGCATCCTGGTCACCGGCGGTGGCAGCGGGCTTGGCCGCGCCATGGCGGAAAAGTTCCTCGAACTGGGTGCCGATATCGACATCTGCGGGCGCAGGAAGCAGGTGCTGGACGAGACCGCCGGGCAACTGATGCAGCAGCACGGCGGCACCGTACGCACCCATCAGCTGGATATCCGGGACGCGGCCGCGGTGGATGCCATGGTGGAGGCGATCTTCCGTGATCAGCCCCTGACTGGGCTGGTGAACAACGCGGCCGGCAACTTCGTCAGCCGCACCGAGGACATCTCGCCGCGCGGCTTTGATGCCATTGCCAACATCGTCGCCCACGGCACGTTCTACGTGACCCAGGCGGTGGGCAAGCGCTGGATTGCCGGCGGACACCCCGGCAGCGTGGTCTCCATCATCACCACCTGGGTGAAGAACGGCAGTCCGTTCACGGTGCCGTCGGCCATGAGCAAATCCGCCGTCTATGCCATGACCATGTCCCTGGCCGCGGAATGGGGGCGGTACGGCATCCGCCTGAACGCCATCGGGCCGGGCCTGATTCCCACCGAGGGCATGAGCAAGCGCCTGTACCCGGGCGAGGACCCGGCCGTGGTCTCCGCACGCCAGAACCCCATGGGCCGTGTCGGCACCATGGAGGAGCTGCAGAATCTCGCCACCTTCCTGATTTCCGACGCCTGCCCCTGGCTCAACGGCGAGGGCATCATGATGGACGGAGCCGATCATCTGGGCACCGGCGGCAACTTCTATGCCTTGCGTGAATGGGACGACGCGCAGTGGAAGGCGGCCCGGGACCTGATCCGCAACCAGGATTCGCAGGACCGGGATCGTCGGGACTAGGCCGCCAATCTCACCAATCGGACATCGGATCCCGCGATCCCGGTGAGATAGGCGGGCTAGAACAGCGCTTCCCTGGAGGAGAACGCATGGAATTCGAACATTCAAAACGCACGCTGGAACTGATGGAGCGCCTGCAGGCGTTCATGGACAGCCATATCTATCCCAATGAGGCCCGTTACCATCAGGAACTGGAGGACGGCAACCCCTGGCCGTCCATCGTCGAGGAACTCAAGCCCAAGGCCCGCGAGGCGGGGCTGTGGAACCTGTTCCTGCCCGAATCGGAGCACGGCGCCGGGCTGACCAACCTGGAGTATGCGCCACTGTGCGAGATCATGGGGCGGGTCATGTGGGCACCGGAGGTGTTCAACTGCAGTGCACCGGATACCGGCAACATGGAAGTGCTGGCGCGCTACGGGACGCCCGAGCAGAAAAAACAGTGGCTCGAACCCCTGCTGGCCGGGGAGATACGGTCCTGTTTCGCCATGACCGAGCCTGCGGTGGCCTCATCCGATGCCACCAATATCGAGAGCTCCATTGTGCGGGATGGCGACAGCTACGTGATCAATGGCCGAAAGTGGTGGTCCTCCGGTTCGCCCGATCCCCGCTGCAAGATCTTCATCTTCATGGGCAAGACCGACCCGGACAATCCGAACCGGCACAAGCAGCAGTCCATGATCCTGGTACCGATGGAGACCGACGGCATTACCGTGCGCCGCTCCCTGCCGGTGTTCGGTTACTCGGGAGCACCCGATGTCACGGGCGAAGTGGTGTTCGAGAACGTCCGTGTTCCGGTGGAGAACATGCTGCTGGGTGAAGGGCGCGGCTTCGAGATCGCCCAGGGCAGGCTGGGCCCGGGCCGCATCCATCACTGCATGCGGCTGATCGGTCTGGCGGAGCGTGCGCTGGAGAAAATGTGCCGCCGCACGCTGAGCCGTGTGGCCTTCGGCAAGCCTATCGCGGAACAGACAGTCACCCTGGAGCGGATCGCCGAAAGCCGGATTCTCATCGACCAGGCGCGCCTACTGACCTTCAAGGCCGCGTACATGATGGACACCGTCGGCAACAAGGTGGCCAAGAAGGAGATCGCCATGATCAAGGTGGCGGCGCCGAACATGGCCGGCCGCGTGATTGACTGGGCAATCCAGGCGCACGGCGGCGGTGGCGTGTCAGATGATTTCGGTCTGGCCCTGGCCTACGCGAATGCACGCTTGCTGCGCATTGCGGATGGTCCGGATGAAGTGCATCGGAACCAGATCGGGCGTCTGGAACTGAAGCAGTACATGGGTTAGCGGGGGTGACCGTGTCCAGGGTCCAGGACCGGCGATTGATGATCATCGGGCGCGAGCGGGTCTTCTACCTGGGGCTGCTCGGCGTCCCGTCCGAGCGCAACCTGGGGGCCAGCATTCTGTATAGCGGCCTTGGCCGCCCGTTCAATCTCTGCGTGGACGGCGTCTGGCAATCCCGCTGGCTGGCGATGGTGCCCCCCTATCAGGCGCACCGGATCAGCACCGGGGACGGGTTGATTTCGGCCATCCTGCTCGAGCCGGAAGCCGTGGATCTGGGGCGGGTTAGGGACTGGGTCGACTGTGTGTCGGGTGATGAACAGCAGGCCAGGCTCCTTGCCGGACGTATTCGCCGGGCCTATGGGGCCCTTCACGACCATGGCGGTGGTGTATTGCCCGCGACCTGGGACCTGGACAGGTTATTCCTCGGCCGGCCACTGCCAACCCCGATTCTCGATGCCCGGGTGGCGCGGGTGGTGCACGCCATGCAGACGGACCCGCGCAGTCTGCGCACGGCGAGGGACTGCGCGGAAGGTGCCGGGCTCTCGTTCTCCCGGTTCCTGCACCTGTTCAAGCGCGAGACGGGCGTGAGTTTTCGGAAGTTTCGGGCCTGGAAGCGCGCCCGCAGCGTGCTTTATCACGTGAATCGCCGGCACTCCATGACCGAGGTGGCGCTGGAGGCGGGCTATCCGGATGCCGCGCATTTCAGCCGATGCGTGCGGCAGGTTTACGGCCTGTGCCCCAGTGACATCTTCGCCGGTTCCCGTCGCTTGCCCATTCTATTGCAGGGCCAGGGGATTCCGGGGCTACCCGCCGCGGCACCCGCGCCGTTGCGGATGGCCGGCAAGGGCGCCTGAGCTTTTGTGCAAGAGAGGAAACGGGGCCGCCGGTGTACCCCGGCGCCCCCCGGTTCGGTTCAGTCCATGCCGTAGCTGGAGACATCCACCTTGGAGAAAGCCTCTTCCCAGTAGAGTTCGGCCAGTTCCTCATAGCTGTCGGTGCCTTCCACCAGGTCCACCCAGCGGTCCAGCAGTTCACGGAACTCTGCCAGAATCTCCTCGCCCCTCTCGACACCGTGATTATCCGCGTAATGGGAGGCCATGGATTCGATATCCTTGCGGATGAATTCCTCGGTTGCCTCCACCAGGTCGGTATCGGGTTCGTGTACCTCGATGCCCCGTTCCCGGGCCAGCTCCAACACCTCGGCGTCGCGCCTCACGTAGGTGAATGGGATGTAGGCGGTAGATACCGCCCCGGCCCGCAGCGCTGCCTCGCGATGCGATTCCGAAAGGTTCTGCCAGCTGTCACGGTTGAAGTTGGTGGCAGCGGTTCCTGCGAAACTCCCGCCGGGCACCAGTTTTGTGATGTGGTCTACGGCATCGATGAACTGCAGGTTGGTGAGTTCCGGTAGGGACACCACGACGCAGTCCACGACACCCTGACTCAGCGATTCGTACAACTCGTTCGCTGACAGGGTTACGGGAGAGGCGCCCACGTGCCGCGACCACCGTGACCAGTGCGCACCTGCAACCCGCAGGCGCTTGCCGCGGATATCAGCGAGGCTGGTGACCGGCTCATCCGCGCAATGAAGTATGTAAGGTGAGGATGCCTGGCTACCGGTGAAGATCTGGTTCTGCTGTTTGAAGTCCTCGAGACATTCCGGGCAACGGGTGAAGGCGTACTCCGTCATGGCGCCCACGTAGGCCATGGTGGCGGTGGCGGAATCGGTATCCAGCAGGGTCTGCACCATGCTGGCCTCCGCAATCATGTTGTAGTGCGGGTATTCGGAAGGGAAGTAGGGGGCCAGCAGGTAGCCGATATCCGCGATGCCGTCGCGCAGCCCACCGGATGTCTCTGCGAAGTTCAGCAGGGACAGGGGGAACACCCGCACGTTTACTTCGCCGTTGGTCAGTTCGCTGAACGTGTCCGCGTAGATCTCGGCGCCCTTGGCCGCGTCGGAGCCGGGCGGGAAGCCCAGCGCGTAGCGCAGGTTTTGTGCCTCGCTGGTCCCCGCAAACGCGGTGCCACCGATCAGGCAGGTGCCCAGGGCCAGGGCCTTGAGGCGGTTCCGGTATGACATGGCTGGTTCTCCTCCGGTGTTTTCGGATGTGTTTTTGGTCTGGTTCTTCGCTAGAACCCCAGTTGTCGGGCGGCCAGGTCGCGCATGATTTCCTCGGCGCCGCCGCCGATGGCGTTGACCCGCACCTCGCGGTAGATCCGCTCGGATTTGCTGCCCCGGATGAAGCCGGCGCCGCCCAGGGTCTGAACTGCCTCGCGGGCACAGAATTCCATGGTGCGGGTTGCCTGGTTCTTCAGCAGCGAGACATCGGCGACCGGGTTCTCTCTCTGTTCAACCCGCCAGGCGAGGCTTTCCAGGTAGGCCTGGGTTGCGTTGATGTGCATGGTCATGTCCGCCAGCTTGTGGCGGATGACTTGGTGCTGGATCAGCGGCACGCCGAAGGTGCGGCGTTCGCGGGCGTAGGCCACCACCTCGTCCAGGCAGACCTGTGCAAAGGCATTGCAGCCGGCGGCCATGAACAGGCGTTCCAGGTTGAAGTTCTGCATGATGAGCCGGAAACCCCGGTTTTCCTCGCCCAGCAGGTTTTCCACGGGTACCCGGCAGTTGTCGAAATACAGTGTGGCCGTGTCGGAGCACCACCATCCCATTTTCCTATCGAGTTCTGTGCGCTCGAACCCGGGCCGATCCCGCTCGATGAGCAGCAGGGAAACCCCATTGCCCCCGGCGTCGCCGGTACGTACCGCCACCGTGTAGTAGTCCGCCCGCATGCCGGATGTGATGAAGGTCTTGGAGCCGTTGACCACGTAGTGGTCACCGTCGCGTCGGGCGGTGGTTTTCAGGTTCGCCACATCGGAGCCGCCGCCGGGTTCGGTGATAGCCAGGGCGCTGATCTTCCGGCCCGCGAGGATGTCCGGTAATACCCGCTCCTTGACTTCGGGTCTGGCGGCCCGCGCGATCGGCGGGGCGCCAATCATGTGACTCATGAGACTGGCCGACAGGCCGCCCACGCCGGCCCGCGCCAGTTCCTGTGCGGCAACGATGATGAAAAACAGATCGGCCTCAACGCCGCCGTATTCCTCGGGGAACCCCATGGGCAGCAGCCCGACCTCCGACGCCTTCTCGTACAACTCGCGCGGAAAGCTCCCGGCCTCGTCCCAGTCCGCCGCATACGGCTCGATCTCCCGCGCCACGAAGGTGCGAAGGGTATGGCGGTAGGCCTCATGCTCTTCCGTGAAAAAAGGGTGCGTTTGCTGCGACATAGCAATGACCTGTTTGCGTTAGGGGTGTGATTGGGCCTGAGCGGATCTCGAATGAACTTAGCCCAGAGACAGGACTTGATCAAGCGCTTGGTAAAGACCATGATCGACATGGAAAGCAATGAGCAATCCAACAATCAATGCGTGCGGCGACGCAGCAATGTCGCCCGAACGCCGCCCCGGCAGGAGGAGAGTGATGAGCGAGTTTGCGATGAGCCCGAGGGCTGCCCAGTTGCTTGAGCGGGTGCGGGATTTCATGGAGACCCATGTCTACCCGGCGGAGCATCTGTATACCGAGCAACTGAAGGGCGGAGACCGGTTTCGCACGCCGCCGATCATGCAGACCCTCAAGTCACGCGCGCAGGAAGCCGGGCTGTGGAACCTGTTTCTGCCGGGGGAGGAGGGTGCCGGCCTGACCAATGCGGAGTATGCCCCGCTGGCCGAGGAAATGGGGCGGGTGCTCTGGGCCTCCGAAGTGTTCAACTGCTCTGCCCCGGACACCGGCAACATGGAAATCCTTGCCCAATACGGGACGCCGGAGCAGAAGGCGCAATGGCTGGAACCGCTGCTGGCCGGAAAGATCCGCTCGGCGTTTTCCATGACCGAGCCCCAGGTGGCCTCCAGTGATGCCACCAACATCCAGTGCGAGATCCGTCGTGATGGCGACCACTACGTGATCAACGGGCGGAAGTGGTTCACGTCGGGTGCGATGAATGCGGATTGCCAGTTGCTGATCGTCATGGGCAAGACGGATCCGGACAATCCCGACCGCCACAAGCAGCAGTCGATGATTCTGGTGCCGCGTGACACGCCGGGGGTCACCATCGTCCGCGACATGCATGCCTTCGGGTATGACCACGCGCCCGTGGGGCATCCGGAAGTCTCATACGACAACGTGCGGGTGCCGGCCAGCAATATGCTGCTCGGTGAGGGGCGGGGCTTCGAGATTGCCCAGGGCCGTCTCGGGCCGGGCCGCATCCACCACTGTATGCGGCTGGTGGGATGCGCCCAGCGGGCGTTGGAACTGCTTTGCGGTCGCGCCGATGAGCGCGTCGCCTTTGGCAAGCCGCTCTCTGAACAGAGTGCGGTGCGCGAGGATATCGCTGACTCCTTCTGTGAGATCCAGCAGGCCCGGCTGCTCACCCTGCAGGCGGCACACAAGATGGATGCCGAGGGCAACAAGGCGGCGCGGGACCTGATCGCGGCGGCGAAGATCGTGGTTCCGGCCATGGCCTGTCGGGTCATCGACCGTGCCATTCAGGTTCATGGGGCCGCGGGGGTCTGCCAGGACACCTTCCTGCCGGAGGCCTATGTCTATGCCCGCTACATCTGGATTGGCGACGGGCCGGATCAGGTTCACCGCGCATCACTGGCGCGACAGCTGCTTCGGCGCTACAACGCATAGAGCAGCCATCGGCCTGCGCACTTGAGGATGGCTTAACCAATCACTTGATTGGTGTGCGTGGGCTGAGCTAGCCTGCAGAAAACAGAAATAAAAAAACAGAACGGATGTGAGGAGACCGCATGATGAGCACCCCCAGTGTCAGTGCGCTCGATCAGAACATGATCCAGCGCGTCTGCGTTGGCGATATCGTCACCCGATCGGCCGACCTGTTCCCGGATCGCGCCGCCTTCATTCTTGATGATCGCCGTCTCACTTACCGTGAGTTGCAGGATCAGGCGAATCGGCTCGGGCACGCCCTGCTTGGCCTGGGCCTGCGCCAGGGGGATGTGGTGGGTGTGCTTGCCCGCAATATTCCGGAGCTGATGGTCGTGTACTTCGCCTGCGCCAAGGCCGGGCTGGTGTGCGCACCGGGCAATCTGGCCCTGCGCGCGGAGGAGATCGGCTACTGCTTCAAGGATTCCCGGGCGCGGGTGCTCATTGTCGAGGACGCGCTGGCTGAACTTTACCATGCGCTTCCGGACTTGCCGGAACTGGAGCATGTCTACTGGACGCCGGATGCCCGCGGCGAACCCGGCGAGAAATCCCGGGGCACGCTGGGCGAGTTGATCGCAACGGGCGAGGAACGCGAGCTCGAGGTGGTTATCGAGGACCGGGATCCGGTGCAGCTGCTCTATACCAGCGGCACCACGGCGCTGCCCAAGGGTGTGGTCACCAGCCATCTCGCGGTCACGCTGGCGGCACTGACCAACGCGCTTGCCAACGAATTCAAGGCCGGCACCACGGTGCTCGGCAACCTGCCGCTGTTCCATACCACGGCGATCAACTGCATCACGGTTTCCGCGCTGACCGTGGGCGGCACCATCGTGCTCATCAACGGCTTCGAACCGAAGCTGGTGGGCCGGCTGATCGAAGAACACCGCATCAACATGTTCGTGCTGCTGCCCATCATGTACAGCCAGATGCTGGCAGAGCCGGAGGTGCGGCAGCGGGATCTCAGTTCCGTGCGTCGCGCGCTCTACGCCATGGCGCCCATGCCCCACGAGCGACTCAAGGACATCCATGCGCTGTTCCCCAACGCCGATGTGGTGCTGGGCTCCGGCCAGACGGAATTCACCCCGGCCACCTGCATCCAGCGCCCCGAACACCAGTGGGACAAGGCTGCCTCCTGGGGGCCGGCCACGGCCCTCACCCGCATCGCCATCATGGACGATCAGGGTCGCCTGCTGCCCCACGGCCAGGAGGGCGAGATCGTGTACCGCGGTCCGCAGGTGATGAACGGCTACCTCAACCAGCCCGAGAAGACGCAGGAAAGCCTGCGCCATGGCTGGTTCCACAGCGGCGACGTGGCCTGGATGGACGAGGAAGGCGTGGTCTGGTTTACCGACCGCAAGAAGGATGTGATTAAGACCGGCGGTGAGAATGTGGCGTCCATCGAGGTGGAGCGTTGCCTCATGGAGCACCCCGATGTGCTGGAGGCGGCGGTGGTGGGTCTGCCGCACGACCGCTGGGGTGAGGCGGTAACCGGCATCGTGGTGCTGAAGCCGGGTGTGCAGCAGGACGAACAGGCCCTGCTCGACCACTGCCGTGAACACCTGGCGGGCTTCAAGGTGCCGAAGGCGATCCATTTCCAGGCGGAGCTGCCGCGCACAGGTACCGGCAAGATCCAGAAGCATGTGATGCGGGACGAACTTGCCGCGTTCTACGCCGGCCCCCGCGACTGATCGAGACTCCAGACAATCGGCCGGCCATGGAGGGGCCGGCGCACTGCGCACAGTCCCTCCGGCCAGGCGAATCGCGTGGCGCGGTGGGTGGTGTGGCCGGTGGGCGGCGCCAGATGGCGCCGGTGCCACCACAGAACCGCTGATGCCCCGGGGCATCGGTCGATAACAAGTGATGGAGGAGTCGGAAATGTCCACAATGAAATGGGTGACCAAGACCCTGGTGTCAGCGAGTCTTTGCGCCGGCCTGGTCCTGGCTGGCACGTCCCACGCGCAGCAGTTCCGCTATGCGCTCGGTTTCCCGCCAAACTCGGCAGGGGATGACGGCGCCCAGCTATTCAACGAAAAGCTTCAGGAATACTCGGGTGGCGAACTCTCCTTCCGGATTTTCCCGCTTTCACTGCTCAGCCTGGCCGAAATGTCGGAGGGTGTGCGGGATGGCATCGCCGACGTGGGCAACGTGCTGACGCCGTATTTCCCCAGCCAGTTCCCGAACACCAACATGGCCGTGGAGCTGTCCATGCTGCTGGCGCTGAGCGATAAGGCCGAGGGTCGCCTGGGCATGGCCTACTCCGGCGCGATCACGGAATACCTGATGCTGGAGTGTCCGGATTGCCAGAGTGAATTCGCAGCCCAGCAACAGGTGATTCTGCCGTTGGGGGCCACGCCCGAATACCAGCTGATGTGCACCCAGCCTATCCGCACTGCCGAGGAATTGCGCGGCAAGCGGCTGCGGGTGGCCGGGGCGCAGTGGTCCCGCTGGGCGGAGCACTTCGGTGCCTCCACCGTCTCCATGTCCGCCAACGAAATCCTGGAAGCGCTCGGCCAGGGTGTCGTCGACTGCACCGTGCAGTCCAGCCCCGAGTTGGGTAATTTCCGACTGAAGGAAGTGGTGACCGACATCACCGTCAACATCCCCGGCGGCGTCTTCGCTGGCGGCTCGGCCAGCTTCAACCTGGGTGTCTGGCAGGGCCTGAACGCGGAACAGCGCCAGCATATCCTGCGTGCTGCCGCTGACATGAACGCCGAGGTGACCTACCTGTACCAGACCTACGGTGACCGGGACTTCGCCGAAGCCAAGGAATCCGGCGTCAGCATCCATGAGCCGGAGGAAAGCCTGGTTCAGGCCTCGCGCGAGTTCGTCGAGCAGGACCTGGAGCGGGTCGCCGAGATCTATCAGGACCGGCACGGAATCTCCGACGCCGCCGACAAGATCGCGGTTCTGCAGCCGCTGGTGGAACGCTGGATGACACTGCTGGAAGAAAACGCGCCGGAAAGCTCCGCGGAACTGGCGCAGTTGTACTGGGACGAGATCTACTCCCGCGTGGATCACGAAACCTACGGCATGTGAGTGTGAGCCGGACGCCGACCAGTTTGGCGGCGTCCGGCATCGGAATGGTCACGTCGGGGGTGTTGGATGTCCCGTTTGTTCAGCGAAAGTCAGTTGCGTGAATTCGCCCGGCCCGACGAGGAGCGCGCGCTGGAGGCCCTGCGTGCCGACGACCTGGAGGCGGTCCGCCACTGGCTCGATCGCATGGACTCCGGTAGCGCCGGGTTGGATGCTTTGTCATTGCACGCCTTGGCGCGCAAGGCCGGCAAACTGCGGCAGGACCTGGGCGAGGAACGCGCCCGCTCCACACTGCAGCGAATCGGTGAGGCTCAGATGCGCACCTGGATCGCGCAGTTCCAGGCCGGGGACGAGCACGGTGCCATTGCCGACCTGGTCGCCGTCTTCAAGCATCAGGGAGATGTGAGGCCCCGGCCGCTCGAGGAGAACGAGCACGAAGTGGT
>LFIK01003387.1_pt1 | contig 12943 bp, 11 predicted proteins | sample 643401 | NCBI WGS metagenome assembly LFIK01 (sample SAMN03777447, study PRJNA286221) | soda lake metagenome | biome: soda lake; feature: Kulunda steppe; material: water; isolation source: sample T5-Br brine of Lake Tanatar-5 | place: Russia: Kulunda steppe | collected 2010-07 | reverse complement strand
TCATTTGCCTCCCCTCCAACCCTTTCCAACGTCTTCTGCACCAGCGGTAATGCGATTTCCAAAAAGTGATCGTAAGATTTCAAGGAAAGATGCAATTGAGCCCGCTCAATCAATTGGGCAACCTGCTCCTCGTTCTCTGCATTCATTGCTTCCCGAAAAGCTTCTGACTCTTGAGCGGCCTGAAGCGCATGGTCGAAGCGTTTGCTCTCGTGATACAGATTTGCAAGGGCCAACTTGGCCTCGGCAAAGCTGGGATGATCCTTATCAATATCTTCCAAAATATTCAGGTACATGTCGATGGCTTCTTCCAAGCGTTCGGTGGATCTGAGACACTGCTCCATCCTGGACCAGAGCACAGGCTGGTCGTACTCAGGGACAGCACGCAATGCAGAGTAAAATTTGAACGCCGCATCCAGCTTGTTGGCAGCCCAGCAATTATCGGCGACATCCATGTAAAGGTCTGCGCATTGTTCGACTTCCATGTCCATGAGGGGTTCAAACAACTGCATGGCCTCTTCTCCGTTTCCTACATGCAGCATGCAGAGGCCAGCTTTCACCTGCAAGTCGATGGGCAGCGAGTCTTCCTCTGTGCACATCGTATTTTCCGCCTCTTCGATTAGCTCGATGGCCTTGGAATAACATTCTAGCTCCATGTAAAGTTCGCACAAAATATTAATCACCGTAAAGTCACAAGTTTCTGCATACTCCTCAAGCTGTTTCTCCAGTAGTTCTATGGCTGGCGACTGATGTCCCAAGCGATGGTAGACCCTTGCTAGCATCTTCACCACTTCGATGTCCTCCGGGTCGTGCGCGTGTAGCTGCTCAAATGCTTCCTTGGCTTTGCTGTTGTCTCCTATTTCCGCATACAGGTTTCCGCGATCCCACCTTGCTTTCCAATCCTTTTTTTCCTTGTCCAATCGAATCACCTTGGACAGGCAGTAGATAGCCTGTCGAAGGTTCCCCACCTCCTGGGCCATGCTTGCGACTCTGTTCCACTGTACCTGATCGTTCGGGGTCAAGTGCGCAGCAATCATGTAGAAATTCAGCGCCCTTCTTCGGTCGCCCATGGCTTCGCTGACCAGTCCAAAGGTGTGGTAGGAGTCTGGGATGTCAGGTGCCATCCTCACCACCTCTTTCAGCACATCTACGGCTCCAGCATAATCTTCCAATGCATACATCATGTTGGCTTCTCCTAGTTTTTTGGTGATTTCTTCGGGTATTTCCATCCTCCTTTTTCTCCTCTTCTTGAACCTCTTCCTCTCCTTTTTGCCCATTTTCCTTCCTGTGATTCCAAGTTCGTCTGCCAATCCTCCTTCCTTCCAAATATCTTCTACGTCGGCTCCCAGGAAATCCTTTCTCGCTTTCTTCCACCTGTAATTTTCCATGCATAGCATCGCACGTTGCCACGTATGTATCGATCCTCTCGTCAGCTCCTTGTGTTTGGATGGATTTCCTGCACCGACAGGTCGTTCCGAACCACTTTCGCATCGACGCACCTTTCTTCCTTGGCTGGTTTGGATCCCGAAGCTCTCGGTTGGTCCCTCGCGCCTTCTTTCGTGCTTCTTTGCCTTCCTTCGACGTCTTCGTCCATCCTTTTGGCACCACTTGCTTCCATCTTGCGCTCCTGTTGTTCGTAGAACATGGCTTCTTCGTCCTCTTCGTCAGAGTCTCCATCCGCGTCTCCTTCTTCGTAGGGAAACTCGTCTTCTTCTTCCTCCTCCTCCTCTTCTTCTTCCTCGTCTTCTTCCACGTCTTCCTCGATCCTTGGCATGTCGAATTCCATCTCGTGTCGCATGGATTGGATTTCCGACACTCTCACAGAGCTGTGGGTCCACCCTCCAAGGAAAGCTCACCTGCCATCCCAACCCACGTGCATAGCAGCTGCAACGGTGTGACATGGATGGGAAGTGTGGGAAAGGAAAGAACGAAACGATGCCACGCGAAGCCAAGTGCGTGGAAGTGGCAATGGCGAAGGAAAAGGGATGGAGACAACGCTAGACGAAGAGGTCAAAAGCAACGCATTGGTGACGGACACGTGCACGTTTCGTCGCCTTGTTTCGGATGGAACGCAGGAGGGAGCGTCCGTGCATAGTGCAAGTTTGCAGAGTAGAAGAGCTCTCGGGCGTGCACACATGCCAATTTCCAAGGATGCTCGCGAAATCGTGTGTAGAAGCATTCTTGGCACGCTACCAAATCGCGTTTGTTCTCGTTTTGATGCCTTTGACGTTCCATTACTGGAGTCCGCCTCTTGTAGCTTGTCAACGTAGTGGCGTTGAAGTCGTGGGCTTGACTCAGTCAAAGGATCCCATGGCGGTCCTGATGCACGGTACAATCTCAAGAACGTACCTTTATTTCAAGCGGATGTCCCTTCGTGTCATCCTTTACCACAACACATGGTGGATTTGCGAGTGTATCGCGCCCTGTCAAGAGGTGTGGATGACCGGGTGCGTATTTCAATCGACGACATGGAACGCCAAGGAGCTCGCTCGCTTTGCTAACTGCCTTGTGGAGAATGACAACGACATGATGTGGCACGGCAAAAAAGAAGGGCAAGGTGATTGTGCTTTCATCGTGATTGGAACGAGGCCATGGAGGACACGGCAAAGAACGGCCAACGTTCCCTTCTCCCCTCGCAAGTTCGGACAGGGGTGCGTTTCCAGCGTTGCCACGTTGCACGGATGCATGTTCGTGACATCCAATCGCTTTCGTTTGCACGGAATGGCCGTGCACCACGCACATCTACCACCGAAGCAACCGTCCACTCCATGCCTTCGCCTTCCCTTCCCCGTACCCGTACGGGTACGGGTACGTCCGCCGCCAGACGCCTCCCATCCCTCCGGATCCCGTTTTCCCTTTCGAATTCCTTTTTTCATCGGGACTTTTTTCCCGATCAGGGTTTCGTTTCGAACCGGTTTCAAAAGGGGACGTTTTCCCTTTCCCACCCGTCCTCTTCGGTTTCTCCCTTGGGCTTGGGCTGTGGTGCAGACCAACGTCGACCAAGGCGCATCAACTTGGTGCGACGTGACGGTGTTTGTGTTGCATTTCGCCATGGCCAACGAAGTGGAACGCCAAGAGGAAGGCGGAGAGACCCTCGCCAAGCATCCGCTGGAACACAGGTAAGTGGAGAGAGAAACGAAGCGAGACGAAGCCGGACGTGCTCGTGCACGCACGTGGAACGGTGGGCGCCAGCGAGCAAGAACGAAAAGGAAGCGAGGAGGAGTGCACGTCGCGGATGATGGACGCGATCGTACGCAAGAGGAGGTGCACAGAAATGAGGAGAGATGCTGACCCGAGAGGACGATCCGATGCGTGGGAACAGGTGGACGCTCTGGTTCGACATGGCGACGGGAAAACAAAACCCATCCAACTGGGGAAGCTCCATGCGACAAGTGATCACGTTTGCAACCGTAGAAGAATTCTGGGGGTACGTGCATGACACGAAACCGCGAATTGAACCGAGGAACGAAGCTAGGAACGAAACGGCGTGCAATTCGAACCTCCTTGTGGTCGATGGGTGCGCGAAAGAGAAAAGAAAACTGACCTTTCCTAATCGGTGTGCATTGTGCCTGGCAGTGTGTACAACAATATCGTCCCACCGAGCAGATTGGGCCACGGAACGGATTTCCACCTCTTCAAAGAAGGGATCAAGCCAGAATGGGAAGACCCGGCCTGCGCACAAGGGGGGAAGTGGACCATCAACGTGCCCAAGAGCGGCGGGGGAAAGGCCATACTGGACACCTGGTGGTTGCACACGATGCTGGCATTGATCGGCGAACAATTTAACGAGACCGACGAGATCTGCGGAGCCGTGCTCAGTGTGCGTAACAGGCAGGACCGCGTGGCCATTTGGACGAAGACTGCCAACAACGAAGCCGCTCAACTCAGCATCGGAAGACAAATCAAACAAGTGCTGGATGTAGGAGATAACACACAGATTGGTTACTTGACGTTCCAGGATGCCAAGAACGAGAAGAGGCCCAAAGACGTATACACCGTGTGAGGGTTGGTTTTGATCGTTGCAAACCATGCATACGTCCATCCTCAATGATGGAACCCTTTGGCTTTGAGGAGCACTGCAACCACGTAGGAAAGCGGCCATGCGTAAAGCAAGACATTTAAGAAAGTTTGCATTTGTTCACTTGCTCTGTCCTGGGCCAAGCGTCCTTCTTCTTCATTCTGTCGAGCTCTTTGGTAGCGTTCCTCGGCTACATTCACCCTTGCTCTCGCCCGCTGCAGCTCCTCTTCCGAGAGCCGCACGACGTCGTCCACCAGCTTGAATTGTTTGCCGCTCAGGGCTTCGTAGGATTTTTGGATTCGCAAGAAGGTTTCTTGATCACCACCTCGATCCGGATGATGAATCATCACCAATTTCCGATACGCGTCTTTTATTTCCGACGGTGTGGCGCTTGGAGCCACGCCAAGCACTTGGCGGTGGCATTCGCAAAGGACGCTGCGACGCAACTGGATCTTCGAGACGCATCGCATGCATTCCAATCGGTTCGAATTGCCGACGCACCGCCTGCAACGTCTTTCGTGGACGCCCACGTCGCGACAGTTCCACGTCTGTGGTGCACAGTCCGTACTCGACCGTGACCACGTCAACATGACACTTCCTGGAGCATCGCCGCGTTGCACCTGCGCACCTTCTAGCCACACAGTGGGATCGACGCAGGTCCTTTTCGTCCGTGGAAGCAACAGCAACGGTGCGGATCAGGCGTCTGCTCGAATCTCCTCCAGAGGCGCTCTGGACGTCGACACGTCGACACCGACGTTCGTGAGAGGAAGTGGATGCAATGTCGGTGGTTCCAGAGGAGATTCTGCCGGACTGGGGATGTGAATCAAGCTTGGAGACATGTCCATGGCATTTGGAGTGGATTCTACACCTTCCACATCCATGCCAGCTGTGATCTCCTGAGGTGGTTGGTCCTGCACAATGCCAGTGGTTGAAGGAGAGGTTACTGCCGGAGATGTTGCATCAGCCTCCATCGGAGCTTCAGATGAGGGATTAGGCATAGATGGCTCAAGGAATGGATCCAGATCATCCGCTGGATCTTTGTCTGGTTGTTTAAGGTCTTGAAACTCCGTGGATGCAGATGCGTGGCTGGTTTCTGTCATCTGAATGGTGGATTGATCAGGCACTGCCTCCGTCGCATGCCGAGACCGATCCAGCGGAACATGGTGTGAGCTGGAGGGAACTTCCATTGCTTCTGGAATGTCCCTGAAATTGCTGGCTCCTTCAGTTATGGAACTCATCAGCAAGGCATTTGTCTCATCCGCCGTGCAAGCATCGAGAGGAGCAGTTCGATTTGCACCGGGGACCATGCCGGTTGCATTTGTTTCTACATGCGTTAATGAAGGTGCCATCTCCTCCTGTGGCATCTGGTTCGCTGCAGAATCAGCCATTTTCTGATAAGTTGAGGCCAGCATTGGTTCATGCTGGATCACTGCTAGATCCTGAGAATGCCCTTCCCTGTCCGTTTCCTCCGATGCACCAATTGTAGCTGGACTGCAAGCTCCGGCATCTGTCGTCCAAGGCTTCTCCAGGTCATCCTTGCCTGTGTCTGCAGTTGGCAATGCTTCGTTCGCATCTGCAAGGAGAGAGTCTCCAGTCAATTCCTCCCTCTCGTTGAAGAACGGAGCAGTTTGATTCGTACTGGATACACTTTGGAGTCCAGTAGCACAGACCCCTGTCAATTGGTCTTGTTCCAGCTGCAAGTCGGAAGAGTCCTTGGGCGATTGCAGAGGACTCGGATCCACTTCAAAAGAAGCGTCGATTTCAGGGCGATCCGTGTATTGTTCCATCCAACCATCGTCTCCATCGTGGTAAAGCCCATCTTCGACGGATTCGGATGGATCGTTGGCCAGCCAATCGGCAAGCGACCTTGGTCCGATGCGGTCGCCTTCCAGTATTGCCGACACCACGTCTGGTTCAGCTTCCGTTCCTGGCGTTCGCTTCGCCTCTCTCGCTCCCACGATGTCTTTGGTCTGGGTGCCTTCTTCTTCGACAGAGATTTGTTCCGGCAGCACGATCACTCTTCCTTTCGTCTGGGTGTGCGTGTCCCGTGTCCTCGGTTCGAAGGTGCGCCACCTGCACTGGGATTTTCGCAGGAGGGCCATTCTGGACTGGGCTCGGGTGTCTTTTTTCGTCTCCACCACCGGAGTCGTTCGTTTGATCGTCTTTTTTCTCTTGTCTTTGACGTCGTTTTTCTCATCTTTTTTGCCATCCTCGCCTACTTCCGTTCTGGACGAGGTCGTGTTCTTCTTCCCGGCGTCGAACACCAGGGTTTTCACCGCCACGGCGTGGGTGGCCATGTTGGCTTTTGCAGCGCCCATCTCACCACTGGCACGCCTTCCGACGCACGCGTGCACGTGCGCTTGCTTCCTTGGATGTCGCACATGTGAAGCCGCATGTCGCTCCTCCCGTCGGTCCCCGACCCACCCCTCCGACTACCTCGGAGCCCTCCCCGACTGACACGTGGCATCGTTCCCCCCTCGATCTCTCGAGAAAAAACTCCCTTCTGCTCGCTCCATCGATCCCCCCTGCTTTTCTCTCTCTTCGGTCGACAGGGGCCGAAGTTAAGCGAAGGGTTAAGTCGAGGCGTGCAGCGCAGCACTTCTCGTCGACGTCATCTGCGGACGCGATGCGCAAGGCCATGTTCGCGCGCACGAAGGCGTTGGAAGGAGCTTGGAAGGGGTTGGGAGCACGCGGTTGGACCGCACAGCTCACGAATGCCGCGCACGATGCGAAAGAAACGGAGAAGAAGGACGCGGAAGGCGAACAAGAGGCCAAGAAACTGCTCGTCGTGGGCGGGAACGGATTCGTCGGAGGTGCCGTCTGTCGCGAAGCGGTCGGAAGAGGCATGGAAGTGTGCAGCGTGAGCCGATCGGGACGTCCGCCGAAACGAGGAGGACCGTGGACCAAACAAGTGGAATGGATCGCGGGAGACGCGTTGCGTCCGAGCGGATGGGAATCGGAACTGGCCCAAGCACGGGCAGTGATCTCCACCGTCGGCGCGTTCGGATCCAACGAATTCATGGAAAAAGTGTGTGGAGATGCAAATATCGAGGTGATGCGAGCCGCGGCCAAAGCAAAGGTGGAGCGATTCGTCTTCATCTCCGCCCACGAGTACGGCCTGCCGGAATTCGTCCTTCGTGGATACTTCAAAGGGAAACGAAAGGCTGAACGGGTGCTTATGGAAGAATTTCCTGCAACTGGTGTGGCTCTGAGGCCGGGATTTATCTATGGAAACCGACAGGTTGGCTCGGTGCAAGTTCCGTTGGGACTGGTTGGACTGCCCCTGGAAAAAGTGCTGCGTAGTCTACCGGCAGACAGCAGACTCAAGATGCTGCCGCTTCTCTCGGCTGTGCTGGCTCCACCGACCAGCGTCACAGACGTCGCAAAAGCGGCAGTTACTGCGGCCACAAATAATAAGGTACCCTCAGGGTTGATGGACATATACCAAATTGTTGAGTACGCCAAGATGTAACTTTGTAAGCAAAAGAAACGATGGTCTGCCCTCGACAAAGTAGCAGCAACTCGCCTTCTCACCGTGTTCAGCTTGTACAAGCAACGCTACATTACTGGAGGGGCACCTGCCAGGCCTGTATGCGCAATTCGTAGAACCCTATGCCTCCCTCGGTGGCATTGAGTATGCGAGAAGAGGTCCAATGTCTACATCTTTTTCCAGCTGTTCCAGTCCCCATTGATTCCTGAACAAGAGGACGGGTCGATTCCATTGGTCCTTCACCAATTCGCAGTTGAAAAGTCTCCCAGCCTGCTCCACCGCGTCCCAACCTCCACCGACCCATCGTGCCAGCTGGAATGGTAGAGGTTCCAATGTGGTCTCTACACCGTATTCCTGCAGCAATCGAGCTTGAACCACCTCGAATTGAAGCTGCCCAATGGCGGCAAGGATGGGATCAGCTTTGAACTCGTCCATGCTGTACATGACTTGCACGGCCCCTTCACCAAGGAGCTGCTCCATACCCTTTTGAAACTGTTTTCTCTTTGACAATGAACTGTTTTTCAGGAATGCAAAGAGTTCCGGAGAAAAGGAGGGCAAACGCTGGAAGTGCTTCACCTTTCCTGTGTACACCGTATCCCCTATGGCAAAACTTCCTGGATTGTTCAGGCCAATGACGTCTCCCGAGAATCCCTCCATCACCGTACTCCTATCCTGTGCGAACATCTTCTGGGGCCTAGAAAGCGCTACCGTCTTTCCGCTCCTAGCAACTTTCACCTTCATTCCCTTTTGAAAATGCCCGCTGCGGACCCTGATGAATGCTACCTTGTCCCGATGTTTGGGATCCATGTTTGCCTGTAGCTTGAAGATAATGCCCGAAAAATCAGCGTCGGCAGGATCCACAGGGACACCATCCTCTGTGCGTGTGACCCCAGGAGGAAGAGCAAGGTCTATGAAGCTGTTCAGAAAGAGCTCGACCCCAAAATTGTTCATGGCAGAACCAAAGTAGACAGGAGTTAGTTGTCCGCGGTGCACTTCTTCCATGTCCAAGGTGCTTCCGAGCTCTTCCAGGAGTTCCAGCTCTTCTTGGAATTGCTGCAGGATATCAGCATCCACCAATGCTTCTATTTCTGGTCCGTATGCATCGACCATGTTCATTTTGGTACCTTTGCTGCGGGCTGCAGCTCCACCTTTGTCAAAGAGAGCCACCTTTTTCGTGGGTCGATGGTAGACCCCAACAAAGCGATCCCCGCTCCCCACTGGCCAATTGATCGGATAGGTTCCCATTCCGAATTCCTGTTCGATTTGATCGCAAAGCTCCAAGGGACTCAAGGCAGGTCTGTCCATCTTGTTGATGAAGGTGAAGATGGGAAGCTCGCGCATCTTGCACACTTCGAAAAGCTTCCTGGTTTGGGGCTCCAAGCCTTTGGCAGCGTCCACCAGCATGAGCGCGTTGTCTACTGCGGAGAGCGTTCTGTAAGTGTCTTCACTGAAATCTTGATGACCTGGAGTATCCAACAAGTTGAGCTGTATGCCTTTGTATTCAAAGGTCATGGCCGTGCTGGTGATGGAGATCCCTCTTGATTTTTCGATTTCCATCCAGTCGGAGGTGGCGTGTCGTTGCGAGCTTCTGGCCTTGACGGTTCCCGCTTCGTGGATGGCACCTCCATAGAGCAAGAGTTTTTCGGTGAGGGTCGTTTTTCCCGCATCTGGATGGCTGATGATCCCGAACGTTCTGCGTCGACGCACTTGTTCTCTCAGCTGTTCTTCCGAGAGGCACGCTTTCTTCTCTTCATCTCCTTCCAGGACGGGTGCGTCCGCATGTTCGACGTGCGAGGTCCTCCTCACCGTCCTATCCTTCCTCCTGTCCTTCCCACGCACGCCTGTGGCCTTCGCCATCGCCGCGTTCCACGCCATGAAAGCCGCCATGTTCGACCGCGTCGACACGTTCGTCGACGGCTACGACTTCACCATGGACAGGACCAGCCACGCGAATCTACCGCCCCTGTAGCCTATCCGAAAGGTGCCACCGACGCCTCTCGAACGGACCGATGAGCTGCAGGATGCGCGTGCGACACGTCGCGTTGGAGAGGAGCGCACGTGACGTCGCAGGTCCAGCGGTGCTCGGGATGGAAGTGCAATTCCCCTGGAAAGTGGAAGCGGGAGGAATGCGGCACGTCGGGGGTGCACCTGCAGGTCTACGCACGGCAGGTGGCGGAGACTGCGTTCCGTCCGGGTGCGTGGCGACGCCGTCGACTTCCTCGAGGCACCTGCACGCGTTTCTCGCGAGTGTTGGGAACGCTTCGTCGTGTTCCCACCGTTTCCACGTCCATCTCCGCGACGTGGATGCGTCGTTCCACGTCGTCTCGTCCGTGCGCTCGCACCCATCGTCGTCGGGACCCGTCGAGTGGACGCCCTTTTCAACTCCGATTTGATTGGAACGAGGTTTCCTTTCGAACCCGAAACGTCGACCCTTCGGATGCAAACGTACGTGTGCAATTCGTCCCATCGCGCTTCACCAAGCCGCCACGTGCGCGTTCGTCGCTGCAATGGCGCCGCTCGTGGGACCTGAGGAGCTCTGCGAAGGGATGGAGTACTCCATCCACGGTGCGTGCGCCGCCTGCTGCGTTGCGAAGGTGCCTCGCGAAAGGAGACGGTGCGGCTGACGTGCCAATGGCGCTCGACGACAGCGTGTCCTGCGCGTCACGCGCAAGAAGTGGAAGCGCTGTTCCCAGGCGTGAACGCCAAGGACGTGCTGATCGTGCCCACCTGCCAGCACGCCAAGGTGGACCTCGCACGCGTGGGAGAAACGGTGGAACAGGAGAAAGACACGCTGTTGGAACGCTTCGTGGCCTGGGCCAAGTGCGTGTGCGACGCGCTCGAACGACGCGGATGTTGGGCCGATTACGTGGATCCATGCTCTGGTCTGCCCATGCTGCATCGCGAACACGCCCATCGCGTATACGGCGAAGTGGATGCGCTCACCACGTTGTTGGGATACGCCACCACCAACTCCGGATGTTGCAAAATCGTGCTGCATCCGCGCTGGGGAAGCGCGCTGTATCCAGCCACGCTCTTCGCTCAAACCGACCTCCAAACGCTCCAACAAGCCATCCAAGAAGCGCAAGGGACCTTGCGAGCTTGAAAGCTGGCCATGCCGGCTCCCAAGGCGGACGTGTCGGCCTCGACGACGGCCTCGTCATCGACGATCTCGAGACATGCGAACGCAACGACGGGACGTGAGCCGTCGAGGAAGAGACCAAGCGCGTCTTTCGAAGACGCAAACGACAGCAAGAGGTCCGAAGCGTGGAGAAGGAACGTAATGGACGTGCAGGAGAAGCGACGAAGACAAACCAGGACGGTCGTGTCGATGGCCTACCTGGCAGTCAGCGTCGCAGCCACGCTCGCACACGTGCACGTGGCGCGCGCAGAGGTGCCGGGAGGGGTGGCCAGGTGGCATCTCGTGTCCAACTGCATGGTCCTTGCCATCTTGCAGATGCGTGGATGGTGGAAGGTACGTGACGAGAGGAGTTCCAAACCAGGGAGAACAACGGCATCAAGGAGCATGGGACCCAGCGTGGCGTGGCGATGCGTGCTGTCCCAAGGGATCATACAAGTGCGGATCTACACCGATGGACTCCTGTATCGATCCATGCCCGTGGTGTTCTCCATCGCCGTTCGGAATCTGTCTGCGTTCTTGACGGCACTGGCCATTGGAAAGCGTACGAGCTGGCTCCGCAGCGGCGTGGGATCCATCGGATGCTTGTTGCTGGCATGTTCCCATCAGGAAGGATTGCCCATTCAGCTTCTTCTGGTCCAAAGCACCTTGCACTTTTCCAGTGCTCTGGTGGGCGGAGGCGGCTTGGATTGGTCCAAGGTCGACTTGGAAGAGTACATGAAGAAGACGGCGCTCTGGAACTTGATAATAAGCCTCCCCATCACCCGGATGACAGGGCCGCATCAATCGCTCGCGTACTGGCCGGGCTGGCTCCTGAGCATGCTTGGGGCTTCCAGCGGCATATTTTTCCTCCTGGCTTGCAAACATGCTGACATGGTGAGAGCCATGCACATCGCTTCTCTCTCGAAGGCGGCTTCCAGTCTGCTGGCATGGGATCTACACATGGATCATTCCGACGCTCTTCTGACTGCCCTAGGTGGACTTTTGACGCTGGGGGTGGCAATTACGTGACTTCGAGGATGTCATTCGTGGTTTGCTATTTCGTGGGTGGCGGGAGCGCGAAGAGGACGCAAGCAGGGCCGAGGATGCTACTGGACGGTGGTTGTCCGGTCGATTCTCCCTTGGTTTCGCACTTCTAGCACCTGCATGCGCCAGGTCGAGGTTTCCACCTTCACCGATCTTTTCCGTGTTTGCAATTCATTCCTCGGCATTGTCGTACAGCGCGGCCTTTTCCCGTCCCATCCATCTCCCGTCCACATGTGCATCGTCTCCGACATGCCTCTGGATTCTGCAGATGGCCGTTGCGCCATCGACAAGTCTCCATGCGTCGCTCTCGTCGTGCACAGGACGACGTCCACCGGATGGTGCAGGTTCGTGGTGGGATCTTGTCCGACATCGTTTCCAATCGAAAGGAGACGAACCCGATTCGAATCCCTTTCTATCGGTCGAACAGACCCGAACGAAAGGGATGGAAAAGGAAGGAGTTGGGTGCAAAAACACCACACGAAGCGAATGGCGAAGGAGATGGCGCGACGTGCAGGCCTCGCACGCGCCGCCATGCTCCGTGCTGCGGTCCCTTCGAGGCGTGGAATACATGCCTCCAAAGCCGTGGGACCGGACGCGTTGCAGGTGGCGCAGCATGCGAAGGATGCGTTGGCCTACGAAGCGTCCATGGGACACGTGGATGCACGTGGCAGGAACGCCAGGTTCTCGGAGTTCGCCAGAGGACACTTCGCACGCGTCATGCTGGACGTGTCCTTGGAACGGCGGATGGATTGGAGCGTCATGCTTTCTGCCTTCGAAAGGTATCCGGAGCTGTCCGTGATCGAACGGAAGCAGCTCGTGAGCGACGCACAGAAGTTCATCCTGGAACACATGTCCCAAACGCCGCAAGCCAAAGCAGAAGCACGTGCCGAACGACACGAACGCTTCTTGAAAGCCGCGAGAGCATCCGCGCAGAAAGAAGAAGGGATCGAAAGCAAAAACGACGACGGATGGAACGGGGAACAGCGCACCGACACTTGGTTCCGCATCCGGTCCAGCCGACTCACGGCATCGAGCTTTGCCAATGCCTTGGGATTCTTCAACGAAGGAAGAGAGGTCCTCTGGGAAGAGAAACTTGGATTGCGAGAAGCGTTTTCAGGAAACGATGCCACCGAGTGGGGCACGCAGCAGGAAGAACGGGCCGTGCAGAGGTATGTGGAGTTGACGGGATACGAGATCGAACATCGAATGTTCAGCACAGCCGGGAAAGACGCAGATGCAGAAGGATGGCTGGGTGCGTCTCCGGATGGCCTGATCC
>LFIK01003386.1_pt1 | contig 12943 bp, 11 predicted proteins | sample 643401 | NCBI WGS metagenome assembly LFIK01 (sample SAMN03777447, study PRJNA286221) | soda lake metagenome | biome: soda lake; feature: Kulunda steppe; material: water; isolation source: sample T5-Br brine of Lake Tanatar-5 | place: Russia: Kulunda steppe | collected 2010-07 | reverse complement strand
GCCTCTTCGCCGCTGCGGGCGCTTTTGGCGACCCATGATCCCGACTCCGGGTTCGGCTCCACCAATCGCGGCCGGTATTCCAGCCCCGAAATGGATGCCCTGCTGCGTGAAGCGCTGGTCACGGTCGACGACGACGAGCGGGCCCGCCTGCTGGCCGAAGCGACCGAGATCGCGATGGACGAGGTTGGCTTGATCCCGACGCATTTCCAGGTCAATACCTGGGGCACGCGGGACGGTCTGGTTTATGAGCCGCGGACCGACGAATACACGCTGGCGACCAGTATCACCCCGGCGAACTGACCTGACCGCCGGCTAATGCTTTAATCCCGTCAGGCCGCATCCGGCCCCGCCCGAACGACGGCGGGCGCCGGATGCGGCGGCGGGTTGAAGTGCGGCTGAATCCGCTTTCAGAATCGGCCGCCGCTTGCCGTCGGCCGGTTCATCCGGATCAAACGCCCGGATCAAACGCCATGACAGTTTTTATTATACGCCGGTTGTTGCAGAGCCTGCTTGTCCTGGCGGCAATGACGGTGATCGTGTTTATCGGCGTCTATGCCATCGGCAATCCGATCGACATCCTGATCGCCCCCGACGCGACCGAAGCCGAACGGCAGCGGGCGATCGCCAGCCTGGGTCTCGACCGATCGCTTCCCGAACAGTATCTCGTTTTCCTTGGCGGCTTGCTGCAAGGCGATCTGGGCCGGTCCTTCGTCTTTAACGAACCGGCCCTGACACTGGTCCTGAACCGGTTGCCGGCCACATTGGAGCTGGCAGCGGCCGCGCTGATGATGTCCGTCTTCATCGGTGTGCCCTTGGGGCTGTGGGCCGGCCTGAAGCCCGACAGCTTGGCCGGACGGTCGATCATGGTCGGTTCGATCTTCGGGTTCAGCCTGCCGAATTTCTGGCAAGGGCTGATGCTGATCCTGCTCTTTGCGGTCTTGCTGGGTTGGTTCCCGGCTGGCGGGCGCGGGGTGCCGGGCGAATTCATGGGCATCCGGTCGAGCCTGTTCTCGCTGGACGGTTGGACCCATTTGATTCTGCCCGCGGTCAATCTGGCCTTGTTCAAGACCTCACTGATCATTCGGTTGACCCGCGCCAGCGTCCGCGAAGTGATCAATCTCGATTTCGTGAAGTTCGCACGGGCCAAAGGCCTGCGCGAAAGCCGCATCATCGGCGTCCATGTGCTGAAGGTCATCATGATCCCGCTGGTCACCGTGATCGGCCTGGAATTGGGCTCGCTGATCGCCTTTGCGGTCGTCACCGAAACGGTGTTCGCCTGGCCTGGCGTCGGCAAGCTGATCATCGACAGCATTTTCGTTCTCGATCGGCCGGTGATCGTCTCGTATCTGATCGTGATCGTCCTGATGTTCATCACCATCAACCTGATCGTCGACATCCTGTATTCGGTGCTCGACCCCCGCGTTCGACTGGAGGACGTCGGCCAATGACGGCGAATATCGCACCAGGCCGTCAGGGCGGCCTAAAGCCATCGCTAACTCCGGGCGCTGTCCCGCCGCCGGTCAGGGTTCGGTGGCGCGACACCCCGTTCATGCGCATTGTGGTCGATTTCCTGCGCCGCCCGACAGCGGTGATCGGGTTGATCATGCTGACCATCATCATCCTGGCCGCCGTTTTCGCGCCATTGATCACGCCGCAGAATCCCTATGATCTGACCGAGATTCGTATCGAACACAGCCGGCTTGCGCCCGGCGCTGCGGGGCGGGCGCCGCCGTCGCGTCAAGAATTGGCGATTCCGGTCGATCCGGCCGCGGGCTCCGGTGAAACGGCGCTGGAGCTGGTCGGCGACGCGCCGTTCACAGAGGTGACGGCGCAGTGGGAATTCGTCGCCGAAGACCGGCTGGCGGTCACCTTGCAGGTGGCGCCGGAAGTGGCGTTGGAGACGCTCGCCGACAACATGCGGCTGGACGGTTTCCCGCGCGGGGCCGAGCCGACGGTCGGCGAAAAGCACCAGTTCCGCAATTTCTGGCTGATCGATGCCGACGACCTGCTGGCTTTCGAAATCGTGGCCGCCGACACTTTCGACGCGGCGTTCGATCTTTCGATCCGGGCCGAGCAATCCGAGGGCCTGATCGAGACGACCTATACGCTGGGTACCGACGGGCAGGGCCGCGATATGCTGTCGGCGATCATCTATGGCCTGCGCATTTCGTTGATGGTTGGCGTTTTCAGCGGTGTCATCGCCATGACCATCGGATTGGCGGTCGGGATCACGGCAGCCTATATGGGCGGACGGGTCGATACGATCACCATGCGGATCGTCGATTTGCAGCTCAGCTTTCCGGCGATTCTGGTCGCGCTGATGCTGCTGGCGATATTGGGACGCGGCGCGGACAAGGTGATCATGGCGCTGGTTCTGGCTCAATGGGCCTATTATGCCCGAACAGCGCGCTCGGCCGCCTTGGTCGAGCGCAGCAAGGAATATATCGAAGCCGCCCGATGTCTGGCCATCTCGGGCAGTCGTATCGTGTTTCGCCATCTGTTACCGAACTGTCTGCCGCCCTTGATCGTTGTGGCGACGGTTCAGGTGGCGAATGCCATCGCGCTTGAAGCCACGTTGAGCTTCCTTGGCATCGGCATGCCGCTGACCGAGCCATCGCTAGGGCTTTTGATTTCGAACGGTTTCGACTATTTGCTATCCGGCCGATACTGGATCAGCGTCTTTCCCGGCGTGGCGCTGGTGATTACGATCGTCGCCATCAATCTGGTCGGCGACCGCCTGCGCGATGTCCTGAATCCGAGGTTGCGTCACCATGGCTGACACCCTACTGACTGTTAAGGACCTCGAAACCCATTTCCAGAGCGCGGCCGGTCCGATCAAATCGGTCAATGGTGTCAGCTTTTCGATCAAGCGCGGCGAAGTGCTGGGCATTGTCGGTGAGAGCGGGTCGGGAAAATCGGTGACGGGCTTTTCCATCATGGGGCTGATCGATCTGCCTGGCCGGGTGGTGGGCGGATCGATCCTTTTCGACGGTAAGGATCTCGTCGGATTGCCGGCCGAGGCCATGCGCCGGCTGCGCGGCAAGCGCATCGCCATGATCTTCCAGGACCCGATGATGACGCTGAACCCGGTGCTGCGGATCGATACCCAGATGATCGAGGCAATCCAAGCCCATGGTCATGTGCCCAAGGAGCAGGCCGAATCCCGCTGCATCGACGCGCTGAACACCGTTGGTATTCCCGCACCGGCCGAGCGGTTCCGTTCTTATCCTCACCAATTGTCGGGCGGTATGCGACAGCGTGTGGCGATCGCCATCGCGCTGTTGAACGAGCCGGATCTGATCATCGCCGACGAGCCCACGACCGCCCTCGATGTGACCGTGCAGGCGCAGATCCTGGCCGAGGCCCAGAGGCTGGTCGAGACCAAGGGGGTCGCCATGATGTGGATCACCCATGATCTGTCGGTGGTCGCCGGATTGGCCGATCGGGTGGCGGTCATGTATGCCGGCAAGATCGTCGAGCAGGGCCCGACCGACCAGATCGTCGAGAGGCCGCGACACCCCTATACTGCCGGGCTGATTGCGTCGGTGCCGTCGCGCAACCAGCGGGGAACGCGGTTGACGCAGATCCCCGGTGTCATGCCGTCGCCCTTGTCGCTGCCGACCGGCTGTCCGTTCCGTCCCCGTTGCCCCAAGGCTCAGGACCGTTGTGAAACCATGCCCGGGGAGGGCGGCGACATGGCGGGCCACCACTGGCTATGTCATTTTCCGGTTGAGCCGGGGGAGATCCTGAAGCCCCGGGAAAGTGCCGGCAAGACAGGTGCCCGAAAGATTGGGGAGCCGATCGCATGAGCGCAGCCGGACCGAATTCGAGCGAAACGCCCCTGGTCGATCTTCAGGGAATTTCCAAGACGTTTTCCAGGCCGCTCGATGTGGCGGCGAAAATCGCCCGTTCAGTCGGCGCCAAGGTCAAGGAATCGACCGTTCATGCCGTCGACCGCGTGGATATGGCAATCCGGCCGGGAGAAGTCGTCGGCCTGGTCGGCGAAAGCGGCTGCGGCAAGTCTACGCTTGGCCGTGTCGTCGCCGGGCTTCACAAGCCGACCGCCGGTCGGATGCTTTATCGCGGTCAGCCCGTGACCGAAATCAAGGGCCGCGAAGCGCGTCATCTGGCGCTGACCATTCAGATGATCTTTCAGGACCCGATGGCATCGCTGAATCCGCGCTTGAAGGTTTCTGAAATCATCGGCGAGGCGGTGCGGGTTCATGGCTTGGCATCGCGGCGGGACTTGGACGACTATGTGGTCGAGGTCATGGGTCGGGTCGGGCTGGATCCGACCTATCGAACGCGCTATCCGCACCAGTTTTCCGGCGGCCAGCGCCAGCGCATCGGCATTGCCCGCGCCTTGGCGGTGAATCCGGAAATGCTGGTCTGCGACGAAGCCGTGGCCGCGCTCGACGTTTCGATTCAGGCGCAGGTGTTGAACCTGTTCCTCGATTTACGCGACGATCTGGGACTGACCTATTTGTTCATCAGCCATGACTTGGGGGTCGTGGAGCATCTTTCGGACCGTGTCGTGATCATGTATCTCGGCCGCGTGGTCGAAAGCGCGAAGACCGAAGATCTTTTCGCTGAACCCAATCACCCCTATACTCTGGCCCTGCTGGCGGATGTGCCGCGGCTGGAAGCGGGAAAGCGCCGGTTTCAGCCGATCAAGGGCGAGATCCCGTCGCCCTTGGCGCCGCCGCCAGGGTGCCATTTTCACCCCCGGTGCCCCCATGCACACGAGCGCTGCCGCGTCGAAGCGCCGGCGTTGAAAGAAATTGCTCCGGGCCGGCTTTCGGCCTGCCATCTGAATGACGAGAAGTGACCCCAATGCCGACCCCCATGCCGACCCAGGCCGATCGCACCGCCGAGACCGGAAAACCCAGTTCGGAAACACTGGACTGGTTGAAGACTTTGGTGGCGTTTCCGACGGTCAGCCGGGAGTCGAATCTCGACTTGATCCACCATGTGCGCGACCGCTTGGCCGAAATGGGCGTGGACTCGGCGGTGCTTCCGCGCGAGGACGGGTTCAAGGCCAATCTGTGGGCGCGGATCGGCCCGGATGCGCCGGGCGGTGTGGCGCTCAGCGGCCATACCGATGTGGTGCCGATTGATGGCCAGACCTGGACCAGCGACCCCTTTACCCTGACCGAGCGTGACGGCCTGCTCTATGGGCGCGGGTCGGCCGACATGAAGGGCTTTATTGCCTGCGTGCTGGCCAAGGTGCCGGCCATGAAGGCCGCCGCGCTGACCGCGCCGATCGATCTGTGCTTCAGTTATGACGAGGAAGTCGGCTGTCTGGGTGTCGACGGGCTGATTGCCCATATCGGGACCCTGGCGCATAAGCCGGACTGGGTGCTGGTGGGCGAGCCGACCGGCATGGGCGCGGTGACGGGTCACAAGGGCAAGCTGGCCATGGCCTGCACCGTGCGGGGACGTACCGGCCATTCCAGTCTGGCCCCGCATGCCGTCAACGCGGTTCAGATCGCATCGCGCCTGGTGGCGATGCTGGCCGATATGGCCGACGAGTCGGCCGAGAAGGGCGTGCGCGACGAACGCTACGACCTGCCGCACACCACGGTTCATGTCGGCCAGATCGAGGGTGGCCGCGCCCTGAACATCGTACCCGACGAATGCCGGTTCGAATTCGAAGTCCGGCATTTGGCGGTCGACAACCCGACGGATTTCCTGACCCGGCTGCAGGCCTATGCCGATACCCTGATTGAAGAGGCCCGCGAGGTCGCCCCCGAAGCCTCGGTGACCTGGGAGCCGATCTTCAAATATGCCGGTCTGGATATGCCTGAGGACGCTGAACCGGTGCGCACCGTTCAGCGCCTTGCCCGGACCAACACGTCCAGCCGTGTCGCCTATGGCACCGAGGGCGGCAAGTTTCAGGCTCTGGGCGGCCTGTCGGCGGTCGTCTGCGGTCCCGGCCACATCATCCAGGCCCACAAGGCCGACGAATTCATCGACCCGGCCCAATTGGCCGCGATGGAAGGGTTCCTGGACCGGCTGATCGCGGAGCAGGCGGGGTAGGCGAATATCGGCGCATTCTAGGGTTGTTATTCTTCAGGCTTGTGCGCTAAATCACGATGTCGCAGCCTCGTCATCGACCGCTGGACATCGTCAATGCGAAAACCGAGACAGTTGTCGTCGCATCCGGGCTTGGCACCCGGAACGATTGACGCCGCCACATATGTCGGGAGCGCTGAGCACAAGGACCGTCGCTGGTGGGGCGGCTTGCCTTCGGCCCCTGTCGACCGCGATGGAAAGCGCTTCCGTCCGAACAAGCAAAAGACAACAATCTGTCCATTGGTAAGTGACGCTGATCGTCATCGTGCGACCATCTGGGTTCGCGATGCCCTTCGTTATGGCCAGTATAAATTCGAGGATGAGCCCAAGGGTGAATATCCGCGCTGGATTTGGTATCGTGATCCGGAGAATAAGCAGGCTTGGTCAGGACTTTGCATTAATGTCGTCGGCGGCACGTATAAAGGATGGCCGGTCGACGACGGAGAGTACGATGAAATCGTCAATAATTTGGCGCGATGATGCCGAGAATGCCTTTGCGGAAGAGCGAGCGACTGTGGCTGACGTCAAGTTGTGGGTTGGGGGGCAACTGGCGACGCGGCATTGGGTCGATGACGGCGATGGAGAGACCGTTGATGTCCTGACGATTCCTTTGTGGGGCTTGGCGAATGGTCTGGTCCGTGACTGGTGGTCGATCTTCGGCGGGCGAGACCGGAAGTTCTCACTGAAGACCTATCGAGAAGGGGCCACCATCCCCGACATTCGCTTTCAGTTCGATGGTGTGTCGTTCAAATTTTGGGCCGATGACTGCCGCTACGAGAATCCCGGCGTTATGTTCGGCAGTTGTCCACCGGAAACGCTGTTGCGATCTGAGGCCGAGACGAGACTGCAGGCATTCGTAGAGTCGATTCTTGCCCGCATTGCCGATAAAGACTTTGGCGAAGCCGATGCGGCGGTCCGCTGGCGGCGCATAACGGAATCGCGAACAGACCCCGAAGAATCGGCCTTCTGTGAGGCTGCGGGGGCCCTTGGTTTGGATCCTTATCGGATTGATGACAAACAAGCAGACGCAATTCTGGAAGCGGCGACCGTGTTTTCAGGCGAGCCGTTGCTGGAATTCCTGGCGGGTTTCAGGAAAAACAAAGAACAGAGCTCCGGGCACTGTGTCGAATGGCTCAGGGAGGCCGAAAACCGCGCGCCTTCCGCATCGCTTTTGGGCGATTTGGCCGAGATCGGCAACTCGGCAGCGGTCGAGGCGCCCGCCAGGGGCGGCGAACCGCCATGGGCACTGGGCTATCGGCGTGCACGAAGTGTCCGAAAAATCTTGAGCCTACGACCTGGATCGCCTTTTCACTCCTATTCCGCAATCGCTGACAGATTTGGGGCCAGTAGCAGATTTGAATCGGCCCCCCGAATAGAGGGGCTAAGAGCCGTCCGATACGACCATGAAGACGGCATTCATGTCCATGTGTCGGCGTCAGGCACGGCGGCGGATTACGCCGATGCCGCACAGCAATTCTCGCTGGCCCGAGCCATCGGCGATGCGGCCTGCTATCCCGAGCCCAGCGTGGCGCCGGTGAACGAACTCAAAGAAGCGGTTCGGCAAGCTTCGGGCCGGGCCTTTGCGGCAGAGTTCTTGGCGCCGATTGACGAGGTCGCGGCCATGAGGGCCGATGGCAAGAGCGATATCGACATCGCTGGGGCATTTGGTGTCTCGACCAAAGTGATCGCGCATCAAATTGAAAACGCCGATCGCATTCGCGAAGCTCAAATCTGACCGAACCACCGTTCGTTTTCCGCTGCTGACACCCCGAAACTACAGCGGCCAGAAATGCGGAATGGTCAGGACCGCCGTGGTGCCGACCAGGATGTTCATCGGCAGCCCGACCCGCAGGAAGTCGGTGAACCGATAGCCGCCGGCGTTATAGACCAGGGTGTTGGTCTGATAGCCGATCGGCGTGGCGAAGGTGGCCGAAGCGGCGAACATGACGGTCACCACCAGCGGCCGGGCATCGACGCCCAATTGATCGGCCAGCCCGATCGCGATCGGGGTCATCAGAACGGCGACGGCATTGTTCGAAATCAACTCGGTCATGGTCGAGGTGACGATGTAGATCACCGCCAGAATGGCGATCGGCGGGAGTTCGCCGACGAAATGAAAGGCGCCGCCGACGATGATCGCCATGGCGCCGGTTTTGTCCAGAGCTTGGCTGAATGCCAGCATGCCGAAGATAATCACCAGGATGCGCCAGTCGATCGACCGATAGGCTTCCTCGTTGTCGATTGCCCGTGTCACCAGCACCAGCGCCACCGCCATGACCGCGAGCGCCACGATCGGCAGAACATTGAACGCCGCCAGGGCCATGATACCAAGCACGGCCGCCGTGACGATCGGCGCCTTGTGCCGACGGAACGCCTTTTGGCGGGGCTCCGTCAGGTTGATGATGCCTTGTTCGTCGGAGAATCGCTGGATATCGTCGGGCGCGCCCTCGAGCAGCAGCGTATCGCCGACGACCAGCGGCACGCTTTCCAGCTTCTCGCCCAGATTGGCGCCGTGGCGATGCATGGCCAGGGTATAGATGTTAAACCGACGCCGCAGCCGCAGATGACGCAGAGTTCGGCCGAGCATGGGGCTGTCGGGCGCCACCAGCCCCTCGACCACAATGGTCTGCCGGCTGTCGATCGGATCCATGGCGCGGGGATCGTGAAAGACGACGGCGTTGTCTTCGCGCAGACTCATGACCTCGTGGACGGGCGTTTTGATCACGACCCGGTCACCGGCCATGAGAACGACGGCGTCGAGGTTGCGGCGCAGCGAGGCATCACCCCGAATGACGTCGACCAGACGCCTGTTGTGTCGGCTGAAAACCTTGGCTTTCGTTGCCGGGGTGCCGACCAGGGGCGACCCCTCGGGGATGCGGACTTCGGTCAGAAACCGGGCGCTTTGCCGCCGGTCCATCATGGCGCTGACGGTGCTGCGGTCAGGCAGCAGCCAAGGGGCGACCAGCGATAGATAGGTCAGTCCGACGGCCGCCACGATCAACCCGGCGCCGGTGATCTCGAAGATGCCGAATGGAGCCATGCCGCGCGATTGGGCGACGCCGTCGACCAGCAAATTGGTCGAGGTGCCGATCAGCGTGCAGGTGCCCCCCAGGATCGAGGCATAAGACAGCGGGATCAAAAAGCGCGACGGCAGACGCCCGACCTCGGCCGCAAGCCGGATCACGACCGGAATAAGCACAACCACCACGGGGGTGTTGTTGATGAAGGCGGACAGCAGAATGACGGTCGCGACGACCGCGGCCAGTGCCAGGCTGGGCCGGTGCCGGGCCAAAACCGTCACCCGGTCGGCGAAGGCATCGATCGCACCGGTGCGCATCAAAGCGCCGGACAAGATGAACATGGCGGCGACGGTAATCGGGGCGCCATTGGAAAAGACGGCCAGGAAATCCGCTGTCGACAGGATCCCGGTCGCCAGCAGAATGCCGACCGCGGCCAGGACGATCACGTCGGGCGGCCGTTTCTCGGCGACGAACGCGACGAAGATGCCGACGATCATCGCTAGAACGAAAAAGGCCGGCCATTGTTGCACCAGCGCGTCAACCACGGCAGCAAACTCCCTTAGTGCGCTAATGCAGGCTGACACCGCGCGCGGGCGATGTCACCTTATTGCCTTCGCCGCGCCGATCGGCCATTTGCCCCCCTGTCCGGCGCCCACGTGTGCGGGTCGGCCCCGACTTGGGTCCAAGGCTGGCGCCGATGGGGCGCTCAGGATCGGTAGCGGGGGCTGGTGGATTGGTGGCATCGCCGCCCGGCTTGCCCTCGCCGTTAGGCTGGCCGGCGGGCTTGTCACTGCGCCGGGAAAGGGCGGCGCCCAGCAGGCCGAGCAAGATCGCCGCCCCTCGCGCCGCCATCAAGGCCAGGACCACAGCCACGGCGTTCAATTGATAGTGCAGCAGCAAGGCGGCGGCGGCCGGCACTGCGATGAGCCAAATGCATGCGGTGGTCACGGTGCGCTGCGCCCGCCCCGGTGACAGGCCGACCGCGCCCGCAGCGACCGGTTCCAGCAGGATCAGCACTGCCGACATCCGAAGGGCGATGGCGACGACCCGCTGGCCGTCGGCGTCCATGGTTGGGAACAGGGCGGTGGCGAAGGCGCCGGAAAACATCAGCAGCGACAGCGCAACAAGACCCAATCCGGTATAGGCGGCCCATACCCACCTGGCGCTATGGCGTCCGGTGGCCGAGGCCGCACGCCGCAACCCAAGCCCGGCAGACAGCATGGCCAGGGCGAAAAACGGTCCCAAGACCGTGCCGACGGCAATCACGGCCGTGTCGCCGCGTCGGCTGGCCATTCCGACGATTGCCGCCAGGGCCAGCCCGGTTGCGATGGAAGGCCAGATGACCGGACCGGGCGGCGCGGTGCCGGTCGGATGGGCGGCGTCGCGGGCGGTTTGAAAGGGGCGATAGCTGAGATGGCCGGTCGACAAAACCGCACGGGTGGTGGCCAGGGCAAAGACGACCGCAAAGCATGGGGCAGCGATGCCGACGGCAAAGGACAGATAGACCGGCGTGATGTCGAGTCGGGACACGCCGCCCACGACGATCAGCGTCGCGACGGCCGCAAAAATCACGGCGAACCGCGCCGCCCGCCGGGCGCCAAGGGCGCCGCAGGCGGCAAGAATGACGCCGGTTGCCGCCAGAAAGGGCAGGGCCCAGGATGCGGCCATCAGATAATTCGCAAGCGCCACGCGGGTTGCGCCCGGCAATCCGGCGGGCCGCCCCAAGAGACCGACCATCAGCATGACCAAGGGTGCGGCGATGGTGCCGATGGTGAACGCCCGAACGAGATGCGACCAGAACAGCCGGGTGAAAAGGGCGCGGTCGCCTTCTTCGGCCGTGAGAATCAACGGCGGCCAAGCGTGGCGCAAGGGCAGCAGTAAGACGGCGGGCAACAGAAACAAGAGCGACGACCCGATGATCAGCCCCGACAACGCCTCGGTCTCCAGCCGGGGGGCTGCGATCAGGATCGCCGCTGTGCACAGCGCCGGCAGCATGGCCAGCGCGACGAGCGGCTCGGGCGTGTAAGGTTTCGAGCGGGTTCCCATAATGGCCGGCTGGACCTCTGACACTGCTTGCGATTCAACGGGGCCGACACCGTGATGATCCGATGCCGACATCTCCGTTCTAAGCGGACGCGCCGCTTTTCGCCATGATCAATTGCAACGGGTTGTCGGCCTTGATAGCTTTTTCTGCTTGATGGAGGGCGCCGGGGCAGCACCGGGAGCGGTACCGGGGCGCGCGCCGGTAAAGGATCGTCACGAGCGTGTGAAAAAGTGCCTTGCAAAGCCGAGGTGATGTGGTTAGTTTCCCGGCCATATTCGTCGGTGGCCGCAGAGGCCAGCCTTGACGCAGCGCCCGTAGCTCAATTGGATAGAGCACCTGACTACGGATCAGGAGGTTAGGAGTTCGAATCTTCTCGGGCGCGCCATTTCTCAATTTCCACAAAGTCTTGAGAGAAATTTCATGGCGTGTTCGAGCGACTCCTCGAAGGTGTGCACAGGCTTGCCTGTCTGAGACAGCTTCTCCACGGCGAGCGCCTTTTCTCGCTCCAGCTTGGCAATGCGACTTTCGTAGGCGGCAATTGCCGAGTGATTGGTTGCCAGAACGATCCGGTCAAGGAACTGCTCGATCTGCTTCTCGATACTGCGGATGTTCGCCTTCATGATGCTGGCCGTCTGGAGGCGCATGTTCCACGCGTCCCTGAACATCGCTTTGACCTGAGCGAACAGGTTCCCCTGATGGTTCCAGGCGCTAAAGGATACCCTCGAACGCCGATTCGAGTTCTTCGCGCTTGATCGATTTCCGGTAGCTTGCACAGCCCTTCGTCGGGCACAGATAATATGGGTATTTCTGGTTCTTGCCTTGAGACCATTCTTGGTCATAGCCTGTTTTGTTCTCTCTATACCGACAGTCAGAAGATCGTGGCCAGTTTCCAGGCGGCCGCATTTCGTAAAAGCGACCGTACAGGTCCGGCGCTTTGCCGACGATACAATCGCCATCTTCTACGGGCCGCGATGCATCGGGCGATATGATCCGGACTTCGGCACCCTGATCGGCCAAGACCAGGCGGCGTGGATGCGGACAATTGACGTGTTACAAAAAGTGGACAACCTAGCCTGTCACCGACAGGGTCCGACTTGTCGTCAGCCGAGCGCAATGTCGGTTCGTCATTGATCCAGGCAAAAGCGGTCGTTTTCGACCGCGGGTCGTAGGGGAGGAAGAGCCGAAACCGTCGGCCCATTTTGACGCGCCGGCGATGTTCGCGCGACGCGAGAAATGACTATCTAATGCGGCTTGCGTTGTAATGGGTGTGGTCGGGTGCGGAGAGGATTGCCATCTCGCCCAAAAGACTCCCAGCGTAGGTGTTGTTGTAAACGAGCCAGTCGGCACCATCCCCGCCGTTCCTAAGAATTACCCCCGGTCCGTCCGCATTGGGGGCCCAGCGGCCCTGGATCACCCTTTCACCGCAACGCTGCCGGACGGGGCATGCCGCCACCCCTGAGACGGAAATCAAAATTGTTGACAGTTGACACTTCAGCATCTAATCGTCCTTGGGATCGCCGAAACCTGAGGAAACGGCCAATGACCCAGCGTATTGCGTCGCGCGCAATTTTCAGGGCTGCCGTCCCGGTTGATGACCTTCGTTGGGACGATGCCGGACAGACGTTGGATTTGAGGGCATGACGGCGGTTCCGGCGGCCGGCGGCAAGGGGGGATCAGGGGTATTGCGCTCGGTCTCGCTGCCCGAACTGGCCCGCAAGGAAATCGAATCCATGATACTGTCGGGCGAGATCAAATCCGGTGACCGTATCAACGAGAATGCCCTGGCGGCGCGTTTCGGCATATC
>LFIK01003385.1_pt1 | contig 12943 bp, 16 predicted proteins | sample 643401 | NCBI WGS metagenome assembly LFIK01 (sample SAMN03777447, study PRJNA286221) | soda lake metagenome | biome: soda lake; feature: Kulunda steppe; material: water; isolation source: sample T5-Br brine of Lake Tanatar-5 | place: Russia: Kulunda steppe | collected 2010-07 | reverse complement strand
GTGGCCATTTCCACCGCGCCAGATGGAGGATTCTACTGCGAGAGTAAGTGCTCGCAAGCGAAAACTGCTCACATTCCTCATAATATGCTCAGGGAGATCAAGGTGCAGATAGCGAGGAGGCATCAGGGGGGCACCCCCATTCTGCACCCAAGTGCGTGAATCAGCTTGAAGAGAGTACTGGCAAACCAAGAATGATAAGTCACCAGTTTTTTTGTTGCTTTCCAGAGGGTTCGCGACAGCAATGTTAGTGTCCATAATGTCCGAAATGAAATGGTAAAGCTTGTTGTGCCGTTGAGATAGGAAATCAAAGACAGTCTGACAAGGCAATGCATGCAAAATATAAGGGGTCTCAATAGAAAAGGACTGGCAGAAAGGAAAAAAAGGATCGAGTTCTTCTTTCTAAGAGAGCACGCAAACAAGTCTTGACAGTGAAAAATAACATGCACCTTATTCTGAACAGCGGCACAGGAAGACTTGCCACAGTGGCCATTTCTCCCGCGCCAGATGGAGGATTCCACCGTGGCAGTGACTGCAAGAGTGTAGGCTCACAAACGAAACCTGCTTACATTCCTCATGACATGCTTAGACAAGAGATAAGGATGGATTTGAAAATTAAGTCTTTGCACACTAAATTGGTGGCCTCTAGCAAACAACACGAGACTCTATGAAGGCACTTAAAAGCCAAAAAGGTTACACTCCAGACCACCCCCCTTGGTGTAGGAGGTTCGATCTATACCTCCAACACTTAGACACTTAACACCATCTTAAAGAGCTCGGCCTTGATTCACAAAGGATCTACAAGACTGCCCTTAAATTGTATGCTCACTCTGTCCATTATGCTCACAACAAAATAGAAAGGTCTGGGCCCCCACTAGAAAAAAGAGAACAACTATGTAGGCAGTGAAGCACTCCCTACATCAATTCAGGAAAAAGAGTCACCTAGGGCCTAAGCACCGTATGACTCCTCCACCAGGAAAGAAGACAAAAGAAGTCAGTGTGGATCAGGGGGATGAATAGCAATACCCCATTCCTGGTCCTGATGATGATTCGCTGCAAAGTTTTCTCAAGAGTGCGTCTAGTACTAACAAGTTTATAAGCATATTGAACCGAATGAGCATGAAGTTTCACAGCAAGCTTGGTGACTTTCTGAGGATCTAGACCAAGATGTTTCAGAGGCTCTAAGCTAAAAGGACCGAAGATGGCGCCTCCCACTCCCATAAGGATAGTGTGGAGGCTAGAATTTGCCGTAGCTCGGTGAGGGTGTTAACGGAGCACGCTGTGCTGGTGGTGAGCGGCCTCGAGCTGGCTCCTAGGCCTGCTATCTTCATAGTTCTTGACCTCCACAAGATGGATGTGCTGCTGATTGGGTGAGAGCTGACTGGAGTTCCGGACTCTGGACGAAGGCTGGTAGGCTGGTGCTGTTGCTGAGAGCCCCCTGTCCCCTCTGCACCCTGCCCTATTTCTTAATGCATACCTAGGTTGGGCATCTGGTAAGTTTGTTTATTTTTCTAGTAGGCATATCACGGTTACTAGTATAGCATCTGGACTGCTAGTAGTGAGTCTTTGCTTAGTAGGGAACCGGCGAGGGAAGAGCCATTCTGGGACGGTTCTGTTGGTAGATCCTACAGGGATTTGTAGGTTTTGTAAGGCTAAGCGGTCTTCGCTGCCGAAATAAACGGGCTTTGGGGCAGGTAGGTTGGAGGACCTTGAGGATGTTGCATCAGAGGGAATATCCCTTTCATATGCAAGCCAGCTTATGTCATGGAAAGGGTTACCATTTATGCCAGCGCATGGCATCCCCGTGTCTGCAAGATTTGCATTGACTTGGGTTGCGTGATACTTGGCCGCAGCATCTGCGCACTAATTGCCAGCAAAATTTGAGTGAAATTTGACTTAAAATAGGTGCACAGGGTTTGGTCAATTGCAGAAAATTTGCGTAGTTTGCATGAGTATCTTCAAAATAACCCCTTATACGTGGTGGCAGTGAAGGGTACAACAAGTGCTTCCTGAATTGGTGTAGAGACGAGAGGTTGTCAGTGGCTATGTGTGAGTGGCCGTGAAGAATGGTGGCTGTGATAGCATGCTGCGCAGCCAATTCAGCTCTGTTGATGGTGTTTGTAATGCCCATTCTATTTGGTTCAAAAAAGCTGGGAGTAGAGGTAGCAGGGTGGTTAGGGTTAAGTTGGGGTTAGGGTTTAGGGTTAAGGTTGAACCGTGGTATGCGCCTGCACCTGTCACATGTTTTCCTTGGTGAGTCTGGCAGCTGCAATGTGTGTATGTCCACTCGTTCCAGTCAGGAACTTTTTTTGGCTAAGCGTGGGCTGGACTCTGTTGGGAAGAGTAATTCTTGACTGTGGTTTAGAGTTGGTGTGTGTCGGTAATCAAGTGGAAGTTTTTTTTAGCTTCTTGAAACCAGTTTCAATCCTTGGGTGGCAAGCGTTGAGAACTATGTCATTGCTGATGTTTTCGCGCTTCCAATTTGCAGGCCAGGTCCCTTACCCAGGTGTGAGTGTGATTATTGAGACGCAGTCGTGCTGCTGTATTCTATACAGCAATGATTTGCATACTCCAGTTGTAGCAACGGAATACATTTTCTTTGCTGATCAAAAAGGAGGGGGTGGCAGAGTCAAGGTCAGATTAGGAGATAGTCCCTAGAATGCAACATAAATGGGGGTAGGCGTTGAGAAGTTTGGAATAGGGGTTGGTGCTTATCCGTCCTCTCCAACATGGAAGGAACATGAGTGTGGTTGTTTCAGTGTTGTCTGCTATGGCAGAAAATATAGCAAGTCTTAGGGCACGGTGCATTAGTTGATCATCAGAACAGAAAAGCCAGAAAATTTGGATAAAAAAGCGCTGGGAATGGCTCCCAAGACTCTGGCGTGAGGGTCCTCGCTCCAGTAATTGAGGTACTTTGGGTTGTGGTCAAGAGGATATGCCACTTTTTCTCGTGTGACAAGTGCCCATTCCCGGAGGGCAGAGTGAAAGCGGAGGGGGAGAGCACGCATATAGGATTGTTTAACCTTTGTATTCATGGGTGTCATGTTGTCGTGTAAGGTAGAGAGGGAAAGGAGGCCTGAAAGTTCAGAGGCAAAGCTCTTAGGGGGTGGCATGATGGTATCATGGATTCCAGCATGTTTGGTGTTATGAAATGCTTTGGAAAGGTTGCTAAAACGTTTTGGAGTGAGCATGCCTTTGCATTTTCCCGTCACACCACAGATGCATGCCACCTTTGACGTGCATATTTTAGGTAGTATCAGAGGGTGGTAGGTCTGTTAGTTGAGGGGGTCGGAGTGGATGGGTGGTGTTTTGAGGTATTGGTTTGACCAGGTCGATGTCCATGACCCAGAATTCACAGCGGCCTGTAGCTATGATACCTGCTTGTGGGTTTGTGGGATTGACATCAAAGTTCCCTTTGTTTCTGAGTTCAGAGTCAAGTTCATAATTCCAGGTGTTATCAATGACTTTTCTAGCAAAGCCTTGTCGCTCTAGGTTACTCATAGTATTATCAGGTGGTGGGCATAGTGAGGTTGGGTTCATCCTTACATGCCTCAAAATTTAGAATATGCTTATGGAACGTGGGCCATTTGTTTTTTGTTACTTTTGGTTCCCAGGTGGCTTGGGACCTTAATTCAATTAGCTCTTTGTCAAAGGATTTGTTACTTCTCTTTTGTTTTAGTTGCATAGTTTTGTTAGCACAAGCTGGGCAGGCCCAGTCATCATTCTTATCAACTTCTTCTCTCTGTCTATATGTATAGCAGCTGGTGTTCTCAAGGCAAGCCCAGTGATAAGTTCAATTGAAGAAGTCACAGACATACATATCGTCAAAGGGTGGCTCAGTTCTCCCTGGTTCAAGTTTGTAGTAGACCTCACAGCATGCGCACTCTATGGCAGACCGAGGTATTGGACGGGCATTTTCAGGCGTGAAGCCGCCTTTTCGTGAGCACCCACCTTTCTTAAATTATGGGCGCATAATGGGTGAGGTACTGTTTCTGCTGTAGAGGCATGTCGTCATGCCGGTCCCTTTTCTTGTCTGAGACGGTTCTCCACGAGTCAATGTGTGATGTCATGGTGGTAAATTGTCATGGTGGTAAATTGTCATGGTGCTCAATTGTGTCAATGGCATTATTGGTGTTGTTTCTCTTGCTATCTGCAAAAATTTGTTTCTCTTGTAGTTCCAAACTCTGCGCTCCGGCATGAGGGATTCACAAGATCAATTGAAGGGCACTGAAGGTCCACTTCTATGCGTAGGAGTCTCCTCCTCTTTTGTCTCTGGTTGTTTTGGCCATGGTAGTGTTGACTGGGTGGCATATTGAAGTGGGTTGAAGGCAGAGTAGGCAGGCCGTTCATGCGGTCGGCCGTTGTGGTATTCAGTCTTAATGGAATGCAATCATTTACAAGGCGGATCAGTTTTGGTGGATGGATTATTTGGTGCTTCCATAGCATCTGGTAGGACTTGTTGTGTGTTGGTTCAAGGAAGTGCTTTTCTGTTGCTCTGTGGTTGTGGAAAAAAGTTATGATCTGGAGAAGAGTCAATTGGGCTTGTGTATATTGCAATTAGTTGGGTTGGTGGATAGGGTAAGCGGCGTCCAGTAAGTGAGTGTGTATAATGGGTTGTGGAGGGAGGTTGGGGGCGGGGAATTGCTTGTGTTGGGGGTGCTTGAAAGATGCTTGTTGGTGGGTAAGGTGGGCTTGTGTCGGTGGTGAAGGTAGGATCGGGTGGGCAACTGAGGTGTGTGTCTACAAGTCCGCTGATATGTGCATTGCCAATTTTGCGGTAGGCAGAAAGGGTGTTGGGTTCATTGTTTTTATTTCTGAGAATGTCATGGATCACAGCAACAGTGAGGTTCGCTGTAAGAGGGAGGTTGACTTGAGCTGCTAGTCTATTGAGTGCTGCCTTGCATTTTCCGATGCCTTAGCTGGAGCTGTGCCAAGAAAAATATGAGTTCCACTGCAGTTGGTAAGGTCATTAAGTCCATTTATGCCATGGCTAAAAAGAGGTTTAGTGATGCAGGTGATCAAGGTAGAAAGGGTGTGAGGCGGTGGCTTGCAGAGTGAAAGGGCTTCATCTATGATTTTAATCTCTTCAAGGTACATGCTCTCCCTGAGTTTCATGAGGTGGAGTTTGCTCCAAAGTTTAGGGTGTCCTCTCTTATCTTAGCAGTGGAGCTGGACTTCCAAAGTTTGAACTTGTGTTTGATGACATTACCAATCATGGTGTCCCACATTATTCGATCAGCTTTGGTGCAGGGATTTACGGCAAAGGCATAGGCAAGGCTAGGAACAATGGCTGCGCGTATAGTGGTCAGCATGTGGCGTGGAAAGGCATAGGAGGCCCTCAGGGATTCTAGCTTCTACCTGAGGTTGCATGTCATACGCTGGATGTGGTGTTTGGGATCCATGGTGAGCTTGAACCCCAAGATAAAGTAAGGGGGCATCAGATGGTATGAATTGTGCCTTTTGATTCTGGATATTTGTCTTTCCATTTAGTTGCTCCGTTTAGTTGGAGTGTCTGGTGGAGTGTCACACTATTCCTATCTTTAGAAGGGTGACTATACAGAACACCTGTTACTTTAGTTTTGCTGCCCGAAATAATGAGTGCATGTCCAGTCAGAGTAAAATGTAAGTCTACGGGCTTGCACCTTCAGGTCTTGGATTGTGTTGGTTTCACTAGTAAGGTCTCTACAAATGAGGCACTGCTGATCATATTGGACAGGTGGGTATCCATTGGGCTTTGGTCCTGGATGCAGCTATATTTGTAGCCATGTCCTCCTACATGGAGCCATCGAAGAAGGGGTTCTATACAGAGGAGGAAGAGGAAGGGAGAGAGTGTGGCGCCTTGAATAGTTCTTCTTTCAACGGGTATTGTCTGGGTGTATCCACCAGAGGGCAGCCCAATTTGTGTGGTTGCGTCTTCATAAAGGTTCTTGACTGCATCAATGACATCTGTAGGGAAGCCTATGTCGTATATGATCCAGAGCATCCGGTCGTGGTCTGTGGTATCAAAATCTGACGTGAAATCAACAACAAGTGCATAAATATCTTTCTTGAAGATTTTAGCATCCTCAAGACGCATGATCACATTCTGAAGCTGGTGTATGGTGTCTTTTTGATTGCAAAAGCCAGCCCGTGTAAAGCTAAGTAGGGAGTGCGCTTCTGCAAAATACTGTGTGTTGGTGATCAGTCAGGTCCACAACTTGTAAAGCGCGTTGGCCAGCCTTATGGGTCTGTAGGATGAGATTTCCGTCTCTGCTCCCTTATTCTTGTCTATGAGGACGGTATCACTGATTTTCCAAGAGGTTGGTGTAAGACGGGTGGCCCACATGATGAAAAAGAGTCTGTGAATGGTGTCTTGGAATTCATTTATTGGGTTATTTTTTCTGTCAATGTGCAAGTGAGTATGCAGGGGCAAGGATTACAAGGAATTGCCTTCAGTCAAAAAGTGTGATGTTAGCCTGCTCAAAAACAATTATCAGTACTTGCAGGAAGATCTGGCTCAGCAAAAAAATCCCAGCAAAACAATTCCTGCAGAGAGAGACCATGTGTGGATGGGTGCAGTGAAAAAGGATGTGTTGCTCATCCTGTACATCATGAGCATTACACAAGTCACAAGTAGGGGAGGTATCGTGAGTCCAGGTCACATTTTCAATTTGTAGAGTGTAGGCACAAAGTCTGAAGCGTGCCACGCTGCAAATAACGTCACGAGGAAGGTCAAGGAGCATGAATCTAGGAAGGGTGTATGGCGAATGTGTGACCAGAGCCCTCTTGGTAGAGAGGGCGCACCATTGATGATAAGTGGAGCGTTTGCTGTTGTGCTCTCTTGGATACATATCAGAATAAGGTGTACAATAATCCAAGTGCCTCTCTCTGAGGTCCACAACAAAGCAACCAAGATCAATGGGCTCACACTCCAGCAGCCTTTCTTTGAACAAGTAGGATTGTGTGAGACCATGTGAGACCAAGGGAACTTACCTGATGCGTATCAGGCTTGATTAGCCTAACCTGAGGTTCTAGTTTAGTTTACATTGCTGTACCCACTTAACAAGGGCAGCCAAATCAGCTGAAGCCTAATAGGCCTGTAACCTTAACCAAGTCTAGTTTAGGCGCTCATGTCAGAAGAAGGGTAGCGTCTGCAAGCTTAAGTGTTTGGTGAAAATCAAAACTCAAGGACGAACCCAAGAAAACTAGAAGGGAGTTTCCCAAAAGCCAGGCTCTTTAAGTAGGCAAGCCTACAGGCACGCAAGTTCAGGGCTAAGGATAACACCTCTGATGAGAACACAAAGAGCAAGGCTCGCTTACTATCTACTTCAACCAACCAGCTGCCAGAGCGCTTGCGTGTTTGCGAGCCAGCCCACATATTCGACCTTAGAGCTTGTCTGGTCCTGATGCACCTCCATGGTCCTGTGCCGGGGGCGTCCAGGTCGCCTTCCTCTTTGTTGGTGTCAGTGCTGTCACCTTGCAGCATTGTTGCTCTTGCTGCTTCTGCTCTTGTTTCTACTGCTTCTCTTGTTGCTGTTGCTGCTACTGCTGCTGCTGCAGCTGCCCCTCTAGTTACTGCTGTCTCCCCTGTCGCTGCTGCCCCCCCTGCTGCTGCTGCTGCTGCTGCTGCTGCCCCCCCCCTGCTGCTCCTGCTGCTGGTATCAGGCTTGCAGCCTGGATTCCATGGCGCCAGTGCGAGAGCCTATCTTTGCTAGGCAATAAAAGGAAAGACTGCGCTAAGGGGAAAAACCTTTTGTGTGGCCCAAGATGACTTATCTTGGCTTGAAGCCATAAAAGTCAAAAAGAGAACCAAGAGAAGTAAGGTAGTGTCTGTGGAACAAATGTATTACTAGTACAGTACTAGAAGACTCTTAAATCATAAAGATCTTAGAAGATCACAGACCTTCGTATTGAACAAGTACTCAGATACAGTCCTGGTCATGTTGCAAGTCTATTTGGTGTGCAGCAGTCCCTCAGCGTGACAATCAAAATCGACCACATGCTCTTTCTTAGCACAAATGATGATGTACACATACTGTACTACTAGGTAGCACCTCCAGGACCGCCAGACTGCAGGCTTTCAGTGTAAGCCACCTGTAAACTTCACAGGTGAAGCAACCTAACCTCGTGAAAAGAAAACAGATAAATGACCTCGTGATGAAGGCTGGTTCGACTGTGTTTTGAAAACCATGCCCTGGGCCCAAACCAACTTCCCTGCGGCCACCCTAACAGTGCCAATGCGGCAAACCTGGAAAATACCCTCTAATTGACGGTTAGCCAGCATTGTGCATGTAAGCATCCCAGCCCCCTCCTAACCCAAACTGACTACCTCTGCCCTCTTTTTGGATGATGGATACTTCTGGCGCTTGTATCAGATGTATGCCCTTTTGAAGGGCATAGAGTCTCCTTAATCCATGGCAAACTTTGAAAGCCCCTTTGAAAGGGGCGTCTCCTTAAGTGAAGTCGTCCTCAGACTTAACTTCCTTTCTTCCTTTCACACCTGTATTAGGCTTGTAGAGCAAAGCTGTCGAGCTTAGAACATCATGTCGTCATTATGACAAACCGAGTCAATAGAAAGACAAAAGAAGAAAAGCGAGTCAGCAGCTTCCATGCAACACATGTGGAACTTTCATGCACACATGGTATGCATGCTGTCAATTCAATGGTTTAAGTTGTCTGGTGGGCATAGCCAGTGCTTCACCGAGACCAGCCGCTGCATGCTTGGCAGTGCAGGCATCAATGTGTTTTTGGCCATTTTTTCTTTGTTGTGTGGCAGGCACTTCGGGTGTCACGGAAAGAAAGTTCTGTTTCTGGAGCCCACCATGTATCTTCTACCATACTGACTGTGACCTGCCAAAGTTATCACTGATAGTATTAGCCCAATAACCTGCATGGCGGTCAACCTAGGCTTTGATTTACTACTTGTTCTAAGGAATGCTTACAAAGCTTGCAAAGAGAACTCAGACATCTACTGAAGAACAAAAAAAGCTCTGTGGCCCATGGCATCAAGCAAAATCAATTTCTCTCATTCTAGCACATGCAGATTCAAAAACACAACTGCTCCTCTGGAAGACACTCAAGACACAAGCTAACTGGTCTCAAGTGTCTCAAATAGTGAACACAGTGCAGGAAGCAATAATTGGTCTATCTCTCATATATGCGTGCAAAAACGAATGTCCACACCAAGCAAACACAGAGCCTATTTATACAACCACCATGCGCATTCATGCACGCACCCCACATTCGCACTCACAAGTGCATCCTCTGCTTTTGGCCCACAATCGTGGAAATTTCCCTCCGTGCATTCCTCTGGCTAGCAGCAGCAGCATTAAGACAGGGCATGATAATAAACAGGCAGCGTTGGCAAGTGGCACAAGCAATCAGGCACTCACCGGGGCTTGGCGCATTGCCATGCATCAGTCTGATGATACAATACACTAGGCACTTTTTATACAAGTAAGGGGAAAATTGAGCAGAGGCCAATGCAGGACAGGAGGGACGTGGGAATCTCTTGCTCTCTGGGCGAATATTATAAAACACCTAAGCTTCAGCCGAGGCAAAAGCACTGACTATGTGACTGACTCGCACCACTCCTTCACCAGGGGCTTGTCTGCGAGTTCGCACGTGCACACACGTACCCACACACAGGTGAGGCCCCAGCATGACACACATTCACACTGTGGTGAGGCCCCAGCATGACACACAGCATGACACACACACAGCATGACATTCACACAGGTGAGGCCCCAGCATGACACACATTCACACTGGTGACGCGCTCAGAGCAAATCAGTCTCCATCAAACTTAGGATCTTCGCTCTCTTTGTCTGCCTATTTCCCAGCCCCAAAACATCATCGCATCACGCTGTTGCCCAAGACCCCATCTGCTGCTGAGGAAAGGTGCCCGCCTGGCTGCCGCTGCTGCCGCCGCTGCCGCCGCCGCCGCCGCCGCCGCTGCTGCTGCTGCTGCTGCTGCTGATGCCATCACTGCCACTAATTCCCCCAATGTGGGACCTTACGTATGCCACATGCTCTGCACTAGGTAGCCGCCCGAAGAGGATGAATTCGCGCAGCGACTTGGGCACCTGCATGGGTGCATTGAACACACACCAGGAGCAGGGTTGATTGGAGCAGGAAGATGGCGGGTGTTGCAAGACGGCCCCAATGCAACTGCAAAGGGTTGCTGTCACAGAGCCTGGCTACCTTCTCGGGCACACAGCTTGACAGCTGGGGTCTTGGCAGCTTCAAACGACTTAACCAACTTGTCAGACAATCTTCTTTTTTGGTAGATATCGCCCCTGCTGATCATTTTTACGTGCATCTATGCTTCACGTCGTGGCTCATGCTTTGGGTCTCATCTCACAGGATAGGCAGCTAGTTAGGCTGCTATTGCCTGGGATGTGCCCTGCCTTCATTGCTCGTGGGTTGTGAACACTTGTGCTGAGATAAGTGAGAACGGTCTGGTAGCCAGCACAAAGACAGCATAAGAGGAGAGCAGAAGAGGCTCCCATCATCTGTGCATAAAGCAAAGCCCATCACCCTTTTGACAAGGGTTGGTAAATCAAGCGAGCCACTACCCCCTCACACTTCCAGCAACCCATTCACCCTGTCCCTGAGCTTAGCCCCCCTCACACGCCTGCAGAGGAAGCAAGCTGGTCAGAGCTGCAGAGGGGCGGCTGAAGTGGCAAACTGGCAGCAGTGCGTAGGCTTGCTTGACCCTGGACACGCACCTTGACCCCTTGCAGCCAGGTTAATAGCTTCTCGCCCTCCATGCGCTCGCTGGACTGCAATTCCCGCGACAGCCCTGAATGGCTGCTGCGGTTGGTGAGCACGACGTCCATCGCGACCACCAGGGCAGCATCCAGCATTATCTGCACACATGCACTCAGGGAGTCGAGGACATGTGAGCGTCCAGGCGCGTGCGCATCCACCTGCGTGTGCACTCGTGCGCGTATTTTTACACACGCAGGGGGAAAGGAGGAGCGCGCTCAATGATGAGTCTGCACCCACAAAAGCAAATGCAAGGCGCAGCAGGCATCAGGCGGAGAGGTGGGAAGGGGGGATGCCATTTGTTAAGGTGTGATGACCAGAGTTCACAGTTGCATAGATGCACAGACAGACAACCCCCTGTCCACGCACCCGTGTGCATTCCACGCACACATACCATGCGCGCGAACTCGTGCCACACATGCAGGCATACACACTCGCACATACGCACGCGCACTCACACGTGTTAGCAGACTTGTACTATTGCTCACGCACAGTGCAACCCCCACCTTGACCTCCCGTTCCACCAGCAGGCCCATGCTGCCGCCATCTCCCGACTGCCCAAGCAGGGCTGCCAGCTCATCGCCTCCAGAAGCAGCGCTGCCCAGCGCGGCCACGTTGATGGGCCCAATGCTTGTGTTCAGCCCAAACTCCTGCAGCAGGGGAATGTGGACTATGACGGTGGTATGCGCAGACAACAAAGGCAAGACACCCACGGATGCAGTGTGACCATAGGGGCAGAGGGCAGGGGAGCATGGTCTGAATGCATGGCCTTGGAGCAAGACCTAGACGCATGGAGAAGTGGCATGGGCAGGGTGCATGGTCTTGGAGCGTGGCCTGGATGCATGGCCTTGGAACAGGACCAAGGCGCATGGAGCAGTGGCATGGTCGGGGAGCATGGTCTTGGAGCGTGGTCTAGGAGTATGGTTAAGAAAGTATGGCCTTGGATCATGGTTAGGGAGCATGGTCTTGGAGCGTGGTCTAGGAGTATGGTTAAGAAAGCATGGCCTTGTATCATGGTTAGGGAGCATGGCTAAGGAGCAGGTTCAGGGAATGGTATGGAGCAAGTAGCAAAGGATGATTGGGGCGCCCCCCTTCCCTGCCAACGAAGCCTCTGACACCCGAGACAGCAGACATGTGATGATACAGCCCATGTCGACAACACATTACTGTTGATGATGGCACAGAAATCCCATTGCCACCCAGACCCTGCTGCCGGGGCTGCTATATGAGTTGGCCTGCTTTCAGTGTTGTGCATGCTTGGGGCATAGGCACAGCATGTATGCGCCACTTGCGCAGAGCAACACAGGAGGCCAGCCCGCTCCTGTGCACACGTGCGCACGCGCATGCAAGTAAGCACCAGCTAGTGGCGTGCTACCCAGAGCCCAGGAATCTGGAAGAAGGTAAGTCCTTCAGCATATCACACACGCACAAAAAAAGCAGGCTTGGGAACTGTCCTGGGCACTGCAAAGCGCACACCATGTCCTGCACAAACTATGTCAAAGCGCACACCATGTCCTGCACAAACTATGTCAAAGCGCACACCATGTCCTGCACAAACTATGTCAAAGCGCACACCATGTCCTGCACAAACTAATTGGCATACACGTCTTGGTCCTGCCACTGGGCGGTGCTCTAGAGAGGGCCGGTGCGGCTCTACGCGTCACAACACCCACACCTACACCCACCCACCCACGCACAGCTACGCGCGCGCACCCACACACCCACACCCACACCCGCACCCATGCACGTGCGCAGCGCACACACGCACGTGCAAGGCACACGCATGTGCGCACACAGCTCTTGCGTGCATGCGCATGCACACGCGTGCGCGGGACATATGCTGCCCACAGCGGGGCCTCACCGAGACGGCGCGTGCTGCGAGCTCTGTGGCCCTGCGGATGTCGTCCATCGCGCCTGTCGTGACAGACGCGCACGTCAGCGATTCCGCTGCCCGCCCGCCCATGAGCATGGCCAGCTGCCCCCGGATCTCGCTGCAGTGCAAAGCAAAGTAGGGGTGCGCATGGATTTTTACATGTGCTTGTGTGGCATCCAAGTGCAATGCACGAGATTTATACATGTGCTTGTGTGGCATCCAAGTGCAATGCACGAGATTTATACATGTGCTTGTGTGGCATCCAAGTGCAATGCACGAGAGACCTTGCACAGTTGCACACATTGCCAAACGCAGCTGCACTGC
>LFIK01003384.1_pt1 | contig 12944 bp, 15 predicted proteins | sample 643401 | NCBI WGS metagenome assembly LFIK01 (sample SAMN03777447, study PRJNA286221) | soda lake metagenome | biome: soda lake; feature: Kulunda steppe; material: water; isolation source: sample T5-Br brine of Lake Tanatar-5 | place: Russia: Kulunda steppe | collected 2010-07 | reverse complement strand
TTTGCAGTGGGAGAAGCATGGAGGGTACTAACAAATAATTCTGATGGCGTGCATTGTTTGGAGGGAGTACGTAGTGCCTGACTTACGGAGATCCGACACAGTCTTCTATGTCATCCCCTTCATGGTAGACAGGACTATTCCAGACAGGCGCAAGTATGCTCTCACAGAGGAAAAGCAAACATTTTTGAAAGAGGAAGAGCTTGGGTTATTTGTAGAATTGAGTGTGGGCAGTTGCGATGAGGGTGGTGACAGTTAAGAAGAGGACGTTTAAAATGGATTGTTGGCCAAGCATGCATCCAGCTGAGTATCTGACTTATTGTTTTTGAGTTTATGGGTGTCTCCAACAGTCTGACACCTTCTTATGCTGAGAGGTATTTTCATCAAGATGGCAGAGGTATTTGCATGAGCTGATTTTGCTTGTGGCAAACTGGGCTTGAAGCCAGAAACCAAACGAGCAAATGTACCGAGATATCAACTTATCCTTGCAAAAGAATGGAAAGAAGAAAGCAGGCCAATAGCATGTACGAATTATCAGCATTTGAATGGCAGAAACAGAGGAAGAAACAAAGGCAGCGCAGGGGGAGTAATGGCAGAAGAATGTGCAAGGTACTGCCAGCCGGGTAGGCTGCAGGATCTAAGCATACTTGGAATTTTTTCACAACCGTCGTGGTGTGACACTCTTCAAGTGAGGAAGGCATATGGCCTCTCAGCACCAAATATATTTACACTTATCTTATAAAAAGTCTAGAAGCACATCACACGGCCTTTTGCTGAGCTGGCCAGCACTATAAGCCAAACCATTTGAAGTACATGTGAATTACAATTGATTCAAGGTCCATTCAACTATCAATCCTCTTGAATCAATTATGCCATTTGAATGCCATCTGATTCAGGGGGCATTCAATACCAGCTTGACCTGATTCAACTGCCCGCTTGAATCCCATCTGATTCAACTAGTATTCAATTGAATTCAAGCTTGATTCAAACGAAGCACAACTTTCCGACAATCACAATATTTTGCTTGAATGAGGTGTACATCCCAGCGCGAAGGGTGTACAGCCTGTATGTCTCTTGGATAGCCATTTTTCGTTCCAACTGGTAGTATGCAAGTAGCATCTGACCTTGAGCAGGATCGAAGTTCGTCTGCTGAAAGGTTTGGTAGAAGCCATTGAGGTAGGATTCTGTTGGCCACATGTGCCGGCAAGACCAGACTTTGTTGAGCCATCCATGTTTTGAATTGAAGCATTCTGACAGCCCGAAAGCATATGGATTTGGCTGTCTGGCTGATGACACAACAGACAAGATGAATTAGTGGCTCTGCCGTAGACTCTCAGAGGTGGGCCATTTTCTGAGTGTAAATAGTACCCGTTCTAAACTTCAAGGCATTCCTTTTCTGCGATACGTTGATTCTTGTAGTGCTCCAAAAGGAATTGCTAGTTGTAAGATTCACGGAGGTGAGCAGGTCTCTTCCAATTGTTATAGTAACCTGAGTTGGTATTAGCATCTCCAAGTCTGTGATGCTTGCTCATGTGGGCTTTAGTTTGTCCTTAATGTTTTGCAGTGGTCCAAGGTTGATTTTAGTGGTAGTGTGAGTAATCTCATTTTTCTCTTCTGCAAGCCAGTATAAATGGGCGAAAGGATTACCGTCAGGCTATATTGTTAGTTAGGCTCATTGGTTTCAAGGTCTCCATAGCTGTGCCTACCGAGCGTAAGCAGCTGAGCTGGAGCCTGAGCCAAAGTAGGTCTGCAACAAAAAGGAAAAGAAAAACTACGCAGGCAGCCTTCTTAATTGATGAAGGGAGTGGTTTTACTGCAATTTTCTTAATGTAGGTTTTCAGGTTTTCAAGGCTTTCTTTATGTAGACAGCCCTACATCAATGAAGGGAAAGGAGACACATTGGCCTGGAGAGCCGTGCGTCTCCTCCGTGTTTGTGCCTGGTGCAAGTTACAAGTTAGGGTTAACCGCCAGCCTGGTCGGTAGGTTAGATTAGGTTACATAGCCGTACCTGCCGAATGAGGGCAGCTTAGCTGGTCGGTAGGCTGATTGGTTTGTTGCTGGTCTTCGCCAGCCCCAAAAAAGTCCATGACGTTCGAGAAAGAATGGCATAGTTTGTTGTGCCATTGAGAAAGGCAATAAAAGACTGTGTGACTAGGCAAGGCATGCAGAATATATGGGGCCTCGACAGAAAGGGACTGGCAAAAAGGGAAATCAGGAACGAATACTTCTTTCTGAGAGTGCACACAAACAAGTCTTGAAACTTAAAAGGAACATGCACCACTGGCACATTTTGCACAGCAACACAAGAGCACTTATCAAAGTGGGCTGTCATGCTGAGAGGCTGCTGCACACCAAATAGACTCGTAGCATCATGATGATCATAACTTACCACCGCCATTTCCAAAATGTGGAGTCCACTGCACCAGATGGAAGATTCCACAGCGAGAGTATGTGCACGCCGACAAAACCTGCTCACTTTATTCATAACATGCACAGGGAGGTCCAGGTATAGATAGTGAGGTGGTATTAGGGGGCACCCCCTGTTCCGCACACGATGGCCTGGTGCAAGCACCAGCTGCTAAACCCCTTACACGCCAAAAAGATTTATCCCTGGTGGTGTCACGCTCTCTTTTTTGTGTTTTCCCCCTCTATCTAAGAACACCAACACTTGGTCGTAATTGCAGTTTTACTAAGAAGACAGCCACAGAGTAGATTGTGTTCGCCCCAGAGAATTTTTTTCTTGTGTTTGACATTCCATGGCCACGAGACATGCCAACTTGACAAAGTAAGAGTCGCAAGAGATCATCTTATATCCTTCAGCTTTTATAATCCTTATATTGAAGGCCAAATCTCACCATCGTGTGTACTCTCCTAAGGAGGCGCTGTAAAGTCCAGATTTTCACCCTATCAAACATTTACATAGACATAGCAGCTATGACATGCCTGTTCAGGCAGTTGCTGGAGTGTGAGTGTCAGGGACATGGACGTTCCTGAGCAGGCGGAAGGCTGGACCATACTCCAAACCAGAGGCTCTTAGTTGCTCATACAGCTGCACAGTGTCCCTGGGCACTGTGGCGCTTGCACGTTGTGCGTCAATGGTGCGCTCAGCCATCCGTTGCTCCCGGCGCTCTTGCTTTGCTTTCTCAGCCTGCAATGGAGTATTTGAACGGCTTGTAATCACGCTCTCATTCACATTAATTAATAATGGATGCCATTCTTTATTTTGTTGCATGCATATTTGCACAAAACACATGTGCAACAATGTGTATGTATGTGCACCTATGCACAGGATAAGTATGCCAGGACCATGCCACTCTAAACGTGTAGAGTTCAATTCATGCATTTTTCCTTGCAATTTTTGAATACAGGAAATTTGGTTACAGAAAAAATTTCCAATGAAAAATTTCAGTAAACTTTCTTAAAAAGTTAGAAGAATTGCGGAGCAGTTGCCACTGTCAATGTTAGCTTGTCACCTCAGACATTATGATGACAAACTACTTACTCTATGAAGAAGTTTCTGAGCACACCTGGTAGATGGACCGCAGCAGGCCCTGGAAGTATTGCAGGTCTTCACCCATAACAACGTCGTGCACCTGCTCAGATGTGAATCATCACGTCATGATATATGAATTTTAGGCAATGCATGACTGGCTAATTTGACCGATAGTTAGACTGAAATCTGCCTTTGTATGTTCCCTCTGACGACAACTGCACGGTGGTGTCACCAAAGAACCCCTTACAGTGGCTGAAGCTTTGATCCACTTTCTAAGGCTGCATCAAGATGACTCCTGTGATGATCATATTATCTATGATGAAGCATGGATGCAATATGATGGAAAGAAAGGGGTGTCCAAGGACGAAAAGCATCCCTGCACCTCTTTGTCTTGTCGCAGAGCTGCCATCTTTGTCTCGTCAGCCTGCAGGGCCTCCCTGAAAGCTCTGTGCGGTAAAATCAAGGGTGCGCGCATTTTCATGCCAGTCAGTGTGCAGGAGATCTGCTTAAACATGCAGCTCCGAGATTTGATCTCAGACCAGTATAACTACTTCTACAGCTCAAGAGAATTTGGGCGCTATAGCAAGTGATGCTAAGCATGCACCAGACCATTCACTGTGCACACTGGATGTGGATTCTAACCTGGGATCCACCGCACTACCATCCTCCCGCAGCTCAAAAGGAGAAGAGGCCTTGCAATGATCCGACATTCTGTGTCAGAAGAATTGATTGAATGTCTAAAGTTTTATCCAGTGTAGGCACCATTTTCTTGGAGTACCCCAGCGTGTCTGGACTCTAGTCATTCTTCTAATTTTTATAATAATTATAATTACGTTCGATTCTTAATTCCAAACTATGCCCGCGGGAGTGTTTGTGAGCGGGGGCTCTGGCGTGCCTGGTGGAGTTGTAGAGGCCTTCCTGCATGCAGCATCCCTAAGTCTTTCAAGTGTGGAGTTCAACTGTGCTTCTGAGGCCTCCACCTCTGCACCCCCTGGTCAGCGGTACGAGGTGGCTTTGCTCAGCTCGCCCCAGCATAACCCCGGCCATGGTGCAGCCCTGGCTGCAGTTTCACGGCGCCTTCTACCTGGCGCTACGCTTTTCCTGCATGGCCAGGTAGGGTTGGGGACATGAAGGGTTGGAGCCTAGAACCTGCCCACAGGATTGGGCCAACCTGACACATTACCACTTCTGCAAAGACACGCAGCCTGGTCATTTTGCACACCGTGTGATCCATGAGAATGTATGCTCTCATCTCTTTCACATCATGCTCTTATTCTTCTTAGGACACGACTGAGGGGATGCAGTCCATGCAGAGGGACCTCGTCCTTAACGGTTTTGTGGACGGCCAAGCTGTGGATGCCTTGCCTGCCCAAATGGGCCTCCTGGTGAGAAATAGAGGCGCAGATTTACCTTTCATGACTGTTCAAAGGCCATTCAGTGGTGGGCTGACACAAATTTGACCTGGCCTTGAGCCAACTTCCGCTGCTGCATGCTGTTCCATCTTCACTCACTCTCATGCACCTTAATCAGAGAATAACGGCCTACCTGGCCCGCATGCAGGTCCGAGCACGCCGCCCAAATTACGAGATTGGGACAAAGGCTCCCTTGAGCCTTAAGCGTCCAGGAGCTGCTCCGGCTGCCCCACCAGCCCCTGCCGCCAACACCTGGCAGCTCAGCAACCAGGACGATGAGATGCTGGATGATGAGGATCTGCTCACCGAGGAGGATAAGACCAGGCCTGAAGTCCCTGCTGCAGGTGTGTGGAGTGGGCAACTGACATGGACGGGACTTAAAAAGTGCAACAATAGCGTGTTTTGTATTGATGCCTTGGTGGGATGGATACAAGAACCAAATGTGTGCGCAAGGGGGTGTTTGTCACGCCAAGCCTGTGTGCAACCTGCACTCTGCCAGGCACTGCCCACATCTCCTCTACGCCTCATGTCCCTGTTCATGGTTCCCTTTGCTCTGCAGGCGACTGCAGCACCTCTCGCAAGGCATGCAAGAACTGCTCGTGCGGGCGCGCGGAGAAGGAGGCAGCAGGAGAGCGGGTCCAGCTCACCCAAGAGATGCTTGACAACCCCCAGTCCTCATGTGGCAATGTAAGTGGTGTTGCATTGAGCTGGGATGATCAGTACACTGAGTATTGCGCACCCTTGCACACCGCCTGTTGAGCTTCATGTTGAGCTAACGATAGCTTACTGGATAAAATAACATTTCTAGTTCACGTGTGCTTTCTGCACCTCGCATCAAATCTCTCCTCTTGCTTGAATGTACGAGCAGATGTTTCGACTCGACGAAACATTAAGCTGCGTATTATGCCTCCATGTGGCTGCGTTCCTTGGTGCACTTTCAAGTACACGCAAGCTGGTGGCAATTGTAGTCATTGTCTACTTCTTCATTTATGCTTGAAGAGAGCGTGCTGATTTGGCTGTGATAAATTTAACTTGACCGCCAACTCCTTGGTGGCAGTGTGCACGCTGCACCCCCTACCCCTTGCCTCCCTGTGCTCTCATGCAGTGCACCTTGGGTGATGCCTTTCGATGTGCCGGCTGCCCGTATCGAGGCCTGCCGCCATTTGAGCAAGGAAAGAAGATCCAGCTTGCCAGCGACTTCCTCACTGCGGATGCCTGAGCACTTTTTTGTGAGGTTTGTTGACCGCAAACGAGACGCCTTAGCATCGTGTGGGAAGGAGACCGCAAGTTTCTATCTATGTATTGTTTCAGGCTGTAGCACGCTCTTTCAATTTGCCTTGAAATAGGCAAATTAAAGGCCAGGCTTGTGTCAGTCCGGCAATGAAAAATAGCCTTGTTAAAATGCTTCTGGCATTATCCTGTGCGTCCAATACATTACGTCAGATAGCGGGGTTGTTTATGTATTTGTCTTACACATGTACTGTGGCATACAGGATGGAAGCCATCAGGTCCAAACTCGAATTTCTGCTCATACTATGTAAAGGATCACTGATGGCATGCGGTACCAGATGAGTGCTGCACATTCTTGTGCGGTCAATTGTGTCAGTGGCCCAGGTAGTTATTGCTCCTGTGTAAAGAAGTGCCTTCAAAGAATTACAACACTCACTAAAGAGGGAAAAAACCAGGAGGCAAGGGGACATGATTTGGGTTCCGCCTTTTCGTCCAAGTCGTGTAAAGGACTGAAAAGCCTAGAACAAAAGGAAGACGGATGAACCGATATTTCTTTCCAGCCGGTTTGCAAATACCGGTCTCATATTACGACGCCGCAAGGGTAGAATGTCAACTTTGCCCTTTTTCTCTGCCAAGTAAAAACGTTTTATTTGTAAGTGAGTCAAGTAGTAGTGAAATAAAGACATAAGTAAGTAAAGACATGCTATCAAGACGTGATGAGAGCCGTTGATCAGGGTTCCTAAAGCAGCGAAATCAAGGTTATAGCATAGCCAGATGGCTGTATTACTTGAGACCAGCAAGGGAGACATGGTGGTTGACCTATTCGTGGACGACTGCCCTGTCACAGCCAAAAACTTCCTGAAGCTATGCGCGTGGGTGGCTTCCTGCCCCATCTGTGTGTATGTATCCTCATGCCATGAAGAGTCACCCACCAGCATTGTGCGGAACACCGCTCCTGCAGGGTCAAGTACTATAACAACTGCTTGTTCCACAACGTCCAGCGCAACTTTATCGCCCAGACTGGTGATCCAACTGGCACTGGCAAGGGTGGCACCTCCGTGTATGGGTAGGCTCAAGCATACATACATGGAATGTGCATTGCCTACGCAATTCTTCATTTATTTTTTCTTTCTTTCATGCAAGTACACGATTCTAGCCATAATCAAAAGGTTGTATACATGTGCATTGTTTTTATGCCCCTGTGGACCTCGAGAGCGCTCAGTCTGAGAGATCAGATAGGCCATGGGCTGAGCATGCGGTCAACATTGTGCACTACGCCCAGTCCCAAGCCCTGTCATGGATCTCCTTTGATCACATTGGTCCGCTTGGAACGCTCGTTGGGGAAACGCCCACCATGCAGGCTCATGTATGGAGACCAGGCGCGCTTCTTTGATGACGAGAAGCGACCGCATTTGAAGCACCGCGTCCGCGGCGTAGTTGGCATGGCGTCCCCGGTGCCCAACGCCAACGCATCCCAGTTCTACATCACAACAGGTGCGGAGCGCGTAATAGGGCCTGCTTCCAGTGGCTTTGGGTCTGAGAGCACTGTCTGAGATGTCCTCAACCGGAACCCGCCTCAAACAGCCTGGACCCATGCTTGGTCCCGCCCATTACAGAGGGCGGCTACCCCTCCAATGAGGCATGCGCACCCCTGCCACGGCCTCAAGCACACCTTTAGAGTGAGCATGCGCAGCAGGAAGGTGCAAGCCTGCCGGCCAAACCCTGTACTGGCAACGCAGCGCCCGCTGAACCTGTAACTGGCACCACGGCGCCCGCCAGGCCCTTCTGCTTGCTGCTTCATGGTGCTAGCAGCAGCCTACTGTGCAGGGTGCTCCCTCCCAGCTGCTATTCGCCCCACTGCATAAAACGACTGCGTGCTGCTCTGATGAACATGCCTCTTGGCTGTCACTGTTTTCTGTGCTGTGCGACGTGCACCCTGCAATCCTGCAAGCCCTGTGGAGGCACTTGACCATCCTTCAAAACCTGTTTTGTGCAAACCCCTCCGGTATTACCCAGGAGAGTCCCTGGACAGCCTGGACAACAAGCACACCATATTTGGCCAGGTAAATGTTGCAGCACATGGTCTCAGTGAGGAAGGACCCCTCACAAAGGGAATGAGCGAGGATCGGAACCTGACAAGCATGTGCTTGCTTGCAAGCGGGTCTTCCACCCAAGATGGCCACGCTGCAACTCACTGCATGCTATGGAATTCTGGTCATGCGAAACTTGCCCACAAGTGTGCAGCATGCTCCAGGAGGTGCAAGAATCTGTGTTTGCAATTGCATAACCACAGATCACTGAGGGCTTGGATGTCTTGGAAGCCATTAATGAGGCCTACGTGGATGAGGCTGGGCGGCCTTACCAGAACATCAGGTTTGTGGGCATAACTTGGCTGCTGCACCAAGGTTTGCATGGCATAAACCTTTCATGCACATGCCATGGCATTTTGCCTGTCCTTACGTACGCACAAACATTGCATTCCCGCGACCGCCTCTGTTCCCATTGCTGTTTCCATCGGGTAGCAGCTGCTTTGCTGTACACCATGCTTGGGCTGCAGTGCCCTGCCTTGTGGCCTACACCTGTTTTGCGCGCGCAGAATACGGCATACCATCATTTTGGATGACCCATTTGATGATCCCCCAGAGCTAGAAGCCCTTGTCCCACCCGCATCCCCGGAGCCGCAGTTTGGCGAGGTATGGATGGATCCACCAGTTTCATGTCAGGTCTGGGCACTCTGCAGCATCTTGCTTTGGATGCTCCACCTGTTTTGTCAGGCCCATCCATCACATTGTCACTCGCTGCGCCTGCGCCTGCGATGTGGAGAACACTGGCAGGACCTTGTGGAGGTTTTTTGGTCTGCAAGAGACGCACCGTGTACAGGTGTGGGTGACTGGGGCATTGTCGGCAAGAGATGCGCCGTGTACAAGTGTGGGTGACTGGGGCAGTGTCTGCAAGAGACGCACCGTGTACAGGTGTGGGTGACTGGGGCAGTGTCTGTTAGAGACGCAGCGTTGAGAGGTGCGGGTGACTTGGGCATGCCACAGGGGGACCGCCTGGAGGATGACTGGGTGCCTGTCGAGGACACAAGGCCAGCTGAGGAGATCGAAGAGGAGACCAGGAAAGCAGATGCGCGAAACAGGGTGAGACAGCCTCCAAGGCATGCAGCACACCAGAGCAGATTAAAAGCGGCAAATTTGGCTGCTGGCATGACTCCTTCCCTTCCAGTGCTAGCTACTCCTCCATTTGCAGCTGCCCCTAAGTGGAGGATTGTACACGATTATCTGTCTTCCAATGACTCATCTGCTTTTTGCCTGCCTTGCCCCCCCAGGCAGTTGTGCTGGAGATGATTGGTGATTTGCCAGAAGCTGATGCAAAGCCCCCTTCCAACGTTTTGTTTGTATGCAAGCTGAACCCTGTGACATCAGAGGTAGGCAGGGCTTTGCCTGCTCAGTCCGCGCATGTGCAGCTTCTTGCAAACACAGTGCTTTGGGTAACCATCAATGACGGGTGGTGACAAACTTGCGCATGGATTGTGTTCACCACTTTGAGTGTGTGTGTGTGTGTGTGTGTGTGCATGCCCGTGTCATGCATGTGGATAAATGCATGTTGCAAGTGCAACAGTGGTATGTGTCTGGTGTGCGCTGACTTATGCGCCAAGAACTGTTTTAGCATGCCCTCTTCTAGCAGCACACTGTCCTTCAATTATACTAGTGCCCAGAGCAATGTCATGGCCTAGAAGAGTCAGCTAGAGGCTACCTTCTATGCACAGGGCTGCTCAGGATGCACACACACTTTCAACGCAATTTTATAGATGTGTGTGTGTTCACCTGCCTTTGTTATGCTGCTGACACATACAATCATGAACATGACGTTTGTGCCAACAAACAAGCATTCATTGCAAGGCTTCCTATACCTCATCTGCCCAGCCAAGGGCTCATGCGGTTTCTTTGGCAGTGTGGTGAACTTAAAAATGGCTACAATTAAAGGGGACAGCCCTTCCTGAGAGTCGTGTGGTGTGATCTCTGAAGTGTGAGAATGGGCATAAAAGGACAAAAATCAGTGCTGCAAGACAGTAGAACCTTGACAACGAACCTCCTTTCAGACTCAAACCTACCCACTTTGGTTAATCCTATATCCTTTTTAATCCCCAAAACAGGAGGATCTGGAGATCATATTCAGCCGATTTGGGCGCGTTGTCGATTGCGCAATCATCAGAGATTTCAAGACGGGAGACAGTCTTTGCTATGGTGCGTTTATGACATGTCGTCGTCTCTTCTTTTCTGCATTTTGGATTGAGGAGTCCATGCAATTCTGTCAACCAGCTACGTAGCTGGACATTGTTCCAGGGGTTACTTTGGCACTTGTCAGCCAAAACCACAGATGACATGTCTCGAACTGCTGCCCATGCCTTGCAGCCTTTATCGGTTTTGACAATGACAAGTCGTGCGAGGAGGCTTACTTCAAGATGAACAATGTTCTCATCGATGATCGTCGCATCAAAGTGGACTTCTCCCAGTCTGTAGCACACCTCTGGAAGCAGTTCAAACGGTAAAGGCCTGCGCTCACTGCTGCTGGGAACCTCTTAGCACAGAATCCCATATTTTGCTGATCATTCACTGAGCAGCTCTGGCCTGCAAACCTCTTTTGCCTCAATAACCCCTGCCACAGGGCTCTGCTAGATAACCAAAGGATGATGGCCCTAGGTGGTCGAGGTTGACGTCTTGACACCACAAGCCATGCTGCGACACCACCCAAAGGCGTAAGCCTGCCTGATCGCCAGCTCATCGAAGGTGCCTTGTTTCCTCTTGCACCGGCTGCCAGGGGTGGGAAGAAGGGCAACGCAGACATGCAGGCCGCAGCTGATGACCACGAGCGCAACCCCAACGCCATGAAGGAGAGGGGCGGCAGTGGAGGGCGTCTTCAGATGAAGGGGGCAGCAAATGCACGCAGCTACGGGCTGGGTCCGCCGCCTAGCAGCGCTGGCAGCAGCGGGGGAGGACCCTTCGGGAAGAAGCGCGAGCACACTCTCATGCTGGATGATGACTTGGTGGCTGATCCACGACCAGGGCAAGGGACAGGGGACTTCCATAGGGGTGCACCTGGGCATCGAGGAGGCGGGCCTTCGGCCAGTGAAGGGAGGAGGAGGGAGGAGAGGGACAGAGACAGGTTCAGGGACAGAGACAGAGACAGAGAGAGGGATGTAAGCAAGCGTGTTGAAGATGGGGAAAGGCGGGGTGGATCAGGGAAGGAGAGGGAAGAGCAAAAGCGAGAGAAGCAGCGGGCTCGTTGTCAGAGCAGGAGCCGGAGTAGAAGCCGCGATCGCTCAAGGTCAGTGCAGCTTGTCTGACCAAGGCTGGTTTCCTGAGTCAGGTCACATGCAAGGCCTGCAGTGCACAAGGGACTCCAGTGTGCCGCATGGTGTGGCGGCCCAGGGCCACCAGCCACTGCCTGCTGAGCCACTTTGAGGCTTGTGGATGTACCGTTGGACAGCGCTCTGGTTGTTTAGCCCAGTCTTGTTAGCTTAGTGTTGCAAAATTATTGGGTAGGAGCATCTGGTTAATCTATGCAGTGCCGCAACTGCTGGTATGAGCCAGTGTAGTTGCTCTTATGCATGTCATGCCAATCGCAAGGCAGCATCTGCACCCTGGCGCTGGTGGCTGGCAAAGATTGCGAGACAGACATGTCTCTCAAAACAATTGCACGCAAACAAGCCACTCAAAAGACAATGATGACCCTGTTGATAAGGGATTTTATGGGGGCTGTTTGCGATAGGTGTTCAAAGATGGTCCGCAGGGCAGGTTTTAAGCGGAATTGTTTGCTTAAAACCCATTTTACTCCATAATTGCCACACTTAAGTCGTACCTTAACACATGCAGGCCCTACTCAAGCATAGATGATAGAAGAAAAGATGATAAAGATGGCCGGAGCAAGGACAAGCTCAAGTCCTCCAAGGAGGGGAAGGAGCGAAGGAGGGATAGGTCCCCAGACTACCGCGCACGGCGCTAAAAAGCTTATATCTCTCTCTTGCTTTTCAGGCGTTTTGTACCTCCATTGTGGCTTATGAGTTGTCCAGCACAGACCTGGCTGGTACAGGCCTGGAATCAAGCCACTGCAGAGGAAATGACTTTTGGTCATCCACGGACATGCAGCTGAACACTTGCCCGCCACCCCTTTAGTGTGGAAGAGCAGTTTGTGTCTATTTGTCAGCCAAAAACAAATCCATGATGCCTGAAATAAAATGATCACTTTTTCTGTTTCGCATATGCATGGGCTCACATAGCTGCCAGCTGGCGAGTACAGTGTACTTGCCATCCTGTCTGGTGCTTGCATTGGACACACCTCAGCCGGGGTGATTCACTGCAAACATTCACGATTGATCACCTTGGCAAGGTGGGTCCATGGGGGCCGTCTTCTCTGCATGCAGATGCGCATCTGCTGCAGCAGCTCAGCAAAGCAACATTACGCCTGTAAGAATGTCCTTACGGGTGGAGGTACAATGGGGTTAGACCTTCAGCCTGATGCGTTGACTGCTGGGCTTGCTGAGCACTGCCAGACAGACCAAAAGTTTACAAGTTTACAAGTTTAAGTTTGACCTTCAGCCAGGTAGTTTGACTGATCAGGTTGCTGGTGAACACCAGCCATCATATAAACATCCATAAGCTTTGAAATAAAACGATAGGAATCGTTAGTTTGTTTCTGGAAAAAATTGAAGACATCTTCAGAACAAGCTTGAGAGAAATAAAAAGCTCCAGTCTGATTGACAGTAATTTTGTGAGCCATAGGGAGATCGTGAAACAAGTCTGCATATTGAA
>LFIK01003383.1_pt1 | contig 12950 bp, 16 predicted proteins | sample 643401 | NCBI WGS metagenome assembly LFIK01 (sample SAMN03777447, study PRJNA286221) | soda lake metagenome | biome: soda lake; feature: Kulunda steppe; material: water; isolation source: sample T5-Br brine of Lake Tanatar-5 | place: Russia: Kulunda steppe | collected 2010-07 | reverse complement strand
CGTGAAGGAGGCACGGCCTTGCTCAGTCACTAGGCAAGCAGGAATGCAAGCTAGGTGGGCAGGCCTTCTAGGACGTCCTCTGTTGATGTCTCCAGGCGGAACACCAGCTGGAGTAACTGCCAAGCAAAACAGCTCCTTGCAGTGGCATCTATTACAACACAAATACATAGGACAAATAATCTTTGATGAGGAAAAGTAAAGAACAGATGCCTGGATCCTCCCTGTGTACCTGCAGTAGCTTGGGGCTTGGGACGTAGGGCGCCACCTCCCCTTGCACAGCTGGGCGGGCTAACGCTGCATGCAAGATCAGGAGCGGTTGTTGACTTAAATGTATGGACTGCCAAATTTTCATGTGCCTGTCAAGCCCATGCAGCCTTTGCCTCTACAGGCAGTTTCGTGCATGCACGAGCTGGAGGTCAGACCCAACAATCAGCTGCAGCTGCTGCACACACCAGGGGGCAAGGGCGATGGGGCGCTCTGAGGTGAGTGACCCTTGGCAGCTGGCAAGACACGGAGCATGTCGTTCAACACAAAGAAGCCATTCTCCTGGGTTGCGAGGAAGAAGGTCTGGATGTACTGCAACTCCTTGCCCTGTGCACACAAAAGCCAGCCGACGCAGACAATTTACGGAGGCGGTTTGAGGACAAGGAAATAAGAAAGTAGGGAAACAAGGGTGCAGAAGCAAAGGCAGGAGCAGAATGTTAGAGCTGCTTGGGATTTGGAAGTGACAGCTGATACTCAGCAGGCCTTGCATGCCTGCAGCCCACCGGTACCCGCCCCTCCCCCTCGGCCCGGTGCAGGCCCCTCCCCACACGTCTGCTACTGCACCTAAGCTGAAACGAGGACGTACCTGCAGCAGCATGAAACCCACGACCTGGATGCACACCCCTCTTTCGATGGAAAACATGGAGTCGACGTGCTGCGGCAAACACTGAGCATGGGCTACGGTCTGCGTGATGACCTTCTGTATATTCTGCGCGAACGCGAGAGTAGGAGGGGGGGGGCAGGAGGGCAAGTGAGGTCGGAGGGGCAGCGGGGGACAGGTGTGTGAGCAAGAACATGGATAGGCCTGCCAGTTCAAGTTGCACATGCAAGCAAGAAGAGGCCTGCCTCAGGACCAGTTTCCACGCACAAGGCAATCTCACTGCAGCTGCTGCCCCACCTGCTCTCCTTGCGCGACCAGGGGCTGGCGCTCCCACGGCAGGCTCACAGAAAGTTGACTGTTCTCCTTGTAGAAGCGGTTCAGGAAGTTGGGGTGGTTTTGCAGGACATCGTAGAACATACGCGCGAATTGGTCCGCCACCCAGGCGCTGTTGCTCTCCCCTTGCAAAGATCCTTGCATCGGGGCTGAGGATGTGGTCATTTTCAAGGCGTCTATTCGCTCTCCTTACCCTTTGAGCACGCCAACTCTTGTTATTTATGTCTATGTCTGAACAATCAATTATTTATGTCTATGTCAGGCCGATCACTTTCCCTGGTCGAAAGCTGATCACTTTCGCACACACATGTTTTAGTTCAACCACAACTGACACAGTAGCCACTCTTCTCGACAGAAAGATCACCAGGGGCCCCGCATCTCACTTTCCAAGCCCCTTGGGGGTAACAGGCGTGGCAGTGCCTTCCATTCCGACCTGTCCAGTCCAGTGTGCTTACGGTATGACTTAAGGTAACAGGCCTGACAAGTGTCCTCATCGCCTGCCATGGCTTTTTGGCGCTACAAACTGCTCAGTCTAATGCCAAGACTGGCGTTTAAGCTTGTAAACGCTTCGCTGAATTGCTCTCGTTTCTTTGATGCCATAACAGCCAAGCTGATTGCATACAGCTAGAGCTGTGTTTGAGCGACGTGTGTGTCATGGTCATGCTACGAGTCTGTTTGACGTGCTGCGGTCTCTCAGCGTGACAACAGCCTTATTTCAACCAGCTTGCTGACGGACAAACAGCAATCACCAAATGCGACCTAATCCATTCTCAACAATTTCTATCTCAATAAATATATGCCTGAAAACCAAGTGAATGGACACACGGAGCAAACATCTGTAATGACCTTTGATATGCATGGAAAAAAAGTAACAAAAAGTAATGGTGCTCCGGACAGTAAGTATGGCTCAATGAGTAGTGGACGTGGGTGTCCTTGCAGTTCTTGATCTGCTAGGCGCCTGAGCCAGCCTTGGGCACTGTCACCTTCAGAACCTGCTTGCGCTTGTCAAACTTGGCAGCGCACCTGCTGTCATCCACCATGCAGGGAAGCTCGACCGTCTGAGACCATCCTGCCCCCTCCAGCCTCAAGACAAGGGTGCTCATCCTCTGGCTTCCCTGTAGACCCCCGAGCCTGTCCATGAACTCCACACCCACATCTTGCACGCCATGAGCCTCAGGCAAGGCTGCCTCAATGATGAAGCAATCATGCCCCTCCTTGTCCATGCCTTGTTGGACCTGCGTGTGCAGACATTGACAAGGCCAACTTCCTTGGACCAGAACGCAGGGGTGGATTTGGGAGGGTTGTTGCAATTTTACCAGGCCCAAGAAGAGCAGGACCTTCTTGCACCAAATTGCTGGGGCCCGAGTCCAACCAAGCAGCCAACCAACAAACAAGGCTCGTGTTGTCCAACAAGGTATCTGTCAGACTTTCAGCTCCATGTCCTGGTCCCCTGGTGGTATGTGACTGGTGCGAGGACCGTACAGTCATCTACCTTTTGAAGCGAAGACAAGGGATGTCAATGGGTGAGGACATGAAAGGCAGCTGCGCTACACAAAACTGGAACCTCAGCCAAGAATACGCCACTCACCCCAAGGACCTTGTTCCCCTGCCTTGCCTCTCCTTGGTTGCCCTCTTCTTGGGACTGCTGAACATGGATCTCCTCTATGAGCTGCTTGGCAAGCTCCTTGTTGCCTTGCTGGCACACAGGGGCGCCAGGCTGATGTGCGCCAAGGATCCCAGTGCCTGATGATTCATGGTTGACGTGGCCAGAGTGCTGCAGGCCGGCCATGGCCTGGGAGGTGCATAGTGGTGCAGACGCGAGAGGTTTAAAGGCGCACATATTTGTGATGTAGGAAAAATGCACTTGTTTTGTCTGCGACCTTTGTGCTGAGCCGTGCTTGCCAACCCCTTTGACACTCAACAAAGAATAAGGCATGCATGAGGAGAGAACCAGCGCATGGCACGCCACCAGAGCAATTGCTTACCTGGCGGATGCACAGCGCACTATGGCTTAATTTACCCTCATTCCAGAGGCTGCTTGGAAGAGTGTCTGACACACCTGGAGCAGATCATGGGGTGTGCCTGCCGAAGGCGCTCCACCTGCCTGGGAGGCAGCTACAGCCGCTCTGGTGGCTGCCGATGAGACTTGTCCAGTGTGCACCTGCAGGTGCATGTGTATCTATTATTATTGGCTGCAGGTGTGTGTGTGTGCGCGTGTGTGTGTGCGCATGTATTATTATTGGCTGCAGATGCATGCATGGCTGCGGGAGCCTGTCCTTTTTTGATTGGTACCAGGGGTAGACAGAGCCTTCACAAGCTGCAGGTTGCATTCTATCAATCACAGAGGCCATCCAAGCATTGGCTGGCAAATAAAGGAACCTCAGTGTGGAAGGCGTACCTTGAAGACATAGGGCATAAGTCGGTCAAACCTCAAGGGGTAGCGGGACTCGATGAATTGAAAAGCGGCTTCCACTAGCACAGGCCTTAGTTGAGGCGGCTGGTTAAGGGCCAACATGGGCATGAGCTTTGGGTGAACACCTGGAAAGTTCAACAAAGACAGGCCCAGGTGTCACGGTCCAAAGCACGGTGAGCATGGAACACGGCAGGAGCAAGTGTCAAGCTCATTCCCAGACTTGAGCACCACAAGGCCTACATAGATAGGCAACACAAACTCCATCGAGCTAAATGAATGCTGAATTGATGCACCAGTGGCCTAGCCAGTGCAAGCCTCAAACGTGGAATCCCCCACGCATGGACGGGCACTTGGAGGAGACACATAGCATGCGTGCACGCACCGATGTGGTAGGGGGTGGCTGCTGCAGTGCTTGCTCCAGGCTGGATGCTAGCTGGGGCAGAGGGGGGCTCAGGCGCACCACCCTCAAACATAGGTACGCTGGCGCCTGCCCAGGAGGCTGTATATGCATCAATCTCAGCAGCTCCATGGCCCACAGTGGCCATCGGAACGAGGCCGCCTGTTTGTGTGCATGCATGCATGTGGACAGGCCATCACAACTCGTGCAGGGCTGCACGAGCTGCACAAGCAGCGTGAAAGGCCAAAGAAAGCTCGGGCTTAGGCAGTCAAGACCATAGCAGCCACGTAAGTGGTAGGTAAGGTTTTCAAGGCTGTATCCAGGGCAGCTTAGCCGGTAGTGAGCCTCCAGTGAGGTTCGGCGCACATAAGTGGTAGGTAGCTGTCTCATCAGATCCAGCTCATGGGCCAACCAAGCAGGCGGACCGGCCTCTGCAGCGCTGCTGCTTTGTGCCAACTTGCAAGCTGCTTCAAGCACTCAGCCATGCACCCCCTTGGGACTGCTGGCAAGCAGGAAAAAAGTGGCAACCTTGGGTTTAGCACGATGGTGTGCTGCGAGCATCTTCCAGCACAGCCTCACAGCACAGCTTAACCCTTGGACCCACAGCTTGTGCAGCTGATTGCAACCATGCACATGCTTTTTCCCTGCCGGGCAAACATGGCTTGCATAGCACCCCCCCCCTGAGCATCGTGCGCTTTAAATGGCTTGTGCAAGCAAGCGTGTGCGCAGTGCGTCTAGGATGATGAATGCCTACTGTTGACATGTGGACAGGTGCGCTTCACAGGCTCGGCTCGCTGCAGCTTGCGTTCTATGGACGCCAACTCCATCCACACTCTCACTGCTTGGCTGCGTGTGTGCTGAGGCTCCTTACTGGGCCTCTTTACTTTACTCCCCACTCACAGCCTGCCCCACTCACAGCCTGCCTACCGCCGGCAGTGCCCGGGCCAGCCTGGGCCTGCTGACTGCGATGGTGAGGCCAGACATACCTTGACACATGGGATCTTGTGGAAGCGCGTGCTTTAAAAATCCACAATTCGTGAGGCGTCACCCTTGAAGTATGCCCATTTCTAAGGCCACTTGCACACACAGCTGCACTCACCATCCCGTGCCGCCCAGACATGCAGGACGCCTGTGCCTTGTGTGGGCCCGGCCATCCTGGCCTCAACCAGGACCTGGGCGCTGCTGCCTCTGACCACCTGCCGGCTCTGCTCCTCCTCAGCAGCGCGCACCTGGGACTGAAGGAAGTCTGCGTACGCCTCGGGGTCGTCCTCGGCCAGCTGTGCGCGCGTGTGCAGCAAGTGTGCACGTGCTATGTACGCTTGTGTGCATATGTGTGCATGTGTACATCGGACATGTGTACGCGTGTTGTACACTGTACGGGTAGGGAAGCATGTGTGTGTGTGCGCATACACGTGCGAGCATGCAGGCGCAGTGATATGCTTGCGCTAACATGTGCACGTCGTCACTGGGTGAATCCACTTGGTTGTGAGCAAAAGAGACAGGATCTCAGTAGGTCTTCATGATCGGCGGATGATCCCAGAAGCATTCGAGCATTTGTTTCATAAGCGAGCTTGCGAACAGGGAAATATGCACCACGGCTGCGTTAGTACAGGCGAGGAACCATGGACTGAAAACCGCTCTGCAGGAGCAGCAACAACGTTTTAATTCACTTGGCAACAGCTGCAAAAGGTGCAATGGTAAGGAGCACTGGCGATCTCACACGCTGCAGCAGGGTTGCAGCCAGTGTGGGCACCAGCAGCCTGGGTGCCAGCGGACAGCTGGCGGTGCTCACGTTGTCAAGGAAGCGCCAAAGCTTGTCTGCCTGCTTGGCCAGGTCCTGCCCCACAAACTCAGGGCCGAGCATAGACTTCAAGCTGGGCATGCCTGGGGGGCCGCCTGCTGTGCCAGACTGCATGAGGTTATGTAGCTTGTCCATGAACGCTGCTTGCTTGCTCAGCGTGCACACAGGAAGCAGGGGATGTCTGGAGCAGAGGCCGGGGAGCGCGTCTACGACACGCCGTGTGCTGCCTCACTGAGCTGGGGCTGGGAGACCTGAGGTGCTTGCTGTGCTGGGGTCGGGGTCGTGAGATGGGCGTGTCAGGGGCGTGTCAGTGACTCGTCAGTAATGCTGTCCTACACTCTGCTCGGCGGGTTGCTGCAGTGAATGGCCTGAAAAAAGGGGGTGAATGGATGATTGGGGCACGAAGCTTGCTTGCCGTGAGGGACCAAATCTGTTATGTAGAGCTGGCTTTGAGGCTGTGGCCTGATCAGTCCTGCTGTGAGGCCGCCTGTTGAGATGCTGGATTGCTAGCGCCTCTGAAGCGTTGCAGTGAAGGAGGCACTTCGATCCCCTTAGCTTCTAATTCACGGGCTACACGAGCACCAAACTCAAGCTGCTCCTCTCTATTCTCTTGCCAGCGCTCTGCCTCATTGCGCAAAACCCTGCAGGGGGTCACAGGTTGCTGAGGGTCTCATGCATCAGCACCTTGTGCCTGGTATCTGATTTGCAAGGACTTCACCAGGCAAAGCGTGGGGGCGAGGGTGCACAAAGCAGGACAGTCAACTGTGAGGGTGCGATGCCTTCAGATTTGTCCATCCAATGAAGTGTCTTTTGTGCCAATATGTGCTCGAGTGTGTATGAGTGTGTGTGCGTGTGTGCGCGCGCGCAAATGTCTTTCAAAGCGTGTCTGTCCTGTTCCATGTGAGAGTGCGAGAGTTGTGTGCTGCGCACATACCCTATATGAGTACAGGCAAATACCCGCAAACACACCCGCATGTGCATCTACCATATTGCCTCATCACAGCACCATTGTTCCACAAAGTTCCCCCTGACTCAACAACTACCGGGGCGAGTGTCGCCCTGCTCTCTGCCCGCTTCTAAGCCACAGGCATGCTACCAACCAGGGCTCTTGATTATTTCGAGCACTCACACATCATAGAAGCCTGTCTTAATCATGAAGAGCTCCATGCCTGCCCCCAGGAAGAAACATCCTGCCCCCAGCTTGATGAAGAACGAGGCGGGAAGGGGCATCAATAAATCTCATTAAAAAAGAATGCCACAGTATGTCTGTATACGATGGAGGTGCCTCTCACCAGGATTTTCTCTCCAGATCAGGGTTTGCCAACCAGATTTTAAAATCGTTAGCCGTGCAATAAGAATGTGTACTTCCCATTTTTAATATCATATGTATAATCGTTTAACTCAGACTCCAAAGAAATGACAGGCCCCGTTCCTTCTCTGCCAAGCCACTCAGCAGGCCACCTAGAGGCTAATCAGTTCACACAGAATCTGGGATTTGTGCTGATCTAGGAGAGCCCCTTTGATTTAGGGCACCCAGACTCCAGTGGTGTGGCGAGGGAACTCCACCGCCCTAGAGGCCAATAAAGAATGCAGCAGCCACGTAGGATTGCTCCAATGCCTGTGCTAGGGCCCACAACTAGCAGCCAGCTCGGTCCAGCCGCTCCTGCGCCGCTCAAGGGGAATGCCGCCAAGAGTCCTGCACCGCCACTGGACCCTCCCATGCGGCGCATGCAATTTGACCTGTCTACTTGCAGCTTTGTCTCCTACTCCAAGGTTGGCACCACCCTCTTTCGCGCCTGCACAAGGGACAGCTGTGTCGGACAGGTGACGTAAATGGTCGCGCGCCTCGCCTCCACACTTGTTTTGCCTACCCTGCGCCTGGCCTTCTCACAGGTACTGGAGCAAGAGAAAAGGAAGAGGCAGCAGGATCTACAGGAGCAGGAGGGTGTATCACCCCCTGACAGTGATTTGGTAAGTGGATGCGCATCCTCTAGGCTCGACAGAATCGCACGTACTGTGAACGAGCTCCTGCACATGCTGAGCCGCCCATGTGCCTCTGCCATGCATTCAGTGCTGTTATCAGGTCAGCCAAACATAATGCGCAGCTCTTCCTGTGACTGGTCAAGTGCATTGCAATGCCGGCCCTGTCATGTGATCTTCTGCTGCATCGGGTGCACGATTGGATCCCTGCACTTTCAGAAGCAATGCTGCCCAATTTCTAGGGGTAGATGGTCTCTTGACCTGCCCTCCTACAAGTTTTTGCACTTGTAAGAAAATGATTTGGGGGGCTCAGCCATGGCAAGGGTGCACATTTGCAGAGACACCTCGCCAATCTGCTTTTTCGGGACCTACTTTCTTCTTCCTTATTCTAGCTGCCATACCTGAATCATGCCTGCATATGTCTCACCTATATTGCAGAGCTCCTCTGATTCTGAGGGCTTCTCATCAGGCTCAGCCAGCGAAGACACTGACCAGAAGGGCAGCTCGGTGGGTGCATGCCTTATGTGTATGCGCGTGCTGGTAATGACAAATGGTTAATATCTTGGCATTTTGTGGGCCTGCAATCGCCAGTATGGGCGCATGTTTGTCTTGGGGCCTTCTTGGGGCATGGGGTGAGGTAACTGGCAGGGATGCCAAGGGAGAGGAAACTAGGGTGAGGGCATAAAATTGTGTCATACACGGCTCAAGGCAAGCATGGATTTGGGTGGAGCATGTTCCATGAGATACAAACCTGCCCACTGAAAGGAGTGCAGGGAGGCTGCTTGGTGTGGGAAACGCTTGCAGACAGAGGCAAGCCCTGGTGCTGCCGTGCTGCTCCTCGTGCAGCAGCAACAGCGTCACAATGCCAGTGGTGCCCATGTGCAGGCAGGGATGCGACGCACAGCGAGTCGCTTACCAATAAGAACTTGGACCTGTGTGTCATGGCTGCTCAAGATTGGCACGCTTTTGTCTCTTGCTCACTCCTCTGAGCGAGGACCGGAAGCTGTGAGCTTACCCTGCAGCGCCCTGGACTGCCTCCTGAAGCATGTTCTGTGAAGAAACTGTGAGCTGGCTGTGTGGGCCAAAGGGGTGCTTTTCACAGGATGCGCTTTCAGTCAGGCTCAATGTCCTCCCCATATGTCCCTGTGCTGGCAAATTTGCAGGATTTGGAGGATGCAAGCTGTGCAAGCGACGTTGCAGTCACCAGTGGCGGCGAGGGTGGGGTGCACGTCAGGTGTGCGCAAGCACTCATTGTGTTAGCATAGGCATGCTCTCATTGTGTTAGCAAAGGCACCCTCAAGGATGAGGGCAGCTGCTGCAGTACAGCACGCATGCCCAGAGAAACCTCTGCTAGGTCGACCGTGGCTCAGCGCCCCTTCCCACACCTGTGCGCCTCCTTGCAGCGGAGGACGCAGCAGTGGGAATGGAGCCCCAATGTCCCCAAAGAGGCGGCCCAAGCGCCGAAAGTTTGTGACTTACGAGGCAGACTTTGTGGATGACACTGAGGTATGCATTGCTGGGATGACATTTGGATTGGGTGGCCATGGCGTCACGACTTTTGTGGATGACACTGGGGTATGCATTGCTGGGTTGGCACCTGGATTGGGTAGCCATGGCATCATACCAACACCTGGATGTGGCACTGCCTCGACCAGGTGGTGTGAGGGGACGTATCCTTACACGCTCGCTGTTGGGTAAAAGGGACTGATACGACCTCAGCTGACTTGATGGAGCACATACCAGGGACATGCTGAACTGATAATGATGAGCACCATGTCCGAGCTTCCTGCTTTGCACGCATTTCACCCTCTTCTTCTACTCGATTTCCTGTGCCACACCCGGCTGGGTGATTCCTGTGCCAGGCCTGTGCCAGGCCTGTGCCAGTCCTGTGCCACACCCCGCTTGGTGATACAGGATCATAGGTCAAGCTGCTTTGCTGCTGATCAGCCAGAAAGATCCAGCATATTAGTGTCTAGGGATCGGCGTATAGCGCGATATAGCGCTATATATTGCTATATTTTAGCTGCTATATCTACCAGGACTCCACCTTGCACTTCGAATTTTGGCATCAAAACCGGAAGGGAGGTTCAGCTCCCTGTATAATGCCCCCATACAAGAAATGAAAGTGAAGAAAAAACATCTGTTATGGCTGGGGGCTTCTAGCATTTAGATATAGCGCTATTTCTGGCACTAGGGTTTCACTCCTACTCATGTGCGGGCACATGCCTTAGTACCCCTGGGCCCCTCATTCCTCAATTCCCTTGACGCTTACGACAGCCCTGGATATCCCCTTCAAATGCTGCCTTAAAAAAATATAATGTTGACAGGTTGGCCCTTTAGATCAGGTGCATCTGAAGAACATGCTTGTGTTCCAAGGCACTCCCTAGCTGTCCGCTCTCAAGTGCTGATTGCTGCCCAACGCTGATTGCTCTCTTCTACTGTCTGCTCTTCAAATCTTTTTGCTGGTGCTGGTGCTGGTGCTCCTACTGCTCGCTGCATGGAGCTGTTTGCGTGGACTCAACTCATTCAAGCGCAGGGCACTCCAGCTTGATGAAGGGGACCTCATAATTGATAAATGAATGGCCATGAGACAATGGAATGTTTGTGCTGTGCGGGGCCCATTAAGAAGGACTTGATATGCTGCTTCTTGGCAACTGGCTTCCCAACGTAGTCTAACTCCGGAGGATCCTCCTCAACTCGTTCTCCTCCTCCTCCCTGGCGTGCTCCTTGGGGTTTGTACAAACCCCTGCTGCTTCCAGTGCTTGCTGTATGCAGTTGTGACGCTGCATCATCCTGGATTTCTCGGGGCTTAGGTTGCAACCAAGCCAATTGGCTTGCAACATTTGCGCTCTATTACAAAGCCCCACTCCAGCTAAATCTGAATCTTCATTGTAAACCTGTTTGACCACTTCCTAAGGGGAACTGCTGTCGTCCTCTTGAAGAGGTCTGCAGGGATGGCACTGCCCTGGACACGGGGCTGCATGCCATCCATCCCCAGATCAAATATCTATGGCTCGTCTACATAAAAGATGCCTGCCAAATGATTTGAATAACGGCGTGTTTACAACCGATTCCAGTTAGAGAATCAAGGGCTTTTTATAAACACCGGTCGGAATTCAAAACCTGTGTTTGCAAACCTGTTGTGTTTACACTAACCCTTTTATCTTCTCCCAGCTTGCTTTCCAAGCCTTCTAAGGCCACAGGATTATTGCCAAAAGCCATTAGAAGGTTTTTCTCAGTTTCGGGAATAAAACCGGTCCCTTAATTTTAACGCTTCCCCGGGGATGGTTTGCAAATGTGTTTTTTACACATTGGTCCTTTTTTTTGCACATCTGTAAAAGAAACCGGTGTTGTAAACACAAAACGGTGTTTTATTGTTACATTTGAACTGGTTTTGTAAACACGCCGTAATTATATTTTTTTAGGCCCCAGTCACACCTGACGACATCCCTGCCCACATCCCTGCATTTAAGTTTTCGTGAGGGATGCGGCAGGTGTGACTGCTCCCACATCCCTGCCGCGAAAATAGAGAAATCCCTGAACAGGGATTTGGACCCTTCCCCCAAATCCCTACCCCCCTGAAAATTCCCAAAATCGCCGAAAGAGCCCTGAGGTCTCCGCGGACGGTGTGCATCACAGGAATTTGCCTGGGGATTTTTTCCGCGGAGCTGGGCAGCAAAATTGGACTGGACATTTTTCTCAGGTCAACCATAAGATGATTGCAGCATCACAAGCAGGGTCAAGAGGAGAGGTCAAAGGATGAGTTGGGCCCTGTGGAAGTACAGGGGAGTCAGGTCAGCCCCCTAGGATGCTTTCCCTAGGTGCTTGATGCAGCCCTGCCCTGACCTCCTCAGCTAAGCTGTTGCACATGGAATGTGCAATGCAGCTTGCCGCATATGCTGCTGGGTGTGTGCGTGTACAACATGCCCTGGGCATACTGCGTAGTAGTATGCTCAGGCGCTCCTGCTTGGGTTTGTGCACGCTGTGTACGTGCGCATGCGCGCATCATCCATGCTTGATATGCACCAATCTAGATAAATACCGAGTCTACGAGCTTTCAAGCTTGGTGGTCCTCCAAAGATGACGGGAAGCTAGTGAATCCAAAGATGAGGTGCACCCCTTGCAGCATTTATTCTTCACTGGTCAATCAATCTGTTGCTGTATCTCTGAGCTATCAAAAACAAACAGATGTTCATGACACTAAACAAATAAATGAAAATTCTCTAAACCGGGCTGAGGGATGTGAACTTGACATCCAGTGTGACCGCCTGCCACATCTCTATCCCTAGGAAAATAGGGTTAGGGTTTTCCCAGTCAGAAATCCATAAATATTCACACACATCGAATTTGCGCCCACGGGAAAAAACGTCGAGCTCCTTTAAAAATGCTGCATCCCGAAGGCTGAAAAACCAGCACTTAAAAAAATACCTGGTTACTGATTTCTTAGGTGGGGATGTCGGCCAGTATGACAGGGGCCTTATTCTTGGGGCCAGCGGTGACTTTTTGATTTTCAATTTTGGCGCGCGCTATATCTGAAATTATTAGCGCTAATTGCAAACGCCGATCCCTATTTATGTCCGACGCGCACTGGTGGGTCTCACTGTGTGTTGCATTGTTGCGTTTTCAGGTGCTTGAGGCGCATGAAGCTATGAAAGAGCCCAAGTATGGCTCCACGAGTAATGGCTTCTATGTCAACAAGGTGGGAATAGCATTGCAGAACCACTCAGGAGCGTGCCAGTCCTGCGACATGCTTCTGTGCCAAAAATTGCGAACACACATCGCAGGGCTGCTCAAGAGCGTGCCAATTCTCCTGTATCTAGGTGGACTCCGATGTCTGTTGCCCAGGCCTGCATCAAGGCAGAGGAGGCTTAAGGGAAGCGATTGTGTAAAGTAAAGCGTGCGCGCTGGGAATCACCCCTTTTGCGATTTGGGGACCATCCTTTCCCTGTTTATGTTGCACAGGGCCGGATCGAGACGGCAGAAGACGAAGCAGAAGCCAAGGAGGCTGCAGCAAAGGGCAAGGGACGCCCGCCGTGCGCTCCTAGGGCCGCCAGAGATGCGCGGCATGGGGCTGCAAGTGCGGATGAGCCGCTGCCAGGCGTGTCGCGGAGAAGGGCGGGGGCTGCAAGCGCGGATGAGCAGCTGCCGGCTTTGCTGCGGG
>LFIK01003382.1_pt1 | contig 12952 bp, 11 predicted proteins | sample 643401 | NCBI WGS metagenome assembly LFIK01 (sample SAMN03777447, study PRJNA286221) | soda lake metagenome | biome: soda lake; feature: Kulunda steppe; material: water; isolation source: sample T5-Br brine of Lake Tanatar-5 | place: Russia: Kulunda steppe | collected 2010-07 | reverse complement strand
TCCGGGTCGGCGAGACCGGTGCGCGCCTGACCGACATCGAGCTCGACATACACGCCGATCTGTACTCCGTACGCGTCGGCCGCAGCGGCCAGACCCAGCGCCGTCTGCGGATGATCGACAGCCACCGTCACCCGCGCCCGCGTCTGCAGCGCAGCAACTCGCCGTTGCTTGGCCGGCGTGACCACCGGACTGGTTATGACGACATCGGCGAGACCGCCTTCGACCATGACCTCGGCTTCCGAGAGTTTGGCACAGCAGACGCCAACGGCACCGGCGGCGATCTGCATGCGGGCAATCTCGGGCGACTTGCTGGTTTTCACGTGCGGCCGCAGCCGCAGCCCATGCCGCAGGGCAAGCGCCTGCATGGCCTGAATATTGGCGTCGACCTGATCAAGGTCGAACAACAGCACCGGCGTGTCGACATCTGCCAGTTGCGCCAACAGATCGGTTGTCGACGCAACAGGCCGACGCGTGGTTGTGGCAGCAGGGGTGTCAGTGGCCAACAGCGCATCCTCCAGAGCAACGGGCGCCGTCATGACTTGTCACGGCACGGGGGTTCATTGTAACGTCAAACATCGGAATCGGCAGGACTGCCGATCATACAGCTCAAGGAGGAGTCCGCATGATTGCCCTCGGCCGCGCATCCCCTGGCATTTCTCTGGTCGAACTGCTGATTGTTCTGCTCCTGCTGGCTTCGCTGGCAGTGCTCGCTGCGCTGCCGTTACGCCAGACCATCATTCGCAGCGCAGTCGCGCACCAGACCACTCTGCTGCTGGGCTCACTGCATCTTGCCCGTTCGGAAGCATTGCGCTCCGGTCAGGTGTACAGCATCTGCCCCTCGCTGGACGGTCTGACCTGCACCACCGGCGACTGGAACAGTGGCTGGCTGGTCTATGCCAACTCGGCACGCGCCCTGCAGCCGGCAGCCCCATCGCACATCATCAGCCGTGTGCGACCAACGTCGCTGATCGACCTGCAGACCGTGCCGAACAACACATTGCGACTGCACATCAACTACACCGCCGATGGCCGAACCCGGCAATTGCATGGCGCTCTGCAGATGGGAACGATCCTGATCTGCAGCCAGGCCTGGGGTGAGGCGCTGATCATCAATGCCAGCGGTCGCCCTCGGCGTGAGCAACGCCACTGTGACGCGGGTGACGACGCATGACGATCACTCCGGAACTCGATCTTGACGCCGTCGAGGTCGATCGTGATGTGGCCGATCTATTGCCTCGAGCCTTCACGCGCGATCATCAGATCGTCCCGATCGCCCGGCAAGGCAACAAGCTGCTCGTCGCAATCGCACATGCCGATGATGGGTCGATCGCGCAACGGATCAAGGCGGCCTGCGGCTGCACCGCACAGTTTGTTCGCGTTCGGGACGACGCGCTGCAGCGCCGACTCACCGCGCCGATCGAGAGCCGCCCGGACCACGTTCTGACCGCTGTCATTGGCACACAGCCGGCAGCTGACGGTGACAACGCGCCCCCTACCTCCCCTTCCACGCTCGAGGCCGACGGTCCGGTTGCACTCTGGGTCGAGCGTCTGCTGCGGATGGCAATTGCTGAAGGGGCATCGGACATCCACCTCGAGCCGCAGGGAGACGGCCTGCGCGTGCGGCTTCGCCAGGACGGTTTCCTGCAAGCGATCGACTCCCCATCGCCAGATCTGGCTGCAGGCATCTGCTCACGCATCAAAATCATGGCGCAAATGGACATTTCCGAACGACGCAAACCGCAGGACGGCCGCTTCAGCCTGCCGACAGGCCATGGGCCAGCGGTGGATCTGCGCATCAGCAGCTGCCCGACGCTGTTCGGCGAAAAGCTGGTCATCCGCTTGCTCGACCCTGCGCAGGTCACGCATACCATCGACGAACTCGGCTACGAGGCGGAGCAACTCGATACCGTGCTCGCTGCGCTGCGACGCCCGCACGGCTTGATCCTCGTGACCGGACCGACCGGCAGCGGCAAGACTGTCTCGTTGTATGCAGCGCTGCGATTGCTCAACGAAACACACCGCAACATCTCCAGCGTCGAGGACCCGGTGGAGATCCAGCTCGATGGAATCAATCAGGTCAACCTCAACCTCAAGGCCGGACTGGACTTTCCGGTTGCCTTGCGCGCCTTGTTGCGGCAGGACCCGGATGTGCTGATGATCGGCGAAATTCGTGATCACGAGACGGCAAGCATTGCCATCAAGGCCGCACAGACCGGGCATCTGGTGTTATCAACGCTGCACACCAACAGTGCACCGGAGTCGATCAGTCGGCTCGCCAACATGGGAATCCCCGCTTACAGCCTGGCGTCGAGCCTCAACCTGGTCATCGCCCAGCGGCTGCTGCGACGTCTCTGCAATGCCTGCAAACTGCCTGATCGCCTGGGTCAACCTTACCCGGTTGCCGTCCAGGACCAACCCGACACGACCGAGCGATTCCCGCCTCGCGCCTGGCGAGCCTGCGGCTGTTCGCGCTGTGTCAACGGCTACCGAGGACGCACCGGCATCTACCAGGTCATGCCGGTGACCCCCACGGTGCAATCGCTGATTCTTGACGGGAGTTCCACCAACCGACTACGGGCGCATTGCCGTCACACCGGCATCGTCGATCTGCATGGTGCCGGGCTGCTCAAGGTGGCGCGTGGTTTGACCAGCCTCGATGAGGTGTTGCGAGTCGCAGGAGATCGCGACCATGCGTAACGGGTCATCCGAGCGGGCTCGAGTCACGGGCAGAACCTATTGCTGGCGTGGCCGCAATGCCGACGGCGCCCCGATCAGCGGCAGGCTGGAAGCCCACGACCGCAACGTGGCGCTGGCGCTATTGCTGCATCAAGGTGTCGTGGTCAGCCGGTTGCGTCGCGAGCGGCGCTGGCCGGGGGTCGAGCGCCGCGGCATTCGCAGCGGCGACGTCAATGCCTTCATCCGCCAGCTGGCGACGCTGCAGCAGGCGGGACTGCCATTGACGCGTAGCCTCGAACTGATCGCCGAAAGCCAGGCCAACCCCGCCCTGCGCAGTCTGATCGAAACGCTTGATGCCGTTGTCAGAGAGGGCGGCAGGCTCAGCGACGCCCTGACTGCCCACCCACGTCATTTTTCTCCGGTGGTCCGCCATCTGGTCGCAGCCGGTGAATCGGCTGGTCAGCTCGACATGCTGCTTGGACGCATTGCCGATCACCTGGAAAGGCTGGAATCGATCAAGGCAGGCGTGCGTAGCGCCCTTGTCTATCCAGCTGCGGTCTGCGTCGTGGCCGTGCTGGTCAGTGTGCTCCTGCTCTGGCTGGTGGTACCGACGTTTGCCGACCTGTTCAGCGCCTTTGACGCACAATTACCGGCACTCACCCTGGTGGTGATGCGCGCCTCCGACGGGCTGCGCGACCACGCTGCGCTGATTCTCGGCGGACTGGTGGTCGCATCGATCGGCACGTCGACGGCATGGCGCCGCATGACGGTTGTTCGCCAATGGGCGCTTGGCATGGCGCTGCATCTCCCCTTGATCGGCCCGATATTACGGGCGTCGGCGCTTGCCCGATTCAGCCAGACGCTCGGCATGCTCTACCGGGCGGGGATTCCGTTGCTCGATGCGCTGGAATCGGTGGCCGCAATCACCGGGCATCCGATCTATCACCGCGCCGTGCTGGCAGCACGGTCCGCCATCGCCGAGGGGCTCAGTCTGCACAGCGCGCTGCAGGCACAGGGGCTGTTTCCGGACATCATGCTGCAACTGATCGCCATCGGCGAGGAGTCCGGCCGCCTCGACGACATGCTCGATCGGTTGGCCAGCAGTCAGTCTGCTGACGTCGACGCCCGTGTTCGCAAACTCACCTCGGCGGTGGAGCCGCTGATCATGACTGTGCTCGGGTGTGCGGTAGGGACACTCATGATCGCCATGTACCTCCCCGTCTTTCAGATGGGCAGCGTGTTCTGACGGCACGCTTCCGGTCACTCTCCAACAGGGAAACCAACCATGGAAGACTTTCTTGTCCTGATCCACCAACACGCCTGGATATTACCCGTTGCGGGGCTCTCGCTGGGCCTGCTGGTCGGCAGCCACCTGGCCGTTCTGTCTCTCTCGATCGTCGATCGACACGACACGCGCCGATTGACGCGACGCTCCTGCTGTCCGTCGTGCGGGCAGGCGCTGCCACCGCATGCGCTGATTCCCGTGCTGAGCTGGCTCTGGCAAGCCGGTCAGTGCCGACACTGCCGATCACCGATCAGTCTGCGCTACCCCGCCATGGAACTGCTCACCGCCACCATCACACTGGTTGTGGTCTGGCAATCTGGCTGGCAGATTGCCACCGCGGCACTCCTGATGCTCAGCTGGCTGTTGATTCTGATGAGCTGGATCGACGCTGAACACCTGCAACTGCCGGATCGGTTGACGCTGGGAGCGCTCTGGCTCGGACTGGTTTGCAGCCTGCTCCCGGTGACCGTCGACCCAGCAGCAGCGATCACCGGCGCAGCTGTCGGTTATGTCAGCCTGTGGAGTATCTACCAACTGCATCGGGCGATCACCCGCCGAGAGGGCATGGGTTACGGCGATTTCAAGCTCTTCGCGGCGATTGGCGCCTGGACCGGAGCCAGCGCGCTGCCAGGCGCATTGGTCGTGGCCGCATCGCTGGCATTATTGTACGCGGCACTGCGCTGGGCCGTGCGACGCGCCGGTCACGAATCGCCCATTCCTTTCGGGCCGTTCCTGGCAGTCGCTGGTTGGTTTGCCATTGTCTCGGAGCATGGCATGATGGACACGACAATCATCTGATGGCGTGCATCGAGGTGGCATATCTTTACGGTCGGACTCACAGGCGGTATCGCCAGCGGGAAGTCGACGGTTGCCCGGCGCTTCGCCGAGCTTGGCGCGAGCGTTGTCGACACCGATATCGGGGCCAGAGTGGTGGTCGAACCGGGTCGGCCCGGGTTAAGCGACATTGTCGATGCGTTCGGCTCGAACATGTTGCAGGCAGATGGATCGCTGGATCGGGCAGCGATGCGGCAACGCATTTTTCGTGATGCGGCTGCGCGTGAACAGCTTGGCCGCCTGCTGCACCCGCGCATTGCCGAATGGGCGCGGCTGGAGATTGCCAACGCCACCGGACCCTACTGCGTGCTGGTTGTTCCGCTGCTTGTCGAAACAGGGCGATTGCTCCCGATCGTTCACCGTGTGCTTGTGGTGGACGCACCTGAATCTGTCCAGATCACGCGTCTCTGTTCCAGAGACAAGGTCGACAGCGACGAAGCGCAGCGTGCGCTCGCCGCTCAGGCGTCTCGTGAACAACGCCTGGCTGCCGCTGATGATGTCATCGACAACAGCGGCGCATCGGCCGACGTCGATTCGCGCGTTGTCGAGCTCCACGCCGTCTATCTGCGTCTCGCACGGGAGCGTGGCGAGGCATGACAACCGAATCCGGATCGACCGACAGCCCCCGCGTGAACACAGCGAACGTGCTCACCTTCGAGCAACCGCTGAACGAACGCGTTCGCACGCTGCTCCGTCTGGAGCATCTGTTCAAACAGGCGCAGTTTGCCATCAGTGGCAACGATGAGTGGCATTACCGTCTTGCTGTACAGACCTTGATCGAGCTGCTGGAAATTCTTGCGCGTGGCGATGTCAAGTCCGACATCCTCAAGGAGCTCGGCAGGATCAGCCTGGTTCTGCAGCGGCCTGGCGCCGACGATCGTTTCGGCCACGACGGGCTCGAGCGTCACCGCAGCAAGTGCGAGGCGCTGCGCAAGCAGCTCGATCAGCAGGCCGGCAGCGTTGCATCCAGCCTGCGCCAACAGGACCTGCTAGCCAGCATCATTCAGCGCTACGGCATTCCAGGCGGCCTCTGCGGTTTCGATCTGCCGCGCTTTCAGCACTGGCTGCAGCGCTCGGGCAGTCAGCGTCAGCGCCATCTTCTGGAAAGCTGGTACGGGCAATTGCTGCCCTTGTATGAAAGCACGCTATTGCTGCTGGGCGTGATCAGACTGGTCGGCAGGAGTGAATGCCTGACCGCTGTGGCAGGCAACTGGCAATGCAGCCTCGACCATGGCAACGCCTTGCAGATGCTCCGTGTGCAACTCCCTGCTGACAGCCCCTGCTATCCGGAAATCAGCGCCAGCAAACACTTCGTCACCATGCGCTTTCTGGAACCGGACGAGTCCGGCGCCGGTCGCGCCCGACCAGCTGAATCCGACATCGACTTTACGCTGCACTACTGCCTGCTGACCTGAGCCGCGTCATCCCCCCTCAGGCCAGAGTGCGCGGATTGCGGCAACCCCCTGTGCTCCATGGTCGACCGCCCGCTCAAGCTGGTCAGGTGACATGCCGCCGATGGCATAGACCGGAAGCGGCAGGTCGGCGACCAGCTGCTGGAAGGCAGCGAACCCCATGCCGGGCTGACCAGGATGCGTCAGCGTCTCGGCAACCGGGCCAAGGACCGCAAAATCAGCGCCGATGTCGACAGCCCGAGCAAGCTCATCGGCGGTGTGGCAGGACGCACCGAGCAGTGTACCGGGCGCACGCGGTGGCGGCTCGGTCAGGCCGCGCAGCCGCCAGGCCGGCAGGTGCAGACCGACACCCAGCTCGATTGCCAGTTCGGGATCGGCATTGAGCAGCAGCTGCGCACCATGCCGCAAGCAACAACGCAGGCTCGACACGGCGAGTCGACGCAAGCGACTGCGATCATGGCGCAGCCGATGCGCGCGCAGTTGCACCAGCTTCACCCCCCCCGCCAGCGCGCGCTCCAACGCATCCAGAAACGCTGAATCTGTCTGCTCGACCGGATCAGGCGTGATGAGACACAGACGAGGCAACAGGGCTGCGGTCACGATCGGGCGATTGGCGTCGGGAAGCGGCATCTCGGGTAACCGTTCCGGGTCGACCCACTCGATGCGCTGACCTTCCAGGCCGCGCGCCTCGCCGTCAAACGCGGTGACCTCATAGACGTCGAGCAGCACCGCACGCTCGGGGTAGACATGTGGAATCCGGATCAGCGGCTGCATGCAGGTGGCAATGATTCCGACTTCCTCGTCCAGCTCACGACGCAACGCCTGCTGAACCGTTTCATCGTCGTGTACCTTGCCACCGGGAAACTCCCAGCATCCTCCCTGATGACGACGCGCATCACGCCATGCCAGCAGAATCCGCCCATCATCGCGGCGGACGACGCCGACCGCCACCAGCAGCCTGGCTCGGCCAGGATCGGTATCAGCTTCGATACTCGGCATTGATCCGCACATACTCGTAAGACAGGTCCGTGGTCCAGACCACCGCCGCGTGCTCACCTCGACCCAGCTCGATCCGGATGGTCAGCTCATCACGGGCCATTCGCGCAGCAGCCTCGGGCTCGCTGTAATCGGAGATCCGACCGCCAGCGTCGACGATGCAGTAGTCATCAAGCCAGATCGAAACGCCAGACACATCAAGATCGTCGATACCGCTGCGACCGATCGCAGCCAGTATTCGACCCCAGTTCGGATCACCGGCGAAGGCCGCGGTCTTCACCAACGGGGATTCCGCGACGGTATACGCGACCTGTTCGGCTTCGGCGACACTCGCCGCAGCGCGCACGTCGATGCTGATGAAGCGCGTCACGCCCTCACCATCACGAACAATTGCCTGAGCAAGCCAGCAGCAGAGTTCGCGGAGCGCATCACCGAAGCGGGCGAGACTGTCGGGGTGATCCAGCCGAACACCCGAGGCGCCGGTCGCGGCCAGCAGACAGGCGTCGTTGGTGCTGGTATCTCCATCGATGGTGATGCGATTGAACGAGATCGCAACAGCATCACGCAGCAGGGTGTCGAGCACTGGCTGCGAGATATCGGCATCGGTCGCGACAAACGCCAGCATGGTCGCCATGTCGGGGCGGATCATCCCGGCCCCTTTGGCGATTCCGGTCAAGGTAACGGTCTGGCCATCAATCTCGACGGTCTTGCTGACGCCCTTGGGAACCGTATCCGTCGTCATGATGGCGGCAGCGGCATCGACCCAGCCGTCCGGCCGGGTCGAATGCAGGCAGCTCGGAATGGCGGCGAGGATGCGCTCGACCGGCAACGGCTCACCGATCACCCCGGTTGAGAATGGCAGAACCGCGACAGCATCAATATTCAGGGCACTGGCAACCGCCGAGCAGCAATGGATGGCATCGGTAATACCCCGATCGCCGGTACCGGCATTGGCGTTACCGGTGTTGACGAGCCAGGCGAGTGGCCGGGTCTGCGCGTGATGATTGCGCGCAACCACAACAGGAGCAGCGCAGAAACGATTTCGCGTCAACATCAGGCTGGTGCGACTCTGCGGCGACAGTCGAAACAGTGTCAGATCGTTGCCGGCACCGGTCGGCTTGACGCCGGCCCGGGCGACACCAATCGCCACACCCGCGACCGGCAGCAACGCCGTTGGGGCCTGCAAGGCAATAGCCATGTTTCACCGCTCCTCGACAAGACTGTGGCTGAGCCGGGGGTGGATCAGATCCGACCGTGACAGTGCTTGTACTTCTTGCCTGATCCACAGGGGCAAGGTTCGTTGCGGCCGACTTTCGGCCCGGAGCGAACCACCGGAGCGGGTGCGGCTTGGCGCGGCGCGGGTCGACCCGAAGCCGGCTGGCCTGCTGCCGTCCCGCCTGCCGGTGGTGATGGCTCGCGCTCACCACCCAGCGCATTGACACTGGCATGCCGCGCCTCGACCTGCTGCTGAAGCAGTCGCCGCTGCTCCTCGAGCACCGCCATTTCCTCGGGGGTCATCAGCCGGACACGATGCACGGCCTGCGCGACCGAGCGCTGCACGGTGGCGAGCAGACCGCTGAACATCTGGAACGCTTCACGCTTGAATTCCTGCTTCGGGTTACGCTGCGCGTAGCCTCGCAGATGAATGCCCTGTCGCAGGTAGTCCATGCTGGCAAGGTGTTCCTTCCAGTGCTGATCAAGGTAGCGCAGCATCATTTCCTTCTCGATGCGTCGCAGCACGTCGGCACCCATTTCCGACTCCTTGGCAGCGTAGAGTCGATCCGCCTCGTCGAGCACACGCTCGCGGAGCGCGGATTCGTCCAGCTCGGCATCGTCATCGAGCCACTGCTGTATCGGCATCTCCAGGCCGAAATCCTTGTTGAGCGCTTCGACAAGCTCGGGAATCGTCCATTGCTCCTCGATGCTGCCTTCCGGGACGTGACGCATTGCCAGCGCAAGCAGCGCCTCGTGACGCCAGGCCAGGATGGTATCGGCCATGTCGTCCGACTCGAGAATTTCCCGTCGTTGCGCGTAGATGACCTTGCGCTGATCGTTGGCAACGTCGTCAAAATCGAGCAACTGCTTGCGGATGTCGAAGTTGTGGCCTTCAACCTTGCGCTGAGCGTTCTCGATCACCCTGGTGACGAGCCCTGACTCGATGGCTTCACCTTCCTGCATGCCAAGTCGCTGCATCATTCCGGACACGCGCTCAGAGGCGAAAATCCGCAGCAGACTGTCTTCGAGCGAGAGGTAGAAGCGGCTTGCACCGGGATCACCCTGACGACCGGCTCGACCCCGCAGCTGGTTGTCGATACGCCGTGATTCATGCCGTTCGGTGCCGACCACATACAGTCCGCCGGCAGCAACAACAGCCTCGTGACGCGTCTTCCAGTCGGCCTTGAGCGCAGCCAGCGCATCCTCGGCAGGATTCTCACCGAGCTGGGCGATTTCGACGTCGATATTGCCACCCAGCACGATGTCGGTTCCGCGACCGGCCATGTTGGTGGCAATCGTGACCGCGCCGGGCCGACCGGCCTCGGCAATGATCAGCGCCTCACGGTCATGCTGCTTGGCGTTCAGTACCTCATGACGGACGCCGTCCTTGTCAAGCAATGCCGAGAGCTGCTCGGAGACCTCGATCGACGCGGTGCCGACCAGGATTGGTCGGCCACGCTCACGTTCCGAGCGAATGTCCGCGATGATCGCATCGAACTTCTCCGCCTGGGTCAGGTAGACAAGATCGTGATGATCCTCGCGCACCATCGGTCGATGGGTGGGAATCGCAACCACTTCAAGGCCATAAATATGTTGAAACTCATAAGCTTCAGTGTCGGCAGTCCCGGTCATGCCGGCAAGCTTTTCATATAGCCTGAAGTAGTTCTGGAAGGTGATCGACGCGACGGTCTGGTTTTCGGGGCGCGGCGTCAGCCCTTCCTTGACCTCGACAGCCTGATGCAGACCATCGGACCAGCGCCGGCCAGGCATGGCGCGACCAGTGAACTCGTCGACGATGATGACCTCGCCATCACGCACGATGTAATGGTCGTTGCGACGAAACAGGTGGTGCGCGCGCAGCGCGGCGTTGAACTGCTGGAGCAGGCCGATATTGCCGACATCGTACAGCGAGTCGTCGGTATCGAGCAGTCCGCGCTCGGCGAGCAACGCCTCGACACGCTCATGGCCGAGTTCAGTGAGGTAGACCTGACGACTCTTTTCGTCAACCCAGAAATCACCGGGCTCGCCACCACTCTCTTCAACGTCCTCGCTCTCCTGGCGACGCAGCCCCGGAACCAGCGCATTGACATCAGCATAATGCCGCGACGACGCTTCGGCGGCACCGGAGATGATCAGTGGTGTCCGCGCCTCATCGATGAGGATGGAATCGACTTCGTCGACGATTGCGAAGTAGAGATCGCGTTGCACGCGATCTTCGGCACGCAGCGCCATGTTGTCGCGCAGATAATCAAAACCGAACTCGTTATTGGTGCCGTAGGTGATGTCGCAGGCGTACGCCGCACGCTTGTCGGCATGCTCCATACCGGCGACGACAACGCCAGTGGTCATGCCGAGTGCTGCGTAGATACGTCCCATCCAGGCGGCATCACGGCGGGCCAGGTAGTCGTTGACGGTGACAACATGAACACCACGACCAGCAAGGGCGTTGAGATACACGGCGAGCGTCGCGACCAGCGTCTTGCCTTCACCGGTCTTCATCTCGGCAATACGCCCCTGGTGCAGCACCATGCCGCCGATCAGCTGAACGTCGAAATGGCGCATCTCCAGTGTGCGACGGGCGGCCTCACGCACCAGAGCAAAGGCTTCAGGCAAGAGATCATCAAGCGACTCGCCCGCACCAACCCGCTCGCGCAGACGCGATGTCTGCGCCTCGAGGTCTGCGTCCGACATGGCCTTGACGCCATCTTCGAGTGCGGCAACGCGCTCGATCTCCTTGCCAAGACGGCGAACCAGACGATCGTTGCGACTGCCAAAAACCTTGCGTGCGATTGCGCCAAACATACACTCTTCCCGGATGACCGATCGGAAACACTGAATCATACCATTGCCTTCCCAGGCGACACCGGCATGAACCAGTCAGGCATGATACCGTAACGCATCGACATTATCAGCGCGGACAGCATCGGGAGTGACTGCGTGAGAAAGCCACGCAAACCTGTCAGTGTCAATCAGATCGTGCGAAGACATTCCAGCCTTGCGCAACTCGCAACGCAGGCGCAGACGTTGTTGCGGGTGCAGAGACGGCTCGATGCGGCGTTACCATCGCTGCTGGCGGGGCACTGGCAGCTGGCGCATAGCGACCAGAAGCTGATTGCACTGGTGGCGGAAAGTCCGACCTGGGCGACGCGTCTGCGATTCCACGAATCCGCACTGCGTGATGCACTGTCCGCTCAGGGGCTTCCCGCTGGCGGCCGGGTACGGATCAGCGTCGCGCGCCACACTGCAGATCCGCTTCGCGAAGAAACGGGCTCGGAAACACAACTCCCGGAGATTGCCATGCAATCGCTGGAGCAGGCGGCAAACCGCGCTGGCAATGGTCCGCTGGGAGACGCTCTTCGAACCATGCTCTCCAGACATCGCCAGCGCGAGTCTCGCGGTGCGGCGACGCCGAGAGGGAATGATCAGGGAACAGCCGATACCGGCACGGACTGATCGAAGGAAATGGGCGCCGCCTGGCGCTCTTCGAAGCTGACCGCTTCCCAGGCGTCGGCATCCTTGAGCAGCGCTCTCAACAACTGGTTGTTGAGAGCATGACCGGAACGGCAACCGGTAAATGCGCCGATCACACTGTGACCAAGCAGGTAGAGGTCGCCGATGGCGTCAAGAATCTTGTGACGCACGAACTCGTCTCGATAACGCAACCCCTCTTCGTTGAGGATCCGGTAGTCATCCACCACGATGGCGTTGTCGAGACTGCCGCCGAGCGCCAGACGGCGCTGCTGCAACGCTTCGATGTCTCGCATGAAGCCGAATGTCCGAGCCCGGCTGACCTCCTTGACGAAACAGGTTGTCGAGAAATCCAGTTCGGCCGACTGGCCGCTGTGGCGAAACACGGGGTGATCAAAGTCGATCTCGAAAGCGACCTTGAACCCCTCGAACGGTTCAAAACGTACCCACTTGTCGCCGTCTTCGACCTTGATGGTCTTGCGGATACGAATGAACCGCTTCGGCGCATCCTGCTCCTGAATGCCGGCAGACTGCACCAGGAAGACAAACGGCGCAGCGCTGCCATCCATGATCGGCACTTCGGCAGCACTCGTCTCGATGACGGCGTTGTCGATCCCCAGACCGGCGAGCGCCGACAGCAGATGCTCAACGGTGGAAATCCGCACATCACCGCTGACCAGACAGGTGGAAAGCTGCGTATCGCCGACATTGTCGGGGTGTGCGTGGATATCGGGGGAACCGGGAAGATCCGACCGCCGAAAACGGATGCCGGTATTCGGCGCGGCGGGAAGAAGCGTGAGGTACACCTTCTCACCGGTATGCAGGCCGACACCGGTGGCCCTGATCACGTTCTTCAATGTACGTTGTCGGATCATCAAACACGCTCTTTTATCTAGTTGACTGTATCTGGATGGCCTTGCACGGCGTCTGATCGTCCTTGCAGGGCGACCGGTCAGGACACTGACGCCCAAGGACAGGTCGCGCGGCAAGTTGACCTGGATCAATTCATGATGCTTGACATGACGACTGTCGTCAACACCCATGCTGCGTCGCAGCATGGGTGTGC
>LFIK01003381.1_pt1 | contig 12952 bp, 11 predicted proteins | sample 643401 | NCBI WGS metagenome assembly LFIK01 (sample SAMN03777447, study PRJNA286221) | soda lake metagenome | biome: soda lake; feature: Kulunda steppe; material: water; isolation source: sample T5-Br brine of Lake Tanatar-5 | place: Russia: Kulunda steppe | collected 2010-07 | reverse complement strand
TCAATAGCTGCATGCCTAGTGAGTATTTGCGCCTGAATAAAATCTGGTCGCTTGGTCATTCACAAGAGCTCTGGCCCTGCTGCGACAGCTGCATGCCTGTGATGCTGAGCATCTTTGGCAAAGCCCTGTCCTGCGCGCCTCACCTGAACTGCTGTGATGCTGAGCATCTTTGCCAAAGCCCTGTCCTGCGCGCCTCACCTGAACTGCTGGGCAGGTTGGAGGTCACCTCGCCTGTGGCGGCATTGACAGACACGCTGGGGGACACCTTCACAGGGGGCGCAGGTGGCCAGCTGTCGGCGGGGAAGGCGGGGTGCAGGGACAGGGGCAGCCAGCGGCGGATGAGCTGCAAGGCGCACGGGCACAGGCAGCAGGTTGCTCCAGAGGATTCAGGCTTCAGGATGTGCGCGCGCGTGTGAGCATGCATGTACGGATGCGTTTGTGATGCTCGCGTTTTGAGCACATGCAAATGGCCTGAGGCAGAGTACAAACCAAACGGCTCTGAAAAGGCCTGTCAGTACAAAACACATGCTTGGAACTGCCGGTCTGCTGCAGGCACACACACACGGAGGCTTGCTTGCTTGTGCACCACCCTCCCCCAGCAGCCACCTTTCCCTGACAAAGCGCTGCATTTGCATTGCTTGCTTGCAACGTGTGGGAAGGAGCTAGTCCCCCCTCAGGCCTTCAGCACGAGCGCTTTGCCGCAAACATGGTGAGAGACTGTGGGTCCAGATTGGCCGAGGAAAAAGGCGCAGCCCACTGTGCCATGGGCACTTTTAACTCGCGTCACTCAGATGCAGTGCAGGGTTCGCATCAGAAGGCTGCTGGGGGGCTGAACTGCAACACAGCAGGCAAGCGCATTGCACATGCTGAGCACAGCAGGCAAGCGCATCGCACATGCTGAGCACAGGTACAGCCCTGTTTGGGTGGAACTCATTGCGAAGCATTGCAGTGGGGCAGGTAGGCGTGACAGGTCATGGCATGGGAAGGTCGCGGAATCAGCAAGGGAGGGGGAGGGGACACAGACCCCAACACCTTGCCCACTGCCACGCAGCTACCTTGTCGTCTCCCCCAGTGTACAGCACGTTGTCAGGCCCCAAAGCTATGGCATGGATCTTCATCCCATCGTGTGCAGCTTTGACCTGCATGGCAGTCATATGAGGGCAGATGAGGACAGTGCTTGCATTGAGCGAAGCTTCACACCGCATCCATGTGCGCTCGCCTGGCAACACCCGCCCATGTACTTTTGTGGCACCAGCGTCTGGCGCTCTCTGTCTGAGCCTGAGCGTCTGCCTTGCATGCAGCTGGCATCGGCGCCAGCTCAGAGCACGACTTTGCACTGAGGCCTAAAATACTCAGCACTGCATGCAGCACAGTGGCCATGCAGACAGCGTCGGTGCATGCGCAGTGCACGACTTTGCACTGGGGCGTGTAAATGGCACAGCGTGCAGTGCAAGGTTCTGATTGCTTCTTTGTTCTTCCTATCCTCCAACAGGTAAGGCGGAGGGCAAGGCTCACAGGCGGCCGCTGCAAAGTCACAGATCCCCACAAACATGCTGCAGCACAGCGCTCACATGTGCGCACGTGTGCGCATGCATGCGTCTGTGTGTGTTGGTACTCGCAATTGCGTCGTTTGTGCGCTAGCGGCGCAGCTGCTGCTGCTGCTGCTGCTGCTGCTGCTGCTGCTAAGCTTCTGCTCAAGAAGGCACAGGCATGGACAGCAAGCAGGGCAATTATTCACACTACCTGTTCGCAGGCACATCAAGGACAGAGATACCATACCACCCATCGGCTTCTTCCTTTGTCCTCCATTCCCCATGTTGGCGCACCCCTATTCTATGAACTAGCACATGCGGGGCAGCCACGTACCTCAGCAACACATACGAGGTCGTGCGTGCGCCACACCCTGATGCAACCATCCAAGCTGATGGAGTACAGGTGAGGGCCCTGCAGCGCCAGACCAGTAACACGGCTTGCGTGGGCCCCTGCAGCCTCTTTACCCTGCGCAGCGGCCGTACGCAAGCTTTTTCTGGGCTCAAGTTCGAGCAGACGCAATCATGCGCAATCACCCAGGCCTGCCCCGACCGCAATCCCTGTGGTGCAAGGCACAGAGGCCTGCATTGCACATTCATTAGCACGCACGTGCCTGCACTTGAGGATATGATGAGGTTCCATGTTTAGGAGGGGATGGTTCTGGAAACTTTCCCTGACTATATGTCTGTGCCTCCTCAAGGCAGGTGACAGAGCACGTACACACGCACATAAAGCGAGCACGCGTGCGTGCACAAATTGCGACAACAAGGACAACAAGGAGTGTTGAGGAAAGGGTTGCATTTGTCGTGGTAACTCAGCAAACACTGCAAATTAACCCAAAGCAGAGTGGCAAGTTGTGACTTAAGGACTGAACACAGAAGGCCAGCCACGCACCAAAGTCAGAGCACCGGTCTTGCTATTCATGGACCAAGAGCGCAAGTAGCCATCGGCACAGCCGGCAAAGACACGGTTGTTCCCAACAGCAATGGTCAGGATGTCGCCTGCACGCGCGACAACATGCCTGACTCTGAGCGTATTCAGGAAGAGGGCCTAGGCAACATCTCACAGCGCTGGCCAGGATGCCGCCTGCGTGCAAGACAGCATGCCAGAGCGAAACCTCGGGCATCAATTGAACTGCAACTCAAGCCTCACGCCCCACCGCACTGCCTGACATGTCAGTGGACATGCGGACAAGCCAGCACATGCACCTCAGACAGAATGAAGAATGCACAAAAGTTGCAGACGGATGCTTCATTTCGAAAAGTGCCAGCACCCAGGCATCCCTGGCAAATAATGCTTTGAGTCTACCCTATGAAGTGCCTTTGAAGAATGCACAAAAGTTGCAGAAGGATGTTTCATTTCGATAAGTGCCAGCACCCAGGCATCCCTGGCAAATTATGCTTTGAGTGTACCCTATGAAGTGCCTTGCCTGGGGCAAATGAAGCTCATGGCATGCCCTCAATGCCAGGTTGGACAGTGTTGCTGCTTACCTAAAACCTGAACTAGGTTATACAGAAAAAGGCCTCCAGACAAGCGCCCTGACCAGCACAAAACTGCAGGAGGAAAACGCCAAGCAACCCACCTTTGTAGGCTTGCTCAATATTGCTGACCTCCTTGGGCAGAGGGAACGAAGTGTCATGAAGGTGCAAGCTGTTGCAGCCACAGCTGCGAGCAAGATGGGGCAAAGTACTGCCAGAATTGCTACTGCTAGTTTCATAGGTATGCACGGCAGTTAATCTTTGGAGTGAGCGATTGCATTCAAACATTTGAAGGCCAAGTCATGAGCTTGCACACATTGTGAGGCCTGCTGGCTGCCCAGTTGGAAAGTCTTAGCATAAGGCAGCCTCAGGCGCAGATGGAGCCACCTCACCTGATCAGCCATTTGCCAGCGATGGCCAAGGAGCGGACCCAGCCACTGTATTCAGTCGCAACCTGCAACGAGCAAGCCACACCCACCTCAAGGTGAACGGACGTCTGTAGAGATGCACATGCCGCTGCATCATGTGCTCTGCTTGCCTTGAAGCAAACAATGCTAAAAAGCAGGGCCCTTGGCCGCGGCCCCAGCAAAAGACATGCCACAAATTTGGATTGAGCAGACTGTGCGCTGCTCTTGCATCTGAAGCCCGTCTTGGACATGCAATGCATGCAAGCATCAATTGCGCCAAGACCTTTGTGAAGCAGCACCAACACCTTCAAATTAGGCCTGGGACTCAAGATCAGCAGGAGCACACATGCGCATGCATGCACGTGAGGAAAGTGAGGATAAAATACATGGGAGTGGGTGCATGTCACATGTATATATGGGTGCGCTTGATCCGGCGACTGCTTGCTGGCGTGCATATTTGCCTGACAATCAGGCGTGCCTGAGCGTGCAGGCCTGCAATGGTATGCATGAACCCACACACCATCTGGAAGTTTGCAGGGCACGGCTCATCCAGCAGGCAGGGTTTGACCTCCCACGCAAACATTTCCTTGGCAGCGTTGCCGCAGAACAGCACTTCCGCTGAGGGCGAGAACACACTGCCCACAGCTGGGCACGGCTGGCGGACAATGGAGAATACAGGGGCGCGCGGGGCCCTCAGACGCACCACCTGCACGGGTGTAGGTTCTCACTCGTTTGTGCTAGTGCTTTGTTTGCACATGCCAGTTCAGCTTATCAAGTTGAATCAAAGCTTGGAGTCCATTCTACTGTGTTAAATCTGACAAGAGCCTAAGCCTGCGCCTTAAACTACTTGGCTGAGAGGTGGGCTGGGTGTGTCACTTGTGCGAGCGCGCGTGGTTGCATGCGATAGCACGTGCGATGGCAGCTTTCAAGGATTGTAAATGCCACAACAAGCAAGAGTTGTAGCGCTCTCATTCTGGGGAAAAGGCGCTTGGCAGCTCCATCCCTCGCCCACCTGTACTTCCAGCTTTGGATTGCCATATGCATCAAGGAGGGGAGGGAGAGGGGGTCCATCAGGGGCACGGGCAGTACCAGGAGGAACTGTTTGCTTGCAATTCTGTGCAGGAGCGCAAGTCAGTTGTCCACACAAAAGCTGTTGGTAAAGCGACCACTGTCAGGTTGGGAAGCAAGCGTAGAACTGACCTCATGTGCAAGCAGACAAGAGAACAGCGACTGGTTCTAGCTGCAGAGGCTGCACTGTATTTGCATATTGGCCATTCAAGCACATGCGCTGCCATGAACACATACCGTCAGCTTCCAGGTGCAGAGGGATTTGTCCAGTGAACCCGAGACAACAAGCTTCTCTGCAGTGCAAAATTAAGAGTTGCAGCGACCTGAAAGCTTTTATGCATCCAAATATCCGAGCTTACTTATGTTTAGGTCCCCCTCGTAAAAAATCTAGTTTGCAACAGTTAAGTCTGCGCCCGTTTCTTGATACTCACCTTCTCCCATGTCCGTCAGCACGTGCAACGCAGTGACACTTGCGGCATGGGCAGACACGAGCTTGGACAGCAGCCTTGGGTACCTCTGGGTCGTCTGAGGTGCCTCAGGCGGTGGATGTTCCAAGATGGAGGCACGGACATGAGTGGGAGCACTGAAACCTCTGCCAAAAATGCAGATTGAGGGTAAGGAGGGATTGGGGGCCCCTCTTAAACACCCCCACCCCCTCCTCTCTCCCTGGGTTTTGAGCCGTGGTGGCCTGGTTCCTCGAGGTGATAGCAGGGGAACCCTCCCAAAGGAAAAACACCTCTCTCCAGACACTACTTGCATATATGTGGGACTCAATTTTTGAAGATTTAATTTTCCACCAACTTCGATTCGCTAGTATGAAGACCCAAGCTCCAAAAACAGCTAAGCAAGCAAGCCAGGTCCAACAGCTTAAGTACTTTCACAGTGCCTTGAAACCTCCATGGAGCAGCATGGCCCTCTCCATGCAGAAAGCCTTGCAGATCAGTGGATGCGTGGCCTTGCAGATCAGTGGATGCGTGGCCTTACAGATCAGCGGATGCATGGATGCAAGCAGCGCTGCAGAGATAGGACTGCTGAGTGAGAGAAGGGCGGTGACCACGAGCGCCTGTGAAGTCAGCAGGTGCCGGACATGGTCTCTCTGCTCCTGCTGGCTGCAGCTCACACCAATGTCATAAACATTAGACGGATCTGGGGGCGAGACTTAAGCTTATCAAATTACTCATTTAGTGAGTAGACTTAAGTTGGACTTGCTTCGGTGTTCCATCACAGTTGCGTCAGCACTGGCAGCTTCATGAAACCCAGCCAATACCTTCCCCCGTGGCAATACGCTCCAACGCCACAGGGTGCAGCCGAGCAGTAAGTATCTCTCCAGTTATGTTGTTAACCAAGAACCCAGACATGGCTAGATCAACTGAGCTCCGTGAATGTGGACAGGAGCCTCTATAGGCCTCTCAGCTTGTGCCAACCGTGGCTTTACACGCTGCTGCAGGCAGTTGGTGCGCCAGCTGGAAGACATTGGTGCTGAAATTCTCCAATTTGAACCTGGTCAGGGCGTGATACAAGCTACCATTCCCTACACTTACGCTGGTGCGTGCAGGCGCGCCTGTGCTCATCCTTGCCAGCCTCGCCTTTTGTCTGTTGCAATTAAGCTGACACCTAAATTGCGCCTTATTTTGCTGTTGCTACGCAGTGCACATGCAATACGTAGATGTGTGGAATTGCATGTGGCGCAGTTGAGCACCAGGAAGAGGCAGGCATGGCCATGGCACACTGAGAGAGCTGTGTGTGTGGCTGCATTTATGGGTATCCATCTTGGTGGGCATTCTGGTGTAAGTTGGATGGACCAGACTCAGATGAGCAGTTGTACTATTGCTTTCCTTCACCAATGGCCTCCAGGTAAAGAAGAGGTCGACCTCTGCTCTTTCCGCTTCATTGACGCCCCACAGGAGGTTCTCTTCAGGTAATGCTGACTTTCATCAGCCAGGTGGGAATTGGATGTGTACCTTGGATACCTTGCTAACCTTGACATGTACATAAATGCGTGAGAAATGTTTGACTTTTGTGAGTCATCCAGCCTTCAAAAGGAAGCATGTCACATGCTGCATGTGCTGTTTGAGTGAATCCTGTTGGGAGGGTTAAGCGTCTGAGTTGGTTGCGGCCAAACCTCATGCCACTTCTTCTTACACACCTTTGTGTCTCCCTGACATCTTACCCCATTAGCTCATTGGCATGCTGCTGTCACACCAGACTTGTGCTGCGCCATGTTTTTGCAGCAGTGCGCCTGGAGGTCGAATGTGTTGGTCAGCTGAGCATATATCCTACTTGCGGGTTGCAAGGCAGCCATGCTGTGTCATGGGCAAGCATTGGACGGCTGTCATGGTCATGGAGCAGCTTTTACAGTGTTGCATTGCCGCAATCTCTCAGCATCATACTGGCTTTCATCACAGGTGTGAGGCCCTGACCAAGCTGCCCGGTCCTTCATCGCCTCCTTTCTGCTGGAAGCCGGGATGCATAAGCGGACCACGGCAGAGAGCACGCATGTCAAACTTGCAGGACCGATTAGGGTGGACAGGGGCGGAGACTGATGAGGACAAAAAGTGGGTGCAGATCCTGCTCCATTGAGTCAGCGTCTAGTGAGCACCCTTGTGCTTGCTTGTTGGTGGAAGCAAACAAGGAAGGCAGCTGGGACCTTTTCAAACTTGCAGGCCATATTCAGCTCGAGCCCTGCTTCTGTTAGGGGGCAGATGGAGCTGCTGTTGTCAGCAAGGTGGATCACAAGTGAAAGGATATGCTAAGATGACCACAAACACAGGGATCGCACAATTCAACAAAATCTGCCAGTAGGAGGAATTTCCTGCACAGGGCCTAGTATTCTAAGATGGCAACTCAAAGTACAACCACATGCACAGGAAAGAATAAGGAAAAACCACGTATGTGGCAAAAACTACCTCCATCTTTCAAGGAACAGGGGCCACCTAGGGCCTAAGCACCCGTATGACTCCTCCACCACTAAAGAAAACGAAAGAAGTCAATCGGGGCCAGGTTGGTGACTAGCAGTACGCCGTTCCTGTCCTTGATGAAAGGTCACATAAGAGTCCACAAGAACATGGCTGCCAATGCTACTTATAAGTATTTACAAGTTTATAAGTTGACAAGGTAGAGTTTGTTAGCCTGCCGTAAGGCTAGTTCTGATTGGTTTGTGGCTGGTCGTTGCCAGGCAAGAAGTATTCCATAATGTCTCACTTGAATTAGCAGAGCTCGGTGTGCCGCTGAGGAAGGAAATCTAAGACAGTGGCAGTGGCTGTCAGAAAAGAAAAGGAAAACTATGTAAGCAGTGAAGCACTCCCTGCATCAATTAAGGAAAAGAGTCATCTAGGGCCCAAGCACCGTGCGACTCCTCCACCAGCAAAGAAAACAAGAGGAGTCAGTGGGGATCAGGGGGATGACTAGCAATAGCCCATTCCTAGTTTTGATGATGATTTGCTGCAAAAGTTTTCTCAAGAGCGCGTCTGGTACTAACAAGTTGATAAGCATATTGAACCAAATACCAGATTATTGCAGTGCCAGATTTGCGCTGCATTATAGCCAGGAGATTAGCTGATCTCATGAGTCAGCTGGTGGAGTTTTTGATCCTGTGGTCAATTCAGCTATGGCCATAATTGAGCACGTCAAAGACGAACTCGCAGTAATACCTTGTTTGCTCCTAGCGACCTCAGGGCTTGTAAGATGAATGTAAAGGAGTAGACTCCCTTAGCCCTTGGGGGTCGACAGGTGTGGCAGCGCCATCCAGTCCAGACCAGTCAAACCGTCCAGTTTAGTTCGTTCGACAACAGTTCCATGCAGCGCTGACCTTGCCTGTCCGCAGGCTGAACAGAGAGGGGAAGTGCTAGGTAGAATAAGAGCATCAGAGACGCAGTCTCATCGCAGGCAACCAGTTGTCTGCTTGGTGCAGCCATTCCACAAACTGCATCAAATATTGTGGCCATGCCATAAAGTCTAATTTGGGTGCAGCAGTCTCCCAGCGTGACAGCCTGACTGAGGCAAAGCAAGACTGACAAAATTGATGTTAAAATATACCAAGAGAAGAAAAAATATATGTAGGCACTGGCAGTGGTACACCCTCTACATCAATTAAGGAAAAGGAGCCTAAAAGCCACCTAGGGCCTAGGCAACAACCACAAGCGACGAAAACAGAAGAAGTCAGTGGGGATCAGGAGGGTGACTAGCAGTACCCCACTCCTGGCCTTGATGATCATCATGATGATTTGTTGCAGAGTTTTCTTAAGAGCATGTCACGACTATTCATAGTCAGTGATGAATCGTAGACAAGCTGAAGTTGGTCAGTCAATTGCTTGTATTTTTGGCGGAGCAACAGTAGGAGCAATAGTTGGTAAATGGAATGCTTTATCCCTCTGATGAGATGATGAAGGGATGAGGGAGTTGTGTGGCATGCCATGACGCTTGTTCATATGTGACGTTGATTCCACCTGACAAATAGGGTTCCTTTGCAAGAAGGCTTGTGTACACATGTCACAACCCTGCAGTCCCTCAGAGGACGAGAGCCCTCAGCCCTCAGAAGGAAAGTGTGGAGGCTAGTGTTGGCAGCGACTCGGCAAGATGTTAACAAAGCATGCTGTTCTGCTGGTTGGCGGCTTTGAGCTGGCTGTTTCTAGACCTAGTAGGCCTGTTAATTTGTTTCCAGGACACTACCTTGCTTTTTTTGGCGCATGTCCTCTTTTTATGCCCTTGCATGGAAATGTGCTCTTTGAGAATGAGAATTGCAGAGCAATTTAGTGATTTTATTATGTCTGACAGAGTTTATATTGGAGACAATTGAGCTCTTTAATGTTGGCAACATCAGTGCTGAGGATGTGACCTTTCTTCTCTTGAAGCAGACGTATAAATCACTTCTTTTCATTTCTCAGACTCAGGACGTTCTTTGTCAGGCTGGTAGTGACACACCCGTCCCTGCTCACTGAACAAGCGTGGCAGACTTACCTAGATGATGATCTTTGTCCTCCAGGGGAGGTACAGGACTCACGCCCCTCTCCTAGTGACATGGCTGTCCCCTTTGCTGCTTGCAAACGGTGCTGCAATGGGCTGGACCCCCCCACCTGACTCCATGCCTGCTCCAGATTCGGAGACCATGTGCACTCTCCTCGCTGAACACCTGAAGTAGTCGAAGGGTAGCGCTTCCTCTGGTTTGTGAATTGTGGCCTCACCTTTTGTGAGGTATGCAGTGCGATATGCACCTAGGTCTGAGGGTCGTGGTTTTGATGGGGTACATTTTTTTTTGCCCCTTCTGGCCCAGCTCTTCCTGCTGTGTTTTGAGAGTGCCTGTGTTCCTAATGATTGGAAAATTGCTAAGGTAACCCCTCTGTACAAGAAGGGCCCCATGCTTGACCCCAACAGCTCGCATGCTCGCGGTCAATGGCATCATGTACAATCTGTGTGCATATATCGTTCGCTCCCTACTCACAGCTTGGTGTAAGCTCAAAAAGCAAGATATCGGACACACAGTTTGGTTTCTACCCGGGCCCGAACACTCTACAGCCCATGTTCATCCTTAGGCACCTGCAGAACGCTGCCCACACCAATAAATCGAGAAACTCTTTCAGGCTGCATACCGCCCCATAAGTCCCCAGAAGTCTGGGGATTGTGTCATAGGCCTGTTTGAAGTCAATGATGGCTTTTTGGTCTCAAGTCAATTGCATAAGCATGCCTGTATCTCTCCTTCAAGGAGAAAGTTTCTGCTCTTCAAATGCTGGTATGCTGGTGACCAGTACCTCCTACAAGACCATAATGCTGGTATGCTGGTATGCTGGCGACCAGTACCACATAATGCTGGTATGCTGGTGACCAGTACCTCTTACAAGACGGGCATGAATCTGCGAGGGTGTGAAACAAGGGTGCCCTTTGTCTCCACTGCTCTTTTCCTTGTACATTTATGCAGAGGGGGGTGACTGAGGCCCAGAATGGGTATGGCTTTGGCATGTTCCCAGGGCATGGTCTCCGTGACAGGTACCTTTCCAGCTTAGCATTAGATGGTAGCCCTGCTTGCAAGCTGTTTACAGCACCTGAGCTTGAAAGGTCCCCATCATGGAGACCGTGCCTAATGGGCCATGGCGTGAATTTCACAGCCAAATGTCCACACCAGATCACCCACTGCACCAAATTACATGATTCTCGGTGCTTTGGTGCTCATGTGATAAACAAACATCATTGAAACCAAAAGACCCAGCGCTTGGTGAGACGTGCATCCTGGGTCATTTCCCTTGAAAAATGCAGCATATGGGTGCCAAAAAGGGTCAAAAACTGATCCCCTTTAACCCTGGGTTTCAACATCCAATATCAATAAGCAACATAATCAAAGTATACTGGTGGGATTCTGGGGGTAAAAGGAGCTCTGATAGGTTCATGGTGAGGGCGCACGTGCGGTATCTATGCCAAAATAGGCCAAAACCTTTGGCAAAAGCAGAGGCTCAGCACCCCGCCCAGGCCACCGAAGGCGTCCATTTCACCCCAAATTTGTCAGCCTAGTTATATGATATCAATACAGTTTGCATCAAAAAAAGAGCATGCCCAGACTTTTGCTCTGTCACCCCCCCTATGACATTAATGATTTTGGTATGAATGGTGAGGGAGAGCAAGGTGCTGTCACCGTGACTGGATCAGAGGATGTGCAAGTCATGCACATGTTGTAAGCAGATTACCTGCTAGCTAACGCCCCTGATGCCTTGTAGACCATGCTTAATGGCAAATCAACACTGAAAAATCGGAGGTAGTCTATTTCAACTCAAAGCGCGGAGCTCAGGTGCCCATTTTTGCGTCAGCAGGGGCTGCTTTAAAGTGCTTGGACTCACTAGGTTTGGTTGTGATAACAATCCAGTAATCTATGGAGACTTCTTCCATGTCAAAGAAGTAGATGGTGTCAACAACATCTGAGGCACTGAGAGTGCGAGCTATCTTTCTCTGATAGTTCCAAATCGCATGGGCCATGGATGCTGGGTCTAGTGGTACAACCCTAGTGGAGTCTAGCAGAGTGTGAGGGCCTGGGCACTCCAGGTTTGTGTTGAGCTGGTGGAGTCTTCTCTTTTGTTGCTTAAGGGTACTTGATGTTGAGTTACAGCTCAGAATTGGGTGATTAGCTACAGCTACGTAACCTAACCTGACCTGACCTGACCGGCGTATACAGCTATGTAACCTAACCTGACCTGACCTGACCTAACCGGCAGATAAAATGTGTTCTATGAGGCTTTGATTTGCAGACTTGTTTCATGATTTACCACTGGCACACAAATTACTGTCAATCAGACTGGAGCTTTTTATTTCTCCCAAGCTTGTTCTGAGGATATCTTTAATTTTTTCCAGACAAACTAATGATTCCTATCGTTTTAACAGACACAACAATGCACAACCTCTAGGGCCACACCCTTTTACCATGCCAGAAGATGATGAGCTGCGCACTTTGGTCGCCACCCATATCTCTGGATTTAACATTTCATCTTCACCTGGGTTTGACACAAGTACACCAACCTTCATTAAATGTGCTTGCAAGCGCGTGCCCAAACACAATGAGAGAAGTTGGGAAAATGTCAACGTGCTAGTCCCTCACATTGCTGCTCTCTTCAAGCTGCTCATTGCAAAAGCCACCATACCCAGGTCTTGGAAAGAGGCAAAGCTCACTCCCATACACAAGAAGGGGCCAGTGACACAGCCAGGGAACTAAAGAATGATTGCGATCAGTGGTACGTTGTATAGACTGTACTCTGCTACGCTCCACAATTCAGGACTGGTGCATCCAACACAGCACGATTCCGGACACGCAATACGGGTTTTCCCCGGGCAGAAGCACCTTGCAACCCCTATTCATTCTAAGACGCATAAAGCATGCTGCGCAGAGAATACAAACCGGGTCATCACGGTCGTATGCTGCATTTATTGACTTAAATAAGCTCATGATTGTATTCCAAGACATAAGCTCTGGGGCCATTTACGCAGTTTCTGGTTGCCTGACCATACCCTATCCATCTTGAAAGACTTGTACCATGCTGATGAGTATACATTACTGGATGGGGATAAGACAGCTTCTGTACAGCCATCGTTCGGTGTTAGACAAGGATGCCCCCTCTCCCCTCTGCTGTTCGCCATCTACTTCAATGACATTGATAGCATTGCAGACGGGGTGAAAGGTGCGCTCACTGGTACTCCAAATTTTTTGGTGACCCACATGCTGTTCGCAGATGACCTCTGCCTCATGTCCAGCGACCCTTACCACAAGCAGACCATGTTGAACAAACTACGAGCGTATGCACAAAGAAAGTCTCTCACTGTCAATACACAAAAGTCTGAGGTGATGTGCTTGAACTCTTACACCAGCAATCTGCCCCCTCGCTTTTATGATGGGGTGCAGCTCCCCTACACAGACTCCTTCAAATATCTGGGCATGGTTTGTGACAGACATATCAACTTGAATACTGCAGCTGATGCAGCGCTACGTCCATTCACAGC
>LFIK01003380.1_pt1 | contig 12952 bp, 19 predicted proteins | sample 643401 | NCBI WGS metagenome assembly LFIK01 (sample SAMN03777447, study PRJNA286221) | soda lake metagenome | biome: soda lake; feature: Kulunda steppe; material: water; isolation source: sample T5-Br brine of Lake Tanatar-5 | place: Russia: Kulunda steppe | collected 2010-07 | reverse complement strand
CACACACACACACACAAACACACACACACACAGCCAAGCCTCCCTGCAATCCCACGCCACACAGAAAGAACGCAACCAGTCCCATCAACGCACAGAGCGTTCGCACAGCAGCGTGAGAGGCATGCGGTAAGGGGGCAGAAAGCTCCAGCAGGGCATGCTGAGCGCATGCAGCACATGGCCTGCAGCATGTGGCCGGCGCCAAGCAAAGATTGAGCTGTGCAGGCCCTGCATGCTGCGCGGGCCACACATGCGCGCCTCCAACAGCGAGGAGGCGCAGATGGGATGGGGGCACACTCACTGAGGGTGCAGCGGCGTGCATGTGCGCCTGCGATGCGCGCAGCAGGCGGTCCATCCAGGAGCGGGGCGGGCGAGCGCTGAGGCTGGCACATGCCATCAGCAGCCACCCCAAGTCGGACGCGCTGAGGGCGGGCAGGTGGGGGAGGGTGGCCTCAAACAGGCGGGCCATAAACGCCTGGCGCGCACGGAGAGGAGTGCAGTGATGGGTGGATGTGGGGTGTGGGGCTGGGAAGGTGACAGCACAGTCAGGTTTGGGCAAAAGGTGCAGCAAGAACAATGCGCAGGGGAGTGTGGGGAGGACCTGAAAGCAGGCTGTCCTTAGCCTAAGCCTTAGGCTAAGGCTTAGGCAAGCAGGTGTGTGCGCTGCGCGGACGGCCACAAGGATATCTGCGCAACGTTTGTGCCTCCGCGACCTGGGCCTGTTGCTGGGCTGAGTAGCGTGCACGCACCAGGCGCAAGCACAGGCCCTTAGCAGGTCAGACAGTAGCAATGATCAAGAGAGCCACCAAGGAGGGTAGAATAAGGGAACGTGTGTATGCGTGTCTGTGTTGGGTGTGCCCTGTGTGAGAGAATACACGTGTCGTTAGGGAGACAAACTATTGAGAGTGTGTATGCGTGCGCTTTGTTCAAGGTTCCAGGCTCCCGGTTGCAACGTGGTCATGCCTCAGGGCTAGAAGCAGCCCTTACCTGCTCAGCGGCCCCCCGGCAAGTGCTAGGGCCCACAGTGCCAAGCAGAACTTAGTGGGAGGAGCTAAATCAGCACCTTGAGGCCTCACAATTGGTGCGCCTTCCAGGTTGGGCCCGGCACAAATGAAGGCGTTGCGTCTGGCCGGAGGACGCACCTTGGAGGGGCGCGCGCGCAGGTCTGCCAGGCTGCACATCAGGTACACACAGTGCTGGGGCTCAAAGTAGGGCAGCAGGCTGAAGGCGTGCTCGTGCAGGGCTTGCACCCATACGTCTGGCGGCGCCCAGTGCAGGCGGCTGACCCCCCACAGCGTGCTCACCAGGTCCTGGAGAGCGGCACAGGGTGGCAGGGCATGCGCGCAACACGGCCGGCATCAGCAACCCGCGCAAGCAGGGCACGCGAGGGTGTGGGTGTGGGTCTTAGCGCAGATGACAACGGCACAGTCGCGCGGCGCAAGGCAGGAATACTGGCACGCGGTACAGACAGTGCATTGCAGACTGACCTGCGCCAAGCTGCCAGAGGGCGCCTTGCCCCCACCGCGCGCTCATATGAGGTCCCGGAGGACCGCACAATCACACGAGCACGGGGGAGGCACACGACCCATCCGCAGCACACAGCGCATTGCGAGGCGCGTGCAAACATGTGTCCCACAGCCTGCTGGCCGGACATCGGAAACACACACACACATTCCAGAGGCAGGCAAGCAGGGGCGCATGGCCTCTGGCTAGCATGCACAACACGCCAGCGCAGCCACAAATGGGTTGGCTCACCGGAGTGCCACAGTAAGGCGGCTGGGCGAGAGGTTCGCTCTGCTCTACGTCTCAGGCTCAAGGCAAAAGATGGCCCCAACAAACACACATGAGGCAGGCTTTGCCAGCCTGGAGGCTTATCTCAAGCGAGGGGTGAACGCTTGGTACACGTACCTGGCAGCAACCCCACATAAGCATGCCTGGCTCCTCGCCCCATCACCCCTGCCCCTTACTTGAGCACTGGGAGGGAGGGCTACCCGGGCAGGCAGGGGAGCACGCCACATGCCATTGCCCATACCTATTTCACTTACCAGACCAAGACAAGGCAAGGCACCATCTTTTGCCAAAAAACGTCAGAAACAATCCACCAATCCCTGGCCAAGCCAAGCCAAGCCACCATACTAGCCAAAACAGCTCAAACACAGACGCACCGGTCTCTAGCCAGAGCTGCCCAAAAATGATGCAAAGGCAAGCCAAGCCACCGTTCTCTTGCCAGAGCTGCCAAAAAATGGCGCACCAATCCCCAGCCAAGGCAACCCAGGACAACACACCGCACTGGCTGGCGGGAAGCACGCATCCCTGCAAAGCCTGTGGCCGCCTGCCCCTCCCACCTGCGCGTTGAAGAGCTGTAAGGCAGGCAGGCTCGCGGAGAAGAAGGCGGGGGCAATGCTGTCCACGCTGGACCGCCCGTCCTGTTGCTCAGCCAGGTTTGCCATTGCCCACACGAGCGTAGCAAGCTCCTGCACACAGGAGCACGCACACACACACACACACACAAAACAAGGTGTGCACACAAACACGCAAGCACAAATGAGAGCTCAAGGCCCTGGCAGTGCAAGTGCTGTCTACGCCAGCAGCCAAAGGCAGGGCCTGCCTGTGCTTTCTAAGGGGCTGTGTGTGCATTACAAGCTGCACAGGGCTACACAGAGGCTCCCAGAGCAAACAGGACACCCTGCAGCGGCTCCGCAGGGCAAGTGCGAGGCCCACCACTCCGATACCAAAGCGCGTTTCAGGCAGGACTGATTCAGGGCCCACCACTCCCGCACCGAAGTGCTGCCCCAGGCAGAGGGCCTTAGGCCTCATCCCCATGTAGCCCGCCCCACCTGCGGCCTGAACTCCACCATGCACCGCTTGGCACGCTCGCATGCGGCAAGCAGCCAGACCTGCTTCACATGCACCCTCATGGCAGACAAGGCCCACAGAGCGTTGGCCATCTCCTGCGCCACGCAGCGCAGCACAGCACAGGAGTGGATGGTTGAGGCGGCGCTTACGTGGTTCCAGGTCAGCAGTCAAGGGACAAAGTGGTAGGGTGCGCGCGCAGGCAGGCGCTGCAGCTGCACCTCAGTGCAGCGTGGTACAACACATGCATCATGCGCGCGCTCTTGACCTGCAGGGCGGCTCTCCTGTGCATGGTGGATTGGGCATGGGTGCGCGTGCTCGGCCGCCAGTGCACAGACAGCGGCACTCCCCTCGGCCAGACGTCGCTCCTTCTGGGCAGAGCAGGGCAGCCATGCCAAAAAGTCTTTGGCGCAGGCCAACACAAGGGGCGCCCACAGGGAAGGGCAGCACTGCGCGCCCGTATGGGAGGGCCCTGCAACCCCACCTGCGTGCCAAAGCGCTTCATCTTGGGCCTGCTGTCATGCAGCAGAGCCTTGATGGCCTTGGGCGGCACGTCCAACCGCAGGCGAGCGCAGGCCCACAACACGTGGGAGGTGTCCAGGGGCTCGAAATGGGGTGTGGCGCGCTGGACGGCCTTCATCAAATGAAGCAGCAGTGGTCCGCGCGTGACACAGACGCACACGACTTCCAAACACCCTCTGAAGCAACCAGGAGCAAGCAAAGGAGCAGGCCCATGCCTCTGCGTGGCGTGCCAAACATTGCAGGGCACGTGCCGCGCAAGCTGTGCAGCACTTGCTTGCGCATGGACGGGCAAATACTAGACGCAATCCGGGCACACAAAAGTGAAGCTGGCTTGGGTGAGCGCATTGTGGATCTCAGCAATTACGCTGCAGGTCTGACCGCGGCTTCCTATGTCACTCAAGCCAGCTACCTTGCAGGCACACAGGATCTGCACAAGACCCTGAGGATCTGGCAGTAGTGGTAGGAAGGCAAGGAGGGAGACTGACTCTTTCTGAAACAAGAGTGGGGTGCATGGGCGTCACAATGGCGCCACAAGGGGGAGCGCCTTCACCAGCATGGTTCCACAGCTCACATCCAACCACGCAATGCAACACAACAGCGTCTTGTCCAGCGGCTTGCAGGAGGCCACTGGAGCATGCCAGGCGCCTGAGCCAACCACCCAGTGTGTTTTTAGGGACCAAGGCAGGAGACTTGTCGGGAAAATGCACTTGCCTGCCAGAAGCGCGAAAGCCAGTCATGGGGGGGGTGGATGCCCAGCGTGGCCAGGGCCCACAGCATGTTGCTCAGCCCCTACAGAGATAAGCACGCACACGCTCTCTGAATTGGACCAAGTCCCAGCTGACATGAGCAATCCCAAAGACACAACAGAACGGGGTGCGCTTGCATGATGAGAACACGTCTGCGTGCGTGCAGGAGTGCATGTGCAGCAGGCTACAACCGCTGCAGGCCCATGGACACATAGCATGTGCATGCACATGTGCGTGCAAGCACGTGTGCGCACACACCCACATGCGCACACACACACACTCTCTCTCACACACACACACACACATACACACACACAAACACAAACAGGCGCGCATGCATGCATTCACCCAGGCACAAGACATGCAAAGAGAGCAACATACACCTTTGGAGCAAAAGTTCTCCACGAACATCGGACCAAGCAATGAGCCAGTCCGCAACCGCACACTAAAGAGGGCGGGGATCAACCTTGGCAGGAACCAAATTGGCAAGCACTCGCTTGCACTTGCCCCTCGTCTCTTGAGAACCTTGGCACACTCGGAGGGCAGGCACTCCTATTAGAGCTGCTGGTGCTGCACATGCGCTCCCGCGTACCTGAGGGGCGAAGCTGGGCATCTTGAGCATGGATGTCTTGTAGAAGGCCAGCCAAAATCCCGGCGCGCTGACAGGCGCCTGCGCGAAAGCGTGCAGGCGCAAGCATCACGGTCGTGTGGTGCCGGCGCGCGGTCAACATGCAAGCCTGGGGTTTCAACCGTGCAGCGTACACAACGTCCATGCAGGATGGGTCGGTCTGCTTGAGCTGGAGTGCCTGCCTTCCAGGGCAGCTGTTTGATGGCCTGGCTGGCGGCTGATGCAGCAAGCTGCAGGAGAGCCAGACCAGCGCGGCAGACACGGCAGGCGCAGGGCAGCGGCACATGATAGGGCAGCGGCACATGACAGGGCAGCAGCACACGGCAAGGGAGCGGCACATGGCAGGGGAGTGGCGGACACCAGAACATACAAGGCAGCTGGCTGCACAGGGGCAGCCGGGCCTTGGGTGGCCCATGCAAGGCATGGGGCCAGAGGGTAGGCTGCGCTCAAAACAACAGTTCACGCTGGTCATGCACAGCCACCTCACGGAGGTCACAGCTGGGCGCTGCGTGCATACCCCTGCAGAGCAACTGACCCCAGCAGCACAGCGAGCACGTCACCTGGAGCACAGCCGTGCCCCACAGCACGTTGGCCAGGGCTTGGGGGGACATGCCGGGCATGCAGGCGCGCACAGCGGGGAAGAAGGCATCCAACCACGCAGGGGGGGGCGCGTGGCCGAGCTTGGCCGTGGCCCACAGGGCCTGGCTGAGGCTGATGGGGTCACTGCAGCTGCAGGTGTACGTGCGGCAAGGGCGCGTGGGTCAGCGGAGGGGCGCTGGACTTCTGGCTGGCGCGGCAACAGGGCGGCGTGCGGGGCATGATGACCACCCCCAAGTGAGACACACTGTGGGAGTGGAGGGAGGGGGCGCCATCTTGCGGTGGCGGCGGAAGCAACTCAGAGAGGCGGCCTCAAGGCATGCATGGTAGGGGGCTGCCAGTGGGCGGATGACCCGCGTTAAGTGATGCTGCGCAGGCGAGTTAGTGTGCAGCTGCAAGCACACTGTGCACCAAGCCTCTGTGTTTGCGTGCACGCTGCCTCAACCCGCAGGACCCTGGGCAGCAGCAATAAGGCCCTTGCTTCTATGCAATCTGGAAGGTGCTCTGCCCCAGACTGCGTGACATGGGGGCTGAGCTACAGCGGCAAAGCAGGGGAGCTGTCACAAGTTGTTGCTTATCCCAGGCGCTTGAAACGGGCCGCTTAGGGGCTACTCTGCCTGTGCCTGCACGGCCGCTCTACCTCGCTGCCTGCTTGTAAAGAAGGCAGCATGCGCGCAAGCATGTGCCTGTGCAGGGCCGCACTTACTTGCCGCCAGCTTGTAGCTGCCGCAGCATGTGCATGAGCATGTGGTCCATCCACGTAGCACCCGGGTTGTGCCCCAGCCGCCCCAGCCCCCAGAGGAGGTTTGCAGTGCCACGCAGCTCCAGCTCTTCCATGTGCCTAGGCTGCAACAGCTCGTCCAGCACCTGGTTGCGCGAGCGCAGGAGTAGACCAAGTGGGGCGAAGCAGGCAAGAGTGTTGTGTGTGTGTTATGTCTGCATGGGCTGTGTTGTGTGCTAAGTTTGGTGTGTGTACGTGCGCACGTGTGCACACATATATTTGTGTGGGTGGTTGGGTGCATTGTAGGTGGTGGGGGGGAGGGGGTTCGTGCAGCTGAAAAAGTCCCAGCGAATGTTAAGCTGAGGCTGGGTTCTAGGCAGACTTATAGTGGCCACAGTATTTGGCAGCTAGACAAGGGGTCAAAGTTCGAGGTAGGTCAGGCAGGCGCATGTGATCATGTCTTGCAAGTGAAGCAGGCTCTTATTGGGTTAAAGCACAAGCCAGCCCACACCAAGTAGGATGGGTGTAACAAGCTGTTCACAGGAATGGCATCGCATGTCAAATGCGCGTCATGCCGTTGCAAAGAGGAAGCAAAGGAAAGAAGCTATCGCACTTCCATAACCCACTTGCATCACAAAGGCATGCCTGCCAGAGTCTTCAAACTTGGCCATGCTCTTTTTGCCAGAAACCTGTGAACACATGTTAGCAAGTGTTTGAAGGTCCATCATTATACAGCACTCTACACAGGTATTATAATACTGCGCATTCCAGGAATTGATTCTTATGCCATATAAAATATGCTTGTGAGCATAAGAGCAGTCTGACAATCAAGCGGAAATGCTGCGCAACAATGGCACTTGCTCAATGACATTGGGCATGCTGTGAAGATTGCACCAGCAGGCACATGACATGCGCCATCTCATTTACTTGTACACACTGAATAGTCTGGCGACAGCACAACAAAGTTGTATCACCTGCGTGAGCTGGTGCACAAGGGCCAGCAGGTTGATGGTGTTCAGCTGCTGCCGCTGCTTGAGAAACAGGCTGCGCAGTTCGGACCAGTCGGAGCACTCCCTTATCTGGCGAGTGAACAAGCTGTAGGAGTAACGGTTGAGCTGGGGGCGAGTTTGCAGCCTTGGCGCACGGCCCAGCCTGCTGGCTGCGCAGAGCCATGCCCCGCAAGTCCTCCTGAGCTTTGGAGCATGCCTGTTATTTATACTATGATGCCAGCATTTCCTTGCAACATGATGCATGGGCCCACAGGCCCTCAAAAATGCAGCTACATCAGGCAACCAAACATGCAACGAGGATTCATCTGCCAGAAGCAGGCCGAATCCAGAGCTAGTTGCGTTAAGCAGTTGACTGAATTTTTACATTGCTTACGAGTGTTCCGGTAGCCAAATTTTCGTTTGACAGACACGCAGTCACCCGGCACGCACACTTTTTCTTTTAGGCACACACCCTCCACACTTTTTCACCATGGCAGCCCTGACTCAGTTCTCCAGCAAGCAAGCTGCCTTCGTAGGCAAGCCCAGCTCTTGCGCACCGGGTCTGGTCGCCAAGCCTCAGCGCGGCTCCCTGCAGGTGCGCATGTTTCATTGTGAAGTGTTGGGAAACGTTGCAAACTGCGTGGTTGGGGCGCGGAGCCAGCAGCGTTGCGCGTGGGACATCATGAACGGGGATACAGCGCGTGCAGCCGCTGCGCACTCCTGCCCGCTCCTGCGAGCCAAGCATGGCGCACGCGGATACCTACATTTGCGTCGTTGTCAATGCATCATCAAGGAAACGCTGGGTCACCGCGCAGCAGCGCATGTGCAGCTCGGTGCCGCACCGGGGCCAATGGCTAAGGCTGGCTTTTGGGTGGGCAACCCTGCGATGCACTCGCGCGCTGCCCGCTTCGTCTTTGCACATCCGATACTGCACATTGTCATGCATATAATGAGCAGCCCACCATGCGGCTCCCCGTCAACGGGGTCTGAACTTCATCATCTCCTCACTCAGTGAGGCTGGCTGGCAGCATGGGACTGCTTCCACTCCTACTGGCATTGCTCGGCCCTGTGAAGCTCCCTGATGCTGTCTTACCATGCTGCGACACGCTTGCCCACGGGCAGTGGCCCTTAGTGTGTGCAATGGCTGGAGGCGTGTACCATGCCCCACAGGTTACACAACCCTGTTGTCCCCTCGTGTGCGCAGGTGACTGCGGGTATGAAGGAGATCCGTGACCGTATTGGCTCCGTCAAGAACACCCAGAAGATCACTGAGGCCATGAAGCTGGTGGCTGCTGCCAAAGTGCGCCGTGCCCAGGATGCTGTCATCAACTCCCGTCCCTTCACTGAGAACCTAGTCAAGGTGTGTGAAACAGGCTGAGACTGGGCGCACATTCTGCTTACTGATGCGCTGCCAAACATGTGTCTGGGCCCTTGAACCACAGCCTGTGTTTGGGGTCTGAGGTAGGTGCTGCCAGTGTGGCCCTTGTCCTTTCACCTCATGTGCGGTCAAGCATGTTTGTGAGGTTCGTGCGCATGTTTGCTCATGCGTGCATTTTCAACCACGCCTTGCCCTGCTTCAGGTCCTGTACGGTGTGAACCAGCGCGTGCGCGTGGAGGATGTGGACTCCCCCCTGTGCGAGATCCGCCCCGTCAAGACCGTGCAGCTGGTGGTGGTGACTGGTGACCGTGGCCTGTGCGGTGGCTACAACACCTTCATCCTGAAGAAGGTGTGCAGCATGCCCCGGCCCTGCACCTGGTTTTTAGAGAACGACGCCTCCGTTTGGAAGCCCCTTGTAGCAAGGAGTGCCTGACCCTTGATCATGCCTACCCCACTCTGGATGCGTGGTTTGCGTACACAGGCGACTGCTGGTGCTGTCGTTTTCTGTGTGCATGCGCAGTGGGAGATTGTCACTGTGTGAGCCTTAACCTGGCATGGTGTTGGCAGGTCTGAACTGGCAGAGAGGACATAGTGCATTCCAGACAGCAGCTAGTCCCTCTGCATGCACACAGCTCCTGCTGCGTGGCTTACATACACAGGCAGCGCGCAGGCATGTCAGGCACCCACTGCGGTACGCGCCCGCTTTGCCAGCCCATGCCTGAAATGCCTTCCCCATCTGCGGGCAGTGAACCCACAGCCGCCTGTGTTGATGCACCAGGCAGGCATAATGCTCACCCGGCAGGACCCTGCCAGGGAAGTGTTGAGCATATGCTGGGGCCAGTGCTGAAAGTGGTGCTGATGCTGGAGCAAGCGCTGATACCTTGCCGCGTGCCGGGCCCTGCTCCCTCCCCTGCCTGCTCACACCCTCACTGACCCTCTACCCTGTCTCCCACCTCCGCCTCCCGCAGACTGAGCAGCGCTTTGCGGAGCTGACTGCGCTGGGCCTGAACGTGCAGATTGTGGCTGTGGGCAAGAAGGCCCAGGGCTACTTCAAGCGCCGCCCGAAGTTCAATGTCGTCAGTAAGTGGCCCATTGCCTGCTTGCTGCTGCTGCTGCTCCTTGCTGCCCTGCCTCGGGCTCCTTCCAGCCCCCCTTGCTCTGCCCGTGAGCCTTTTCTGGCTCCGTGCTCATGCCTGCGCGCTTGTGTCTGTGTGCGCGCGCATGTGTGTGTGCGTGTGCATGTGTGTGTGTGTGAAGCTAGCAGCCTGCGCCTGTACTGATGTAAGATGGGCACACGCCCTGCTGGTGCTGTGCCCGTGGTTTGTGCCTACAGAGCAATTTGGCCTGGGCAAGACACCCACCACCCGCGATGCCCAGGCCATCTCTGACCAGATCTTTGCCTCCTTTGTGTCCAAGGAGGTGGACAAGGTCGAGCTGGTGAGTAGTACCTGTTGAGTCCGCACGCGCGAGAGGGAGGGGGCCCGGGAGGGAGAGGATGGGGAGGGAGGGAGGGAGACGGAGTGGACTAGGGGGGAAAACTGAGGGAGGTGGGGAGGGAGATACCGTGCATGCCTGCACCTGCGTGTGCATGTGCGTGCACTGCCCGTGCATGGTTGCCTTGTTGCAAACACGCGCCCATGCTTGAGCTTGCACACTGTCCAGCGCATTTGCGCCATGCACCACGAATCCCTGCTCCAGCAGTGCGCATAGCTCATCATGTTGCAAACGTCCAAGCAAACTCACGGTCCCCGCAGGTCTTTACCAAGTTTGTGTCCCTGATCGCCTCAACCCCCACCGTCCAGACAGGTGCGGCAGCACAAAAGACATGTCCGCACACAAATGCTCCTGAATATGCCCTTAACCTTAGATTGCCATGCAACTCTTCTGCATGCTCAGCCACGTGTCTGCACATGGGCGCGCGCACATGTTTGGGGTCTGCTGTGCTGCCTGCCATTGTACCCTGCCCACACCTGCACCCTGCTGACTCAGCCCTCGCCTTGGTGCATCTGCCTGTGTGCAGTGCTACCCATGGCTCCCGCTGGTGAGCTGTGCAACGTGGACGGCACCTGCGTGGACGCTGCCAACGATGAGGTAGGGGGAGATGCTGCGGGTTTGCGTGCAACATGTGTGTGGTCAATTTTAGCGCGATTGCGGAGGCCAGGGACAGTGTGCATGTGAGGACGCAGCTCCATGTGTGCTGTTTGTGTCGCGTGCCGTCTGTGCAGTGTGGGTGAATGCCCAGCGTGCGAGGGCTGGTCTGCAGGCAGGGTGCTGCGCCTGTTTGCATGCTTGCTTTTGCTGGCTCTGCCCGATGTGCGTGCTTGCTTGGTGGCTGTGCCCGTGAGCTGCAGGTAAAGCATGGTTAACAGGCATGCCCTCCCAGGCTGCTCTGTGTGCACACCCTCTGGGTGCTGGCTGTCCTCCTTGCTCACAACTCCCCACACACACTCCCTCCCCGCATACACACACGCGCACACGCGCACTCAGATAAACACGCATTGCCCGATTGTCGCCGCGCCTGTGCGCAGGTGTTCAAGCTGACCTCCAAGGGCGGCCAGTTCAGCGTGGAGCGCGAGTCCTCCGCCATCCCCACTGGCGAGCTGGACCCCAGCCTCATCTTCGAGCAGGACCCCAGCCAGGTGTGGGCACGCAGCTGCTGCAAAGCACGACCTGGCTCAGGTGTTGTGGCAGGGTCTGCCTGTACTGGTGAAGCGGGGGTGCTGCCTGCAGGGGCAGGCCAGGTGCAAGGAGAGCGTTCGGCCTTGCACCCCCCCGCCTCTCACCACACACACCCAGCCGCGCATGTGGCATGCTTGCCTGCCTGCTCAAGCCACCAAAGAGCCCACGGCTGACACACACAGCTGCCCAGCATTGAGCCTACTGCTGCTTCGAGGCTCTCGACCACCGCGTGCTCACGCGCGCGCGCGCGCACGCACACACACACACACACACACACACACACACACTTGTACACAAATACTCACTGTGCACACGCCCATGGCTGCCCCTAAGACCCTTCCATTCTGCCCCGTCCTGCAGGTGCTGGATGCCCTGCTGCCCCTGTACCTGAACAGCTGCTTGCTGAGGTCGCTGCAGGAGGCGCTGGCCTCTGAGCTGGCTGCCCGCATGAACGCCATGGGCACCGCCTCCGATAATGCCAAGGACCTGAGGAAGGTGCGCACCATGGCTGTTGCTGCCTGCCCTACTGCGTACAACACGAATTTGGCGCAGAGCCTCCTTTCCAGGTGTTTGCCATGTGCATTTGCTGCCAGGGCGAAAGGTGTGCTCATGTACCCATGCCGTGATGTGGGCAAGCTGCTGCGCCCATAACCGTCCATGCCCCACACTCGCCCACGCACCTTGCCTGCTACCGACCCTGCTGCCCTGCACTTGTGTAATTGTTCACCTCTGCGCAGGCACTGTCCAACAAGTTCAACAAGCAGCGGCAAGCTAAGATCACACAGGAGATCAGCGAGTGAGTGCCACGGGGTGAACTTGCTGCTGCTAAGTGGCACCTTGTCCCTCTTGTCTTACAGCATGTTGTGTGCTGCTGGTTGTTGTGGTCGAGGATGAGAAGCTGCCTCCCAGGCGTATGCTATCTGCACAAAGCAGACTCTGCACCATATGCCTCGGTTGGACTTGATGCAGCTGCCTCCCTACGCACATGCTAACCCTTGCCCTCATGCCTTCCTTTCTTGCCCTGCAGGATTGTGTCAGGCGCCAGCGCATAAATGGTGGGATTACCTTGCCCAAGCACCCAAGGGCAGCTCGCTCTTCCAAAAGACGCAAGCGCGCCAACCCCACAGGCGCTTGAAACCTACATGGCTGCTTCATGTTCCCATCTGCCATCCAACCTTGGCCACTGTGAATGAATTTCCCCCCTTCCGGAACCTATACCCTTAATGCACTGCAATCATGGGATTTCTACATGTTTTTCATTTATCGTTTCAATCTGTGCATGTATATAATGAATCTTTGAAACATGAGTCCTAGATCATGCATGCACTTTTCCTTATGGGTAGCATGTTGTAAACATGCAACTACAGTGTCTGTCTCCCTGGTGCCATCCCGCTCATGCTTGACAGACCGTTGACAGCATGCCAAGCTTTGACAAGGATTACAAGTTTAAGTTTGACCTTCAGCCAGGTCGTTAGGCTGATTGGTTAGTTGCTGGTCTTCGCCAGCCGAAAAATAGTCCATAATGTCCGAAATGAAATGGCAGAGTCTATTGTGCCGTTGAGAAAGAAAATCAAAGACAGTCTGACTAGGCAAGGTTAGGTTAGGTTACATAGCTGTATCCGCCGAACGAGGGCAGCTTAGCTGAAGCCTAAAAGGCCTGCAACCCTAAACCAAAAACTAAAGCGCTCAAAACAGGAGAAAGGTAGTGTCTGGAAGCCAGACGGTTTGGTGGAAAACAAGACTGAAAACCTGAAGATGTTTGAAGGCAGCTCACGAGCGCGCAAGGGGCAAGATCACAGCAACGGATGACAACTGGAGAGCCTCTACTTCTAAGATCAAAAT
>LFIK01003379.1_pt1 | contig 12952 bp, 10 predicted proteins | sample 643401 | NCBI WGS metagenome assembly LFIK01 (sample SAMN03777447, study PRJNA286221) | soda lake metagenome | biome: soda lake; feature: Kulunda steppe; material: water; isolation source: sample T5-Br brine of Lake Tanatar-5 | place: Russia: Kulunda steppe | collected 2010-07 | reverse complement strand
GCGCCAGATTCCTGGATGAGAACTACTTTATCATAATCCAACACATAGAAATTCATTGAAAGAAAGAATAAAAAAGAAATGAAAAGAAGAATTACGTAGGCAGTGAAACACTCTCTACACCAATTAAGGAGTTACCCTGGGCCTAAGCACAAAGAAAACAAGGTTTAAAAGGTTTACAAGGATAAGGCCTTCAGTCAAAAATTGCGACTGCTAGCCTGCTGATAAAAAACGATTAATTAGTTAGTATGGAAAGGTAGGTTAGTGTGAAAAGGTGCACTTCGTGAGAATAGAAAAACTACGTAGGCAGTTTTATATATATTGCCAATGTAGAAAATTCCATGAGAAAATTCACTGTGTCCATGAGCAAATCCTATTTTGCTTGCAAATAAGCAATGGCGCTCTTCGTAGTGTCAGATTAGACTGTCTCAAATTTGCAGCATGTCCTCAGATTAGGTTAGCTTAGATTAATATCTGTATCTGCTGAGCGAGGGCAGCTGAGCTGAAATCAAGAAGGCCTGGAGCCTGGACTTTCTCTAAAGAGGCGCACACATGACTCATCTTCTCGGAGAAGAAAGGTAGTGTTAAAAAGCCAGAGGTTCTGGTGTAAAGATGGAACTTAAAGTCAAAGTAGAAAACGCTCAAAGGGAAGTTCAAGAAAAACAGGATCCTCAAGCAAGGCATGCTCACAGGCACTGGCATGTCATTGAGCACAAAGTGAGGGTAATTCGATTGAATCCGCTGGATTGACCAAGTTGCCAGCCAAAAAGTAAATCAATGAAAAAATGGCGAACTTTAAAGTTGATGTGCTGCTGAAAAATCAACGACAGTCTGATAAAGCAAGGCATGGAAATAATATCAAAGTTATAGGACTGCAGGACTCTGCAGAAAAGGAAAGACCACTAGTAGTACGCAAGCAAGGTAACCCCTGTACGCGCGAATTAAGAGGTTTACACCTGTGCAAGTACCAGGAAAATCCCCACCCTCAAACTTGGAAGAAGGTCGTTAGCGAGGGTCAGGACGGTTCTGAAAAGACCCATGTGCTTCCCGTGTGAATGTTCAACCTCGTACTCGTATTTATGATTTTTGTTGCATATTGAATTGGATGAGTGTTCAGGTCAAGAGTAATTTTTTTAATTATACATGGGTCTAGGCCAGGTTTACAAAGGAATCCTTAGTTAGGGTTAGCTTACCTCTCAAAAAGAAGCAAATGGAATTCCATGACGAGCAGCTGCGAAGGCAAAAGAAGAAAAAGGCATGGCAAAAAGGAAGAATATGTGAACAAAATGCATTGTTCATCCTGGACCTTCATGGAAGGCACAATTACAATCATGCTCCTGCCAGACGCCCCAACATGCAAGCCCTCTACATATGAAGAGTATGCACATGCAACCATATCCGTGCATAATGCATCACATGCTAAATTAAGCCAGATTTTAGATGGACAACCTTTTACCATTCTACTTTCACCATGCTCAACGTACTACAACTAAGTCTACACGCAAATGCCATCTGAGATTTGCAAAGCTCAAGTAATTGTTTGAGGCTCATTTTCTCGTATGTGGCCAGGACATGCATAACAATCCACAAGTCTCTCCAAACACCATGCTGTCTTTCTTGCGCTTCAGCAACAAAACATGTCAACGGAAGCGCCGTGGCTGCTTTCACGCAGTCCACATAACCAAGAGTATCTTGGAACGAAACCAGGCTTTCCTTGATTACCAGATCACCAACTACCTAACCAACCACCAGGCTCAGGCTTCGGGCTGGACTGGGGATAGGCCAGTTCAATAACCGGGATCGTTTTCTGGCCAGCCCATTAATAGACCCTTTTGATACTATAAGTTATAGAGTTCCTTTCACATCTTCTGGTGGAGGGGTGAAAGGGTGCCTTGACCCAAGGTGACCCCTTAATTAATGTAGGGAGTTCTTTAACTGCCAACGTTATTTTTCTTTTCTTTCTTGTGTAATTCTGCAGTCCAATACCTTACGTTCCTCAACAAATGTGTGATGTCAGTTTGCAATACACTACTTATCAAACTGCTATTGCTTACTTACTACGTCTTATCAAATTGCAATTGCAATTGCATGACTAAAAGCATTATGAATGGTGCAGCTGCTCTAGTAATTAAGCTGCAAGGGCTGCAGGTCACATTCACGTAGCATGATTGGGGGTTGTTGTTTGCAATGACTTTACAAAATGCGCATGTGACCAGTTTGCCATGAGCAATCAAACCCTGCACCCTGTTTCAAGAACTTAGTCAACACCTGACATGCAAACATGTCTGCAGGGATTCAAAGGTGTTCGTTTCATTCTTCTTTCAAAACCCTTGTTTTTAGCTGCCTTTCCAACAAAAACCGAGCTTGCCGGCGCTGCCCAGCATTTGCAGAATCACACTCAGGATTTACCAGCGCAAACCACAGTGGTGGCAAGAACAGAGCAATTAGCAACACAGCCGACATGGGGACGCCTGGAAGTAGCAGAGGGCCTCGCAGGGCAGTCGCATCCAAATTGGAAGCAACAGCGTCTTCTTGCTGAGAGTAATAGCCTTGGGGCCAGACAAGCCCCAAGTCGGTGTGGGGCTTGGAGGCCGCCATGTGGTGGTCTGAATGGTAAAGAACCTGTGCAGCACCCACGAAGTGTGTTATTGCTGTGTGCGAGTAAGTGACTATCAAGCTTATTGCTTTAATCAGGCCTAGAAGTGAGGTAAAGGTTACATGGCTGCACCTGCCGGCCTAAACACAGGACTACAGACTGGCCAGAGGGCCAGGGATGTACAAGCTGGCACCCCGTGGGACCTACTCACAGAAAATAGAGCTGCATTTTCCAAGAGGAAGCCTGAATTAAAGCTTGAGAATTGAGTGATGGGCTCATACCTGCCGTCTGGCTGCGAATGAGCAGAGGCGCGGGTGGTTGTTGTTAAAAAGATTGCCTGGCGTTCAGCATATTGACATTGGGTATGGTCGCCTGCAACATCTACAGACCGCTGTGCGTGTACTGTTGAACTCAATGATCATATACCAGGTGCAAATTGCCTTTGTCACAATAAGCAGTATTGCAAGCAGTTTGATAACCCTTAGGCCCATCATGCCTGTCAAGTAGATACTCACCAAGCGCGACCTTTCCAAGCCATAGTGAAGGCCATAATCAACCAGAGCCAGGAGGGCCTGGCTAATGAAGGCTGCGCCTGAATGGCATATTGCAGGAGTAACTGCAGATCACAGATTGCAGGGACTCGAGGAAGGATTGTTGCATTGTAAATCAATTCTGACTGCCCCCTGGTTTAGACTTGTTCAAGCACAATCACCTTCTGCTTTCAGCTTGATGCTTTTAAAGGTATGAGATCGGTTCAAGGGCAATGAGAAAGAAGAAAGGGGCCATTATTGAGGTGTTTGGAATATCATTAAATGAAAAAGCTGAGTTCATGAAAGTGTAAATTAAAGAGGGCGCATACAGAAGAGTAAGGCAGTGCAGTGATCAATCATCACCAGTACAGGAGCTTTCAAGAGCCACTCTGCACTCCAAATTGGGCGACACAATATGATTGGCAATAGTATGCATGCAAATCCCGATTGTATGAGTATGAGGGGGATAAGGCATGGCACCTGCGCACACAATAATTCCCACAGTGGAGACCAGCCTCGCCCATATTTTGGGGGTATTCTGCAGCCTTTGATTTTTTTGGCATCATTTCACATACACAACGCCTAAAACATGCTGCACTTTCATTTTTGCAGACCCCCGTTCACTTACGCACCCAGGTGAACTTTGGCGGCGGTGTCTCCAAACACAGTGCCCAGCATGATAGTGATGCCAACCTGTGCTGCCACAGCGGCTATCAGCCTGCAAATTTGTGAATTGCTAACATACTGCCTGCTTTGGGTGTGCAAATGCGTGTCCAGCGCACAGGTCTCTAGAACTAAGACAAGCAGAAGAGAACCAAAAGCGTCATCCAGAGATAGATAGGAACACATGCCGCTGTAGCAGGATGTAAGATTCGCGTCCGAATCAAAGTAGTTTTAGCTCACCTCCAAGGCAGGAGCACAGGAAAAGGCTGCTTGACCTGCCAGCTTTGTGTCTCCTTTTTTTCTTGCATTTGCTGCTTTCGTAGGTCTGCTGCAGCCTCCTGCATTTCTGCCTTCCACGCCAAAAGCCACCCTCCCAGTATGTACCTGAATAGAGGAATTGTGGTGAGATTAGATGGAATTTTTGTTATACTACAGCACATTGCTAGGCGTCTAAGGAACACAGACTCCAGTTGCTGAATTGAAGAGTTAAGTGCATGCATCTCTGCACTTATGGTTGGAAACAGGTCAATAGACCAAAATTGCAGAGCAAGACAAGAGTTATGAAGCTTCAAGCACACAAAGTGCGGCAAGCTCAACTTTCTATGAAATGATGTTAGCTTCTGAATGACTTACTAATGGTTTGTTGTTAAACATATCCAGAACAGCCAGATAATGGTTGCCTCCACCGTGTCTACAATACTCACCGAGGCATGAATTGGTAGTAAGTCTCTCCCTTTGCTGCTGTTGCATGGTCCTCTGGCGTGCCAACAGTTTGATGGTGATGGTGATGTGCCCTAGGACGTGTACCAGTTGACAGCATATTGAGAAATCAAGATCTGACCAGCTCTGACCTGAAGAACTCATGAGGACCTCAACACAAAGGGGCTGCTGTAAGGAGATGCATGAGGCGTGACCTCCTTCGGATGACATGCTCCCTGCATCTCTTCGCAGCAGTCCCCTCCTGCTACTTTCATTCGAAATTTCAGAAAGCAATTCTGACCTGCTGTATCCCCAATGCCAAGTCCAGAGCAGGTACAGCTCCCCTACAGCTCGGTGCAAGAAGTGCCTGCAAGGTGTCAAGACATGAATGCCCGCTTTCATCAGATGGGTCAGGTAGGACTACATGCTCTGAGATTTAGTAGGTACAGGCACTTGGGTGTAAGCTTGTCACCAAGGGCATGTGCAGATACACACGAATCCAAATGAATCGAGCACAACAGGTTCCAATCCCACCTGCTGTGTATCAGTTCATGGGCTGATGCGCTCCCAACAGCTGAGGACACCCCTGTTGAGGCTAAGAGCATAAAGTGTCCTGCAAGATCCTGTGCTGCTGTGTCATTCATTTTTGCAAGCATGTAATAGGACATAAGGCAAGCACCGATGTGTGTCGGGACAAAGACAAACGCCAAAAGCCTGGACCAAAACTGGGCTCGTGAGGTAGTCAGGTGGCGCGGTACAGCCTGGACAAATTTAAGGAAGTTCTTAAGGAAGTTGGGCAAGCCAACCACTGAGGGTCTCGTTTGATCAGATACTCACCAACATCAAACAAAGATCTTGAGTTACCAAAGACGTGCTCATTTTTGATACACCTACTTTGACCTCCTTAAAATGCTCCTTGGAGATGATGTCGAGCAGGGGAGTTATGACGTGCAGCAGGAGCACTGGAGCCGCCAGGAGCGTTATGGTAAGCACCTGTGACATTACAGATCAATTTGTGTGATGCTACCCAAATTTGAAGCGCAGCAAGAGAGCAGCAGGGAGAAACTGGAATCATGGCCCTGACCTGTTTGTGGGCCATGCCTGCCCCTGCAAGGCCGAGAAGGCAAGGATAGACAAGGGGTACAGCATGGGCGGCAAGTGGCACCTTGGTCCCTGATTTTGCTGTGCATATGTGTGCACGGTTTGCAACGCACAAGAACCTCCTGCAGCTCCAAAAAGAAAAGCTGCGGGCAGGCGGCAAATTTGCACCAGTAGAGCTGTGCAGGAACACTGCCTGCATTGTAAACTTATTTTTAAGAATAATTACTTGGTTTAATGCTTGACCCAGGCCAAACCAGCGGACGAAACAAAAGCGAAGAAGAGACCCCAACAGAAAATCAAGACGTTCTTACCACGCTCAACACTTACAAGAAAATTTAAATCTTTCTATTTTAACAAAATTTGGCTGGTATGCGCGATCGGGAGGGAGGCTGATAGGGAAGCTCGTGCCTGGGGCCCTCCGATGTCAACTTCCATGCTACCACACAGGGCATTGAGCATTGAAGAGGACGGGGAGCAGCCCACTTGCCGGTGCGTATGCACACAATATGCCATGTGCAGATCTGTTGGGACATTGATCAGACCGGAGCAGCTAAGGTGTCACGCTCTATGAGAGCCTGATGAGATGAGACTGAGGCTGAGATTAAAGATTAACTAAGATACATGAATCATGTCCTTCTGCACCTGCTTGCACTCGCTCAGGATCTGCATGGAGAGCGAAAGCTCGAGCGAAAATCCTTTAATCTGTCCGTGTAAATGCAAAGGTAAGCCTCATATCATGCAATGGCGTGCACCAAGCATCATTCAGTGGCAGTATTGGCATCTATGGCATGTTTAAAAGCCCTGGAGGGCGCCCCTCTGGTTCTGCCGGCTGGTCTGGCGTTCACAACAGACCGGTCAGGCGCCTCTCTGTCCAGACGTGTCTTAGTGCCTCCACAGGCATGACCAAGCAGAGAAGTATCCTGTGTGCTTCTGTTTAGTCTCATGAAGGTCGACATAGGGAAGACTGCCTGGGGAGGTCTGTCCCTGCGACTGGGTTTTTGATGAAGAGGAGTCTGTTCAAACAGACACAAATTGTGAAGGCCAAGCAGTCTGAAGAGTTCTTATGTAAGGCTCTAGGTCTGTGATGCGCTGCTTGGGAAGCCCAGAGAGGTCACTCTGTCTGCAAGTACGCGAGTTGTGCCTACGGGCAGGTGTGTGGTCCTAGGAGCAAGACGCATAAAAGTTGGCCTGTCCATAAAAGTGGGTTTGTCGACATGAATTAACTTGCATCAGAACTTGTGCAATAGGGTCACACAGCTTGTCAATTTATGTTCTTTGCAAACCTGCTTGGCAATTGCAATGGTTGCACGATACCTGTAGGGTCAGACTTGGTTAGCTTGTAGCTCTCTGCCTGCTCATTTTGTGCATTTGGATAACAATGAAACGTGCTTGATTGCTTCAGGCTTCTTTTTCCTGCTGTTGGTGCACAAGGCAGGACGCGGATGAATTGTACTTTTGCGCTTTTGTTATTCGGTGCTCCAGGGAGTAGCCGCTTTGTCCACCGGGATTGCCTACATAAGTGGAGATCTCTTTGTTATTCAGCTGGAAATCCGTCTTCACTGATCAAGTGCGAGGTAGGGCACGCAGAAGGGACTTCTTAGGCACAGAGGTCCTGCAGCTGTTGCAGCCCCTGCAACAGGCTCACAAGTTGGGGAGCAAGAAGGGGAGTGACAACCTGTTACCAACAGCACGTCACACAACAGTCGCTCAAACATGTATGGCACTCATTTGCAGGTCTGTCATTTCCATTACCGGTTTAAAGCACGGTAAGCAGGGAGGCTCGTCTTCCCCTGAGGTGCCCTTGCATCGCACTAAGACGTTGGAGCATAAGTGCCGTTTGTGTTTTTGAACCGACCTTGGCAAATGAGCTCTGCTCCTATCGCCCGGCTTTCCTAGCCATCATGATTGAGAACTACCCTTCCCATATATCCAGGGCTGGCAGCTCCAAGTGCGCATCGCTTTTACTTCCGCGCCACAGTGCAGCTGCAGGTAGCTGACCATATGCCTGTGAGACTGCTCACCACATCAGAGTGGCACAAGTTGATGAAATCGGCAGTATCCTGTGCCAGCAGCAGCAGCACATGATCTTTTGCTAAGACTTTTCTTCCTCAACGGCACAATAGACTCTGCCATTTCATTTCGGACATTATGGACTATTCTTGGTAGAGCGAAGACCAGCAACAAACCAATCAGCCTAACGATCTGGCTGGCGGTTAACCCTAATCTTGTAATCTTGCTAAGACTGCCAACTGCTTGAAAAATGCTTGAGAAAATGCCTGTCTGCAGTGTGTAACCCCACCTTGTACTCATACAGCATTAATGAGGCAGGAACACACTGTGTGGCTTGTATATCTCATATTTCAGGGCTGCTCCTGGGTCTCTTGTGCATTGCCGGTCTCTCTCTAGGCTGCTTCCCTCTCTTGCAGGTGCGGCAGCTTGAGGTGCTCAAATTTTTAAAAAGGCGTGGCTTGAGGAAAAATGCTGGTCTGCAGGGGAACCAAAACTGCAAAGATGCAGACACGCACACCAGGCTTTGATACTCTCTTACTCCGTTTTGCTGCAGTATGTCTGTGCAGGCTCGTTTCATGCATGTGTTAGCTTCCAGCCGTGCAGTGCTTCCTTACTTCAGGGGCATGTAGGACAGGTTGGGTGTGGGACAAGCTCGAATTCACTATCTGCTTGCTCTTTGGCATGCAGATGGCATATCCAGATCTTACCCTGATCAACAGTGGAATTTGGAGCGCAGTCATCCATCTAGGAAACAGCATCCTCACCTCTGGGCTGGTATACAATGACGCAGGCTTGAGTGATCACTGTTGAAAGTATCAATTTCAAATCTCCATGCTGCTCCCCCAATGCTATCTTTCTCCCATGACAATGGTTACAGCAGCTAGCAAGCTCAGCGCTGATGAAGCTAATCCTTGGCGTTTGTGGGCATGCCGTTCGGCATATGGAATTTGCCCATGATTTTGTCTGTTTCACGGCTTGACTGGCCTCACTTCCTTACTCTTTTCTAAGTAAGATTCTGATTCTCTTGGCTTGCAGCTCTGCTCTGCCATGCTCCACTTTGGCTACCCCATTCCCATCCTCCGTTCCCTCTTTGGAGCCCTGTTGATGCTGTACATGCTATTCCTGCTTGGGCCCCTTAAATGGTGGCAAGCACAACAAAAGGAGGAAGAAAGGGAGCGAGATGACTCAGGGCATGGGGATGGTGGGGCATGGTGAGCTGAGATAGAATGTGGATGTAGAGAGGTCTGCAGGTCATGTGTGTATGTGTGTTTGTGTGCGCGCGTGCTTGTGTTTGCAATGCCAAGTCATGTCGGAGAGAAGATCTAGGCAGAGGCATTAAGAGCAAATTGGCCGTGTGCTCATGTTTTAGGCGAGATAGATGGAAGCTTGGCACTTGTTTGAGCTGCTATATGCGCATTCACATGCAGTGGCGGCCTTCAGAAGTCTTGGTCCCCCCACCTTGCAGGTTCTTCTTTGTGTTGACGTGGTCTTTCATTGGGTTGCGGCTTGTGTTGCCAGCAATGTTTCGGTAAGTTGGCAGCAAAGTCAATCAAGGTGCAGACTTAGTTGACATCAATGCAAATTCTGAGGCTAAGCCATGTCTATTTTTTTTGGCTTGTCCTTCATCCATGATCTTCCATTGCATTTGTCATTACTGATCACTCATTAGTAATTAATCATTGCATATTTTGCCTGCAGGGATTTGCACAAGGTGTTCCTCCTTGCTTTAGAGGGCCCTTTTGAGCTAGAAGAATTTGTGCAGATAGAAGGTAGCGAGCGTAGCTCCAATCCTGATCACACATGCATACACTGCCTGCTGCCTCAGCCAACTATGGCACACGGCAGAGCAGCACGTACCAGGAGGCCTGGAAGTGCATCTCCCCTGGCATCTCCTTAGTTTATTTTGCACTCTGCATGTCGTTGATATCAGGATTTTGCAACTTTAAAGGTGCACATCATTGGCAAACATGGGCTTTCTCGGCGCATTTTGGATTCTAACCACCTTAAGAAACAGGCAAGGCGCCAATTATACACATTTCCCCTATGAGTCTGTACGAGCTTATTTGTGTAGCAATCGTTGCCAAAGTGGGAGCTAGAGGGGGTTGTTTGAGACCGGAGTGAGTTCTTAGTTTGGCACTACATGTGGCACTTCAACACTCTAACTGCATGGCAATTGCACACAAGTGGGCTAGGGATCAGCAAAATCCTAGCTTACTCAACCGCCCAAGCAGCTTGAGCAGCTTGAGCAGCTTCAGGCTCTCTAGCAGCTTGTGCAACAGCGCGGGGCCTAAACAACATGGTATCTACCCATGGCAAGCGGTGTAAGCAGCGGTACTTATTACCGATGAAATAGTGTTCGAAATGGTGCACACTGGTACTGCTTCGTTTGCGGTCAAACAGATTAGGTCAAAGTTGTTGCCGTCTACGAGGTGACGCAGATGCGGACATACATCCACTGCATATTAAATCTTGCACATCAAAATGCTGCCGGTGCTGACTGGAGCCGATGCCGATGAAGTCCTGAAGCCGGTGCGAATGTGCAGCAAGTCTCACGGGCTACACGCCTTCAGCCGCAGCTGCTTTGTTTGGTAACCTGATCGTTACATGCCTCTGTCTGAGCAGCTTGCGCTCACTCGCTCACAAAAGCACTCCTGATGCAGCTGCAAGCCAGGTCCCTGGTTCTTCACCCCTCCATACCTCGCCCTGCCCCGCCTCCTGCCATGCTCACAGGTCCTGCTGAAGGACCTGCGCATCCAGGTGAGGACCTGACGGGGGCATGGACCTGGGTGCAGGAAGTTACAAGGGAAAAAAGCAAACAAGCTTGCTTGCTTTCTGTAGCCCTCCCCTGCTGACGCCTGGAACACCTGGACTTATGCACTGCAGTGTCGTGCACGGGGATTATCACCCGCCGGGGGGCAGGAAGCGCTGCGCGAGCGCCTCAAAGAGGTGCGGTTTCGGGACAGCTGATCCTGCTCCTGATGCAAGCAATCACAGCACAGTCCTTGCTTTGCGCCCGCCGGCCCCACGGACATCCCACACACGTTGCCCAATTTACGTACTCTTTCCAGCACATGCTGAGCACCGGGGACTTCACGCTGAAGGACGAGCAGGGCCGTTCTATCGTGCCCGAGCAGATTAAGGCGCAGGTCGACAGGGTCTCCAACAACTACGCGCGTCCCGATGGCCAGGTGTGCATTTGATGAAATTGGGGCTTGTGGGTGATCCTATGGGGGGGAGTGAGGTCCCTGGTTGTGACAAGCGGCCTTGAAGAGGAGTTTTTGCTGTTGACCGGCCTAAACACCTTCCCTTGCCTTGCCTTTCCTGCAGAATGTGGGCAACTACTTGACTGATAGGAACACAAGCCGTGTGCTGGCTCCCCCCGGCGGTCACTCCCAGGTCGGTGCTCCTCTCCCTCAGGAGAGCCTTGACTGGAATGGACATCAATGAGGACGGCTTGCATGCAGTTTCACAGACAATGCTACGCCTAATTGAAGCTACCTTGTACTTTCTAGTGTGCTAGTGGCTGTTGCTGCCCCTCGTGGCGACCAAGCACCACCAAGTGAGAGCTGCTGCGCACGTGCCAGCTCGCATCCCAGGCTGTTGCCAGTCGCTGATCAACAGTAGTCAACCCAGCAAAATTGTGTATCTGGCACCATGCTTCACAGATTTCTTTTGGAGATGCTCCTGCACCAGTAGCCCCGGCCCCTGCAGCCCCAGCCCCAACGCCGGCAGCTGATGCGAAGATCACCTCCCAGATGCCGCTGTCCCCTGCTCTGGTGAACCCTCCGGCTGAGGCACCCGCTTCCTCCCCTGCTGTCCCCAAGACAGCAGCTCAAGCCTTCGGTGCCCATCTGGAGACAAATAATGAGCCCATTACGAATAACAACTATGCTCGGCCAGCAGGCCAGAACGTGGGCAACTTCCTCACTGACAGGTACACATTCTCTCTGCTAACAAGAGATGGAATCGGAATAAATGGCTGGCAGCCTGCTGATCCGCTGTGCTTCGCCCATTACATGCGACTTCAGCATTTAAAAGTGGTTTGCACAACTGAGGTTGGTTTCCTAACTTTTCCCAAATCTCGGGGTTTGATTGAAGCGGGAGGTACAATGCACTGCACTGCTTGTGCACAGGCTTGCGCATGCATACAAGATGTTCACACATGTGCACATGCACGCAGGAACTCATCTCGTGTCTTGGCCCCCCCTGGAGGAGCGTCTCAGGTGAGCATGCTGCAGCTTAATTTACTAGCCATCCCTGCTTGACGGCGAGGTGGCAGGAGTTATGATACAGTTTATCGCATTTATGTGATGATATATGCTTGCTCCTGCTGCTTTGCAGATCACGTTTGGCTAGTTCATGACTATGCAAGCAAGTACCTTCAGCTCCTCATGCCTGCCATCGTAGCATGTGGATGGCTGGCTGGACTAAAGACTGTTTCACAGGCCTGGCAAAATGTTGGGCATTCCCAAATGTCTTTCCTTAGCGCAATTTTGGGGGAACACATCCTAATCAGATTCATTGAATTTGGGGTCTGTTTCTATTGACTCTGACCGACAACAGCGGCGCTTTTATTGGCAAGCTTGTTGGTAATTGCCAACCTGTCTAAAGCAAGAGTAGGCCGCCGACTCCCTGAGGCCTGCAGCCAAGAAAGTGCAAGGTGTTGTTAATAGCTGTATCTGCCGAATGAGGACAGCCAAGCTGGGGCCCATCCTGCAGCCTAAGTCTAAGATTTGTGGCTGCTCGCCACCTAAAAGAGTCCATAACGTCTGTAGGGTTGCAAGGTAGGGTAAACCACCAGCTCAGCCGTAAGGCTTGTTAGTTTGTGGAAGGTCATCGCCAGCCAAAAGCAGTCCATGATGTCTGAAATACGACAGCCTTCACTCAAAGCCCTGATTTCTAAGTTAGTTGTCTCGTTTCTTACAAGGGGGTTACAAGACAGTCAAGTGAAAGTTAAAAAGGGTTAACCGCCAGCCAGATCGTTAGGCTGATTGGTTTGTTGCTGGTCTTCGCCAGCCAAAAAATAGTCCATAATGTCCGAAATGAAATGGCAGAGTCTTTTGTGCTGTTGAGAACTTCTCAATCCTTTGCTTTGAAAGGAAATCAAAGACAGTCTGACTAGGCAAGGCATGTGGAATATAAGGGGCCTCCATGGAAAAGGATTGGCAGAAAGGGAAGAAAAGGAAAGAGTACTTTCTTCTGAGGGAGCGCACAAACAAGTCTTGACAGTGGAAAAGAACATGCACCTCATTTTGAACAGCAGCACAGGAACACTTGTCACAGTGGCCATTTCCACCGCGCCAGATGGAGGATTCCACCGCGAGAGTATAAGCTCGCAAGCGAAACCTGCTCACAT